>Ga0209458_1000149_pt1 | contig 37414 bp, 38 predicted proteins | sample WorMetLIZAISLAND_FD_187411 | JGI IMG/M metagenome (GOLD analysis project Ga0209458, IMG submission 187411) | Marine gutless worms symbiont microbial communities from Max Planck institute for Marine Microbiology, Germany - Inanidrilus manae... ...
TGCCGCCGAGCCGCTGGAACTTCTGCGGATCGCGCAGGAACTCGACGATCTCTTCCAGCTCGACCTTGGCCTCGTCGATGCCGGCAACGTCGTCGAAGGTGACCCGGCCGACCTTCTCGGTCAGCAGGCGCGCCCGGCTCTTGCCGAAGCCCATGGCCTTGCCGCCGCCCGACTGCATCTGACGCATGAAGAAGATCCAGATGCCGATCAGCAGCAGCATCGGGAACCAGGAAATCAGGATCGAGAGGAGCGGATTGACCTCTTCGACCGGCGCGGCGTTGATGCGGACGCCCGCATCGCGCAGGCGCGTCACCAGGTTGGGGTCTTCCGGCGCGTAGCTCTGGAACTGGCGACCGTCGCGGAACTGGCCGGAGACCTGGTTGCCCTGGATGGTGACTTCCACCACCTGGCCGTTCTCGACCTCGTCCAGCAGGTCGGAAAAAGCCAATGGCTGTTGGGTGCCGCGCGACGTCGTCCCCTGGAAGAGGTTGAAGAGGGCGAAGAGCAGCAGGACGATAATGATCCAAAGCGCTGCATTTCGGCTGAAATTCAAGGTGCTTATCCCTTCTCCCACGGGGCTACAGCGGGTTCGCCCGGCGAAGCCGCATATCCTAACCGGCTAATCTTAGCTAAGAGATAATGTGCCTCGCCCGGTAAGCAACTGTAAACCCCGGCGGCGAGAGTGGATTCTTCGGGGCAAAACGGCATTTTTTCAACCATTTCCTCGCCTCCGGGCCGCGCCAGTAGCCCAGTTGCGGGACCGCGGCCAGGCCCTTGGCGTCCGAAAAGGCCGGCAGGGCCCCGCGCGCCGCCGCCGGCACGGCATGACCGCGCAGGCCCGGAGCGACGGCCAGCAGCGCGCGCCAGCCCTCGCGGCCGAGCGGGCCGATCCGGAGGGATCGGGGCAGGCTCCGGCCATTCGCCGCGAGTTCGACCGCGAAACGGCCGTCCCAGAGAAGCCTGCCGCTCGCTGCCGCGGACTCGAGGCCGCGCGTCTCGCGCACGACCAGCAATCCGGGCAGCAACCCGGGCGCACGCGGCAAGATACGGCAACCGCCCAGTGTTGCCGACCTCTGCAAACCCGCGACGAGGCTAACGAACAGCCGCTCCAGCCGCTCCAGGCGCGGTGCGTAGTCGGCGCCGCCGACGCACATCAACAGCCGGGCCAGGGCACGCCGGCCGACTTCGTCGGGCGCGGCCGCGAGAGCGTTCGGATCGAGCCGGGCGAAGCCCGCCGGATGCAGGCTCGCCGCTCGGGCGAGCAGCTGCCCGACCAACTGCTCCAGATCGGCCCGGACCCGGCCCAGATGATCGGCCGCGGCGGCCAGGCGGGGCGCGGTCAGGCCCTCCAACGCCAGGCTGGGCATGGCCTGGCGGAGGCGGACCCTGGCGTGCCGCGGGTCGCGGTTGCTCGGATCTTCGATCCAATCAAGGCCGCGCGCCCGCAGGCTCGCTTCCAGACGCGACTTCGGCACGGTCAGCAGCGGCCTGAGGAGGCGGACCTCTGCCGTTTCACCGACCGCCGACATGGCCGCGAGACCATCGAGGCCGCTACCGCTGCCGAGGCGCAGCAGCAGGGTTTCTGCTTGATCGTCCTGATGATGGGCCAAGGCCAGGAAGAAAACGCCCTGGCGTGCGCACCAGTCGGCAAGGAGCCCATAGCGTGCTGCTCGCGCCGCCGCCTGCAGGCCGCTTCGCGGCTTCGACCCCTGCCAGGTCAGGATCTTGTGGCGCAGGCCCTGCGGGCGCAGCAGACGTCCTACCCAACGCGCCTCCCGCGCGGCTTCTGGGCGCAAGCCGTGGTCGACGGTCAAGGCGGTGAGCGTGCCGCCTCGCGCAGCCGCCCAGTCCTGTAGCAGCAGCGCGAGGGCCAGGCTGTCGGCACCGCCGGAGACCGCCACGGCCACGCGGGGCCGCGGGCCGAACGGTCCGAGCCCGTCCATCAGGGCGGCGAACTCGCCTCCGGAGAGCGCACTGTCGGCGGAAGCCAAGCGCGGTTCTGCGGTTTGTCGACCAGCAGCCTATTGCCAGCGGCTTACTGGCAGGAGAGGCGCTGCTGCTCCGTCGCCGCCTGCTGGTGAATCGTCGCCGGCGCCTTGGGATAGCGGGTCAGCAGTTCGGCGAAGGTGCCGCAGGCATCGGCCGACTGGCCGAGCGCGGCCAGAGACTTACCGAGCTTGAGCAGGTTGTCCGGCGCTTTGGGGCTGTCGGGATAGCGTTGGAAGCCCTCGGCGAAGGTCACCGCTGCCTCGCGGAATTGGCCGCGCACGTAGTAGGTCTCGCCCAGCCAGTACTTGGCGTTCCCGGCCAAGGGGTCGGCTGGATAGCTGTCGAGGAACGCGGTCAAGGCACGCTCGGCCTCGGGGTAGTTCGCCTGGCTCAGCAGGCCGAAGGCATAGTCGTACTGTTCCTTCGGTGTCTGACCGGCCAGGGCAGCGGTCTGCTGCCCAGTAGTCGAAGTTGCAGCGCCGGATGCGGCCCCGGTCGCTTCCTGGCCAGCCGCGCCGCCCTGCGCCTGCTGCTGGCGCAGGGCCTCGACGTCGCTGGCGCGGACCGAACCCAGCACTTTGGGACCGGTATCGAAACTCTCACCCGACTGCTCGCCGGCTTGCTGGCTGGTTGCACCCTGACCAAGTCCACCCTGAGCCGCGCTATCCTGGCCGAGCTGTGCGGCCTGGCCGGTGGCGCCGACGCCGCCGGCGAGGGGATCGACCAAGGGGTCGCCGAGCGGCTGCGCGCCGCCCTGCTCGAGCGCCTGCAGCCGCTGGTCCACGTCGGCCACCAGGGTATCGAGCCGCTGGCCGATCTTATTGATGCGGAAGGAGACTTCTTCGAGCTGCCCGGTCAGCGCCCGCATCTCGTTCTCCATCTGCTTCATCCGCAGTTCCATGCGCGCCACCTGCGGCGTACCCACGCCGGCCGCCGCATCTCCGCTGCTCGAGCCGGACGACCCGCCACCGTAGACGTGGCGCTGCAAGGTCTGCAGCTCCTGCTGCAGGCGTTTGACCCGGTCATCGAGGCTTTGCGCTGCCGCGTCGCTCAGGGTACCGCCGACCAGAATCGGCACGAGCAACAGCGTGGCAGCCGTAATCTGCAAAGACCGGCGCGCCACCTGGCACAGCCGCGTTGAGGTACATCGGGAAGGGCGGATCGGCGCGGTCATCGGCTTAGCCTCTGCATAGTTCTCGCTCAGCAGCCACTCTAGCTGCCCAAGATCTTTGGCAGAAGTATGACAACGGCTGTGTCTTCATTCAGCCCAAATCGTCGAAACGAAGACGAGCCGGCACTTGGCCGGCTCGCCCGAACCTGAATCTTCAGGTACCAGGAAGCGACGTTGCGACGCTCCGCCGGCTTCGTCAGTTCGCGACGAAGACGCCGCGCCGGTTCTGCGCCCAGGCTTCCTCGTTCGAGCCCAGCACAGCCGGCCGTTCCTTGCCGTAGCTGATCGTGCTCAAACGGTTGGGGTCGACACCCAGGGCGATCAAGTAGTCGCGCACCGCACTGGCCCGGCGCTCGCCCAGCGCCAGGTTGTACTCGCGCGTGCCGCGCTCGTCGGCGTGCCCTTCGATATTCAAGGTGACGGCCGGATAGGTCTTGAGCCAGGTCGCCAGACCCTCGACCGTCGCCTGCGACTGCTGCGTCAGATCGCTGCGGTCGTACCCGAAGAACACGCGATCGCCGACGTTGACCAAGAGATGTTCCTGAGTCCCCTCGGCGGGCCCGGGGAGAGCCTCGCTGGTCGTGGCCCCGGTCGTGACACCTGTAGACGAGCCGCCCCCGGTCGTCGTGGCCGTCTCTTCGGACGTCGACTCGCAGGCGGCTAGCATGACGACCGCTGCGAACAAAGTGACAATGTGAAAGCGCATGTCTCGCCCTTCTTTTTGGGATGCCCGTGAGCTCGTCGCGCAAATGTTCGACTAGTCACCGACAAATAGAGGCCAATAAAACCCGACTACACTCCCGACCTTTGGCCTGATTTCTCGGAGAGTTGGCGCAATATAAAGGCCGAATCCTAGGGAATCAAGGGGGACCAGGCCGGATCGGAGCCGTCAATCGGCGTGACCACCTCGCGTTCGTTGAAGCCGGTCAGGTCGATTGTATAGACCTTGCTGGTCACCTGTCCGCGAGAATCGGCACGGCCCTGTCGGAAGAACGACAAAACCCGCCCGTTGGGCGCCCAGGTCGGACTTTCCACCAGGAATCCCTTGGACAGCATGCGTTCGCCGCTGCCGTCCGGCCGCATCACGCCGATGAAGAATTCGCCCTGGTGGATGCGGGTAAAGGCGATCAGATCGCCGCGCGGCGACCAGACCGGCGTCGCATAGCGCCCCTTGTTGAAGCTGATTCGGCGTACGTTGCTACCGTCCGCGCTCATGACATAGAGCTGCTGGCTGCCGCCGCGGTCCGAGTTGAACACCACTTGGCTGCTGTCCGGCGAGTAGGACGGCGAGGTGTCGATCGCTGGATGGTTGGTCAGGCGCGAAATTCGGCGAGTCCGCAGGTCCATGGTGTAGATCTCGGAGTTGCCGGAGGTGGCGGCGCTCAAGATCACAGCGTTGCCGTCCGGCGAGAAGCGCGGCGCGAAGGTCATGCCGGGAAAGTCGCCCAGCACTTCCTGCTGCCCGGTTGTCAGGTTGAAGAGGTAGACCCGCGGCACCTGCCCGATATAGGACAGATAGGTGATCTCCTGGGAAGTCGGCGAGAATCGCGGGGTCAGCACCAGCTCGTTGCCGTCGGTCAGGAAACGGTGGTTCTCGCCGTCCTGGTCCATAATCGCCAGGCGCTTGACCCGGCGGTCCTGCGGGCCGCTCTCGGCCACGTAGACGATGCGCGTGTCGAAATAACCCTCTTCGCCGGTCAGCCGCTTGTAGATCACGTCGGCGATGATGTGCGAGACGCGCCGCCAATTGTCCGGCACGGTGAAATAGGCGAGGCCGGTCATCTGCTGTTCGGCGAAGACGTCCCAAAGACGGAACTCGACCCGCAGGCGGCCGTCGGGCTGCATCTCGGTGCTACCCTGGATCAACGCCTGGGCGTTGATCAGGCGCCAGTCGGCGAAGCGCGGCCCGCTCCTTAGGCTCTCCGCATCCTGGATGAAGGCGCCAGAGTCGATCGGCCGGAACAGGCCAGAGCGTTCCAGATCGTCGGCGATCACCTGGGCGATGTCGCGACCGGTGCGCGCCTCGTCCTCGCCAGCCCCGTAGAACTCGGTGACCGCAACCGGCAGCGGTTCGACGAATCCCTGCGTGATGTCGACGTTCAGCTCGGCTCGCAGAGCCGTTGTCGTGCAGACAATCGTCGAAGCCATCACAACAACAGCCGCGATCGCTTCGCGAAGCGAGGAAGATGACGTCAGCCTCATGTTCAAGCCTACCCTGTTAACGCAACACCGCTCGGCCCGGCAGCGCGGGCCGCACCACCTTTACCAGTGAATTCGGCGGGAGCCTAGCGATCATCCCTGAATGAGATCATCCCCCAAACATCTGGCGCGGATTGAAGTTGAGCGTCATCTCACGCCAGACATCGAATTTCTTCAAGGGCAGATCGAAGGGGCTGCAGCGCAGCACGGCGCGCCGGGCATTCTCCGCCGCGCTGCGGAAGAAGCCGTCGCTGCGGAATCGTGCCTCGTCGACGATCTGCACTTGGCGCACCGAGCCGTCGGGGTTCATTGCAACGCGAATGGAGACGACCAGGTCTTCGGCGTCGCGCGCTCCCGGCTCGACCCGCCAGCACGCCGACATCTGGCTTTGGATCAGGCGCACCATTTCGTTGACCTCGATGGCGCTCGGTTGCCGCTGAGAGCGCGGCTGCGGTGTCTCCGCGGTCTGCGTCTGCTGCGTCGGCTTCAGCTTCTCGACGTTCTTCAGAATCGACGTCAGGCGGTCGGGCTCCGGTTCGGGCTCCGGCTCGGCGATTTTGACCTTGGGCTTCTTGCGCGGCGTGGGCGGCGTGGGCTGCGCCTCGGGCTCCGGTTCGGGCTCGGCCTCGGGTTCGGGCTCCACCTCGGCCTGTGGCTCCGGCTCAGGCTCTTCTTCCGGCTCGAGCGGCTCAAAGGCAAGCGGCTCGGGTTCCGGCTCGGGCTCGACGATGGGCTCTGGCGCCTCTTCCGGCTCCGGCTCCGACTCGACGGGCGGTGTCTCCTCCGGCAGCGGCTCGGGCTCCGGTTCGCTGACCGGTTGCGGCAGCGCGGCGGTCTGCTGCGGCGGCTCCGGCTCGGGAGGTTCCGGCTCCGGCTCTTCCAGCGCCTCCTCCGGCTCCGGTTCCGGCTCTGGCTCCGGTTCGGGCTCGGTCGACTGCTCCTCGACCTCGACCGTCACCACCTCGACCGGCACCGGCGGAATGAACTCCGGCGGCGAATAGAACGAGGGCAGCCCGAACACGAAGATCAGGATAGCCGCCGCGTGAAGCAGCGCGGAGAGGAAGGCACCAAGAGGCATCAGGTCAGCCGCTTTGCTCCTCGCTTGCACCGCTGTCGGGGGCGCCGGGAGACGAGTTCGGGACGACTTCCGGGGCCGGCAGCGGCTGATCGCCCTCGCGCGGCAGCTCGGCGATCAGGGCGACGCGGGTGAAACCGGCGCTGTTGACGGTGCCCATGACCTGCATGATGCGGCCATAGTTGACCGTCCTGTCGCCGCGCACGTAGATCCGCGTATCCGGCTTATTCTCCGTGATCGCGACCAGGCGGGGAACCACGTTGGGCAGCTCGACCTGCGTGTCCTGGATGTAAATCACGCCTTCCGCGTTGACGGAGATGACCAGGGGCTCTTCCGGCTGGCTGAGCGCCTGGGCCTTGGTCTTCGGCAGATCGATCGGCACGCCGACGGTGAGCAGCGGCGCCGTCACCATGAAGACGATCAGCAGCACCAACATCACGTCGACGAAGGGCGTGACGTTGATCTCGCTCATCGGCTGGTAGCGGCTGTGTTTTCGCCGGCCGCGGCCGGTGGTGCTGGAGACGAATTCGGCGGCCATGGCTATTGCTGCTCCTCGAGCTGGCGCGAGAGAATCGCCGTGAACTCGCCGGCGAAGGCCTCGAGCCGACCCGTATAACGCCCGAGATCCGTCGAGATCTTGTTAAAGCCGATCACCGCCGGGATCGCGGCGACCAGCCCCAGGGCGGTGGCGAAGAGCGCTTCGGCAATGCCCGGTGCCACCACGGCCAAGGTGGTGTTCTGCGCCGCGGCGATCGAGGTGAAGGAGTTCATGATGCCCCAGACCGTGCCGAACAGGCCGATGAAGGGCGCAGCCGAGCCGACCGAGGCGAGAAAAATCATCTGCCGCTCCAGGCGCTGCATCTCGCGCCCCAGGGTGATGTCCATGACCCGCTCGATGCGCTGATGCAGGCCGAGCATCGTGGCCTTGGCACCGCCGCGGCTGGTAGAACGGCGCCATTCGCGCATCGCCGAGACGAAGATCGCCGACATGGGATCGGGCGGTCGCTTGTCGATCCGATCGTAGAGGTCGTCGAGCGACCCGCCCGACCAGAAGGCCTCTTCGAACTGATCGGCGCGGCCTCTCAGGCGGCGCAGCTTGATGACCTTTTCGAAGATGATGGTCCAGGTCCAGAAGGAGGCGGCGATCAGAATGACAATCACCACCTTGACGACGATATCGGCCTCAAGAAACAACCCCCAGATCGTGAGGTCGTAAGAGGCCGATCCCGGCAAGGTCAGCGTGTCGACAGCAAGGTTTTCCATAGCTCACCTCTGATCTTTCTGTTCACGCGCCCTCTTCGCGCGTCGGGCAATAGGCTTCAAGGCGTTCGCGGAGCGCCCACGGCATGCGCATCGGCCGGCCGTTCAGCGCGACGCAGGCAACGCGGACGGCTAAGGTCACGAGATCCTCACCGCCTCGCTGAATCGCCTGCCGGGCACGCAGGGTGGCGCCGCGCAGTTCGATCAGGCGGGAGCGGACCTCCAAAAGGTCGTCGAGGCGCGCAGGGGCACGGTAGTCCAACGCACAGTCGCGCACGGCGAAGGCCATGCCGTGCGTCCTGACCAGTTCGGTCTGGCTGATGCCGACGAGGCGCAACAGCTCGGTCCGCCCGCGTTCGGCGAACTTGAGGTAGTTCGAATGATAGACGATGCCGGCGGCATCGGTGTCCTCGTAGTAGACGCGCATGGCCAGGACGTGCTCGTCGCCCTCCATGCGGCCCGAGGAAGAGGAGGCCATGCTTGGATCGAGGCTCATGGCGTCTCCTCGTGATGCGGTCTCGCGCCGCTTTGGCCAAAGTCGTCCCCGGAACCGTCCTCTTGCACATCATCGTCGTCCAAGCCGTCGAGCAGGGGCAAGGGCGGTCCGCCGGCCGGCGGTTCCAGGCCCAAGTGACCAAATCCAGCCCTGGTCAGGATGCGGCCGCGCGGCGTTCGCTGCAACAGACCCTGCTGAATCAAATAAGGCTCGATGACCTCTTCCAACGCATCGCGCTGCTCTGAGAGGGCGGCCGCCAGGGTTTCGACGCCGACGGGGCCGCCGGCGTAGTTCTCGGCAATGCAGGCCAGGTAGCGCCGATCCATGGCATCCAGGCCGCGCTCATCGACATCCAGACGGCGCAGCGCCAGATCGGCCGCCTTGGCGTCGATCGGCGAAAGCTTGCTGACCGCGGCGAAATCGCGCACCCGACGCAGCAGGCGGCCAGCGACCCGCGGCGTGCCGCGCGAACGCTTAGCGATTTCGTGCGCACCCTCCGCAGTCAACTCGATGCCCATGACCGTCGCGCCGCGAACGACGATCAGCTCCAGCTCATCCGGCCCATAGAAATCGAGCCGCAGGGGTATGCCGAAGCGCTCGCGCAGTGGCGTTGTGATCAGCCCGGCGCGCGTGGTCGCGCCGACCAAGGTGAAGGGTGGCAGGTCGATGCGCACCGAGCGCGCCGCCGGCCCCTCGCCGATGATCAGATCGAGCTGAAAATCCTCCATCGCTGGATAGAGGATCTCCTCGACCGCCGGGTTAAGCCGGTGGATCTCGTCGATGAAGAGCACGTCGCGCGGCTGCAGGTTGGTCAGCACCGCGGCCAGGTCGCCGGCTCGCGCGATCACCGGGCCCGAGGTGGCGCGGAAGCCGACGCCAAGCTCACGCGCCACGATCTGCGCCAGGGTCGTCTTGCCGAGGCCGGGCGGGCCGGAAAAGATCACGTGGTCGAGCGCCTCGTCGCGGCTGCGCGCGGCCGAAATGAAGACCCGCAGGTTCTGCCTGAGCTGCGTCTGCCCGACGAAGTCATCCAGACTACCGGGGCGCAGCGACTGATCCGTGGCGTCGCCGGGCGCGAATTGCGGGGTTATCAGCCGCGCGTCATTCATGCCGAAAGGTCCTTCAGGCCGGCACGGATCAGCTCCTCAAGCGGCGCTGATTCACCCAGCGTGCGGCTCACCCGGGCCACGGCACCAAAGGCATCGACCCGGCGATAGCCGAGATTGACCAGCGCCGAAACCGCATCTTCGCCGGCACCAGCCAGTCCCCCGACTGGCGCCACGCCGGCAACAGCATCGCCACCGTTGCCGAGCGCAGCCCCGGGCCCGAGCGCGATGCTGCCCACCTTGTCGCGCAGCTCGGCGGCGATGCGCCCGGCGATTTTGGGACCGACGCCGTTGGCCCGCGTCAGCGCGGTCTTGTCCTGGGCGGCAATCGCTTGCGTCAACTGTTCAGGCGGCAGAGAGGAGAGGATTGCAAGCGCCATCTTCGCACCGACGCCCTGCACCGTCGAGAGCAGACGGAACCAGTCGCGCTCGGCTCGATCGGCGAAACCGTAGAGGTGAATATGGTCCTCGCGCACGTGGGTCTCGATCAGCAGGCTGACCGGCCCGCTCACGCCCTGTAGCTGGCCGAGGGTGCGGGCGGAGCAGAAGGCCAGATAGCCGACGCCGGCCACATCGACGATCGCCCAGTCCTCGCCAGTCGAGTCAATTAAGCCGGTCAGCTTGCCGATCACCATCCAATCTCCATCACGACCGGCGTCCGGACGCGGCGTACAGGGGGTCCTCGCTGCCGCCCGACCAGACCTGATTTGTCGCCCGGTGGTGGCTGTGGCAGATCGCTACCGCCAACGCGTCGGCAGCATCGGCGCTGTCGATCGGGCACGCCGGCAGCAGATGTCGCACCATGGTGCCGACCTGCTCCTTGGTCGCGTGGCCGGTGCCGACTACCGCCTTTTTGACGATATTCGGCAGGTACTCGGCCACCGGCAGGTCCATGGCCGCCGGCGTCATCAGGGCGACGCCGCGCGCCAGACCGAGCTTCAAGGTGGAGGAGGCGTTCTTGTTGGCCAAGGTCGCCTCGACAGCCGCCTCGTCCGGCCTGTGCTCGCGGATCACCGCGGCGATGCCGTCGTGCAACTGCACCAAGCGCCGTGCCACGTCGAAGTTGTCGTCCGACTCGACCACGCCGTTGGCGACGTGCTGCAGGCGGGCCCCGTCGATGACAATGATGCCCCAACCGGTTCGGCGCAGACCCGGATCCAACCCCACTACGCGCATGCGCCCTCCGCTGGCCAAACTCGCCGGATCAGCCTGATCAGCCGGTCAGCCGCTCGATCACCTCGTCGGCGATCTCGAAGTTGGCCGAGACCTGCTGCACATCGTCGTTGTCGTCGAGGACATCGAGCAATTTCAATAGGGTGTCGGCGGCGTCCTCGTCGACGGCGATGGTGCTTTGCGGCTTCCAGCTGAGCTGTGCCTCGCGCGGATCGCCGAACCGGTCGGCCAAAGCATCGCGCACCGCCGAAAAGTCGTCGGGCGCGCAGGTGATCACGTGGCCGTCGTCGTTCGACTCCACGTTGTCCGCACCGGCCTCGACGGCGGCCTCAAACATGTCGTCTGCCGAGGCCACATCGGCCGGAAAGCTGATCATGCCGACCCGATCGAACATGAAGGAGACGCTGTTGGTCTCGCCCAGCGTGCCGCCCTGCTTGCTGAAGGCGGCGCGCACCTCGGAGGCGGTGCGGTTCCGGTTGTCGGTCAGGGCCTCGACGATGATGGCGACGCCGCCGGGACCGTAGCCCTCATAGCGCATCTCCTCGTAGTTGGTGTCGTCGCCGCCGGAGGCCTTCTTGAGCACCCGTTCGATGTTGTCCTTAGGCATGTTGGCTGCACGCGCCGCCGAGATCGCAGCACGCAGCCGCGGATTGGCATCGGGGTCGACGCCGGCCTTGGCGGCCACGGTGACCTCGCGGATCAGCTTGCTGAACAGCTTGGCGCGCTTTTTGTCCTGCGCACCCTTGCGGTACATGATGTTCTTGAATTGTGAATGGCCGGCCATGGCCCATCGACCCTAGATCGTGTTGGTGATCCCGCGGAAGTCTACCATATATGGAGGAGTGTCGCCCATGGCGACGCGGAAACCCAGTTAGACAAGCTTTATGGCGACAGTGGGGCGCCTTCTAGCAGGCTTCGCCCGCGCGCTAAAGCCCCAGCGGCATGTTTCTTGAGCGCTTTCGTGGGCCGAGAGTCCACGGCAACCGGCATTAACCGGCCCTTAAGGCTGCCATCCTAAGCTTGCCACGGTTAAGCGCATTGGAGCCTGTGATGGGCCTACCGACCAATCTTATCGAGCTCGCCTTCGGCAGCGAAGAGATCGCCGGCGACGTCGACGTGACGGAAGTCGTCAAGCGGGCCGCCACGATCGTCGAGGAGTTCGTAGACAACGCGACCTGCCAGGCACTCGACGCTGTGCTTGCTGCGGCCAAGAACCCGGATGCCGGTGTCGCCGCGCGCAAGGCCCAGGGTGCGGCGCGCAAGATGGTGCACCAGAGCATGGTGCTACACGACGAACTGGCCCGCTTCCGGGCGGCCACGGTGAAGAAGTAGTCCGGCCAGAGGCTTCGAACGACGAGGCGGCTCGTCGAGCCGCCTTTTTTGTGTCCGGCTCGGACCTGGACGTCAGGAGGGCTCGGTCTGACTGAGGCAGCCACCGACACGTAGTGGCGCGATCCGCATCGCGAGGCCGCTGGCGTCGTCGGTTTCCACCAGCACGGCGCAAAGCGTGCCCGCGCCGCTTGCGACCGACAGGCGCTCGGTCGGCAGCTTGCGGGTAAAACGCGCAATCGGGACCGTCTTGTCCATACCGATCACCGAATCGTAGTCGCCGCACATGCCGACGTCGCTCATGTAGGCCGTGCCGCCCGGCAGGATCATCTGGTCGGCGGTCGGCACATGGGTATGGGTCCCGACGCAGAGGCTGACCCGGCCGTCGACTACATGACCCATGGCCATCTTCTCGCTGGTCGCCTCGGCATGGAAATCGAGCACGATAACGTCCACTGTTCCGCCCAACCGCTGCTTGGCGAGCTCCTGCTCGACGCAGCCGAAGGGATCGTCCAAGGGATCCATGAAGAGGCGGCCCATGACGTTCAGCACCATGACCTTCTTGCCGCGCAGCGCCTTGAAAACTCCAACGCCGCGGCCCGGCGTACCGGCCGGATAGTTGTGCGGGCGCAGCAGGCGCGGCTCGCGGTCGATGAAACCGAGCGCCTCACGCTGATCCCAGCTGTGGTTGCCGCCGGAGATGACATCGACCCCGGAATCGAACAGTTCCTGGCAGATCTTGTGAGTAATGCCGAAGCCGCCGGCGGCGTTCTCGCCGTTGGCGATCACGAAGTCGAGCGACAGTTTCTCGCGCAAGCTTGGCAGATGCTCGGCGATGACCGACCGTCCAGAGCGGCCGACCACGTCGCCGCAGAAGAGGAGCCGCACGACGCGCTACCCGGTCGCGGGCGGCTTGGGGGGCGACGTGGGGGGCGCCATGGGGATCGCTTCCGCCTCGGTCACGATCCAGTCAAGCCGCTCATCGGTCGCCTCGCGCGGCACGGCGGGCAACTCCTGCCCGCCAAAGGCGACGCCAACCGCCTGGCGTGTTCCCGAAGCGCGCAGCTTGCTTAGAGTGCGGTCATAGAAACCACCGCCATAACCCAGCCGGTAGCCGGCCCGGTCGAAAGCCAGTAGTGGCACCAGCAGGTAATCGGGGACCACTTCAGCCGCATCGGCGCCAGGGATCTCGGTGCCGAAGCCGCCCGGCTCCAACGCAATGCCCGGCGTCCAGGCCCGAAACAGGAGGGGAGCCCCCCGGCGCTCCATGACCGGCAGCCCGACCGTATGGCCACGCTCGTGCAGCGCGGTCATCAGCGGCCGCGTGTCGATCTCGCTGCCCATCGGCCAGTAGCAGGAGACCGCCGCCCCGGCAGGCGGCGGCACGCTGTCCAGAACCCGTGCGACAAGCGCCGCGCCGGCCTTGGGCGACGCCGCCGCGGCCTCGGCCCGGCGCCGCTTGGCCGCGGCGCGTAAGGCCGCTTTCCGATCTGTGATCTGGACGCTTTGCTCCAAGAGGGCCCCGCTTCAGGCTTTAGCGTAACGGGTGGTGCCGCAAAGGCCGTTGGCCGCGTTCATCCTCTGCGGCCTGCCAAAGCAGGTGGGCGCCATATACCGAAACCACGGTCCCGGCAGGGACAGCTCCCGAGAGGTTTGTATTGGCCCCAGGGATCGAACAAGCCTGACGCACCCCGCAGCACCGACCCGTCGGCGTCTACTTAGGCGCCCTCCAGGCGCGCGGCAATCTTTTCCAACCGCAGGGCGCAGTCCTCCAGAGCCCCCGCAAGAGCGTCCTGCCCCGGCATATCACCCGCCGGTGCGCCGTTGCCCCCGCCCTGTGCCTGCTCGAGAGCATCGAGCTGGCTGAGGGCGTCCTGCAGCTCATCGGCAACCAACAGGGCGGCCATGACCAGCAGGCGCAGCTCGCCGACCTGCCCCATCTGCTCGGTCAACTCGGCGACTCGCATGTCGAGGTAGCCGGCCAGCACCTGCAGGCGTTCTTCCTGGCCGTCGTCGCAGGCAATCTCGTAAGTGCGGCCGTTTATGGCCAAACTGACTTCAGCCAAATCAGGCCTCCAGAACCAGCTTCAGGCGGTTGATCGCCGCATCGAGTCGTCCCGAGACGCTGCCGCCGAGATCGCGCAGACCGGCGTTCTCGCGCCGCAGGGTCGCGATCTCCGCCTGTAGCTCGGCAACGTCGGCCGCACCGGCTGGCTGTCGCGCAGCCGCCTGCTCCAAGCGATCGAGCGCCGCCTGCAGTTTTTGGGTCGCCTCTTCGAGCCGCGTCATCGGCTGCATCCGTCATGCGAAATGGGAAGGTCACCGCCTGGGATGACTGCGGCAGAATAGGCACGGCCCAGGCCGGGGGTCAACCGCACCTGCGTTGCGAAGGCGGGGCAAGACGCGCCTGGCCGGCAGCCGGCCGGTACCGGGCCCGCAGACGGCCGAAGCAGCCCTCGGAAGCCGCCGTCGGGGCTGGCGGAAAAGGAGACCTTTGGCGGTTGACGGCACCCCTTCCGCTCGGCATTTTGCGCCCCATCCAGTGACACGGCGTCAGTGCCAGGACTTCGGTGTCAAAACTTCAGTTTCAGGGGCCAGCGCCGGCAAGTGGTCCTTCTTCGATGCCCGGGTGATCTTCCCATGGATGCACAGCGGCCGACCGCCTCCAATTCCAATAGCGCGGCCCCCTTCAGCGACACCGTCGTTAACCACAGCGACATGGCCAACGCCATACGGGCGCTGGCCATGGATGCCGTGCAGCAGGCCAATTCGGGCCATCCCGGCATGCCCATGGGCATGGCTGACGCGGCCACGGTGCTGTTCGAGCGCTTCCTGAGGTTCGACCCGGCACGGCCGGACTGGCCCGACCGCGATCGCTTCGTGCTCTCCGCCGGGCACGGATCGATGCTGCTCTACGCCCTGCTCTATCTCACCGGCTACCGTGATATGACGCTGGAGGAGATCAAGAATTTCCGCCAGCTCGGCAGTCGCACGGCGGGCCATCCGGAGTACGGCCAGGCGACGGGCATCGAGACCACGACCGGGCCGCTCGGCCAGGGCCTGGCAAACGCCGTCGGCATGGCGCTGGCCGAACGCCTGTTGGCCGCCCGCTTTGGAGACGAGGTGGTCGACCACTACACCTACGTGATCGCCGGTGATGGCTGCCTGATGGAGGGCATCAGCCACGAGGCCGCCTCGCTCGCCGGCCATCTCGGGCTCGGCAAGCTGATCGTGCTGTTCGACGACAACAGCATCTCGATCGACGGCCCCACCTCGCTGTCGGTTTCCGACGATCAGCCGGCCCGCTTCTCCTCCTACGGCTGGGAGGTCTCGACCGTCGACGGGCACGACCCGGAGGCGGTGGCCGAGGCCATCACGGCGGCGCAGGAGAGCGACCGCCCCTCGCTGATCGCCTGCAAGACGGTGATCGGCTTCGGCGCCCCGACCAAGGCAGGCACCGCCGCGACCCACGGCGCACCGCTCGGCGCGGACGAGGTGGCCGACGCGCGCGAGAAGCTCGGTTGGCCCTACCCGCCCTTCGAGCTCCCGGCGTCGATCCTCGAGGCCTGGCAGGCGGTCGGCGCAAAAGGTGCGGCCCTCTCGGCCGCCTGGGACGGCCGCCTCGCGGCCCTGGGCGACAACGAGCGCTCCGAGTTCGAACGCCGCCTGTCCGGGGCCCTGCCGCAAGGCTGGCAGGAAGCGTTGGCCGCCTTCCGGCAGCGCCTGGTCGAGGAGAAGCCGAGCCTGGCCACGCGGGTATCGTCGCAGAAAACGCTGGAGGTGCTGACCGAGGCAGTGCCCGAGCTGCTCGGCGGCTCGGCCGACCTGACCGGCTCGAACGGCACCAAGGTGGCCAGCCAAAAGGTCGTCACGGCAGACGACTTCTCCGGCGGCTACATCCATTACGGGGTGCGCGAGCACGCCATGGCCGCCACCATGAACGGGCTCGCCCTGCACAAGGGCGTGATTCCCTTCGGTGGCACCTTCCTGGTCTTTACCGATTATTGCCGGCCGGCGATTCGCCTCTCGGCGCTGATGGAACAGCGCGTGGTGTACGTCATGACCCACGATTCCATCGGCCTCGGCGAAGACGGCCCGACGCACCAGCCGGTCGAGCATCTGGCCAGCCTGCGCGCCATGCCGAACCTCAACGTCTTCCGCCCGGCTGATGCGGTCGAAACGGCGGAGTGCTGGGAGCTGGCGCTGGCCGCCGACGCGACCCCGTCGGTCCTGGCGCTAACGAGGCAGGGCGTGCCGACCCTGCGCGGCGACGTCAGCGAGAACCTCTCGGCGCACGGCGCCTACATCCTGGCGCCGGCCGGCAACACGCGGCAGGTCACCTTGCTCGCCTCCGGCTCCGAGGTCGGTATCGCACTCGAGGCGCGGGAGCGGCTCGAGGCCGAGGGCATCGCCACTGCCGTGGTCTCGATGCCCTGCTGGGAGCTCTTTGAGAAACAGCCGCAACACTACCGAGACGAGGTGCTCGGACCCGGCACCCTGCACATCGCCGTCGAGGCGGCCTGCGGCTTCGGCTGGGAACGCTGGACCGGCACCGACGGCGCCGTGGTCGGCATGCAGAGCTTCGGCGCCTCGGCGCCAGCCAAGGCCTTATACGAACATTTCAAGATTTCGGCGGACGCGGTCACCGCGGCCGTCAAGGCGCGGCTCTAGAAAGGCCCGCGCCATGCGGTCGACGACCGATTTGAAGAGCATGTGAATTGAGAGAAGAACGGGAGTTCACAGCATGACCGGAACCACGCTTGCCGAGACGGCGCAGGCACTCGTCGCGGAGGGCAAGGGAATCCTGGCCGCCGACGAGAGCAGCCCGACCATCAAGAAACGCTTCGACAGCATCTCCATAGACTCGACCGAGGAAAACCGGCGCGACTACCGGACCATGCTGTTCACAGCCGAGGGCGCCGCGAATTTCATCAGCGGCGTCATCCTGTTCGATGAGACGATCCGGCAGAAGGCAGCGGACGGCACGCCGCTGGTCGAAATCCTGAAGGGCAAAGGTATCATCCCGGGAATCAAGGTCGACAAGGGCGCCAAGCCGCTCGCCGGTCATCCGGACGAGACGGTGACCGAGGGCCTGGACGGCCTGCGCGATCGGCTGAACGAATACGCCGAGTTGGGCGCGCGCTTCACCAAGTGGCGGGCGGTCTACCGCATCGGCGACGATATCCCGAGCCCGGGCTGCGTCTCGGCCAACGCCCACGCCTTGGCCCGCTACGCCGCCCTGTCGCAGGAAGCCGGCCTGGTGCCGATCGTCGAGCCGGAGGTGCTGATGGACGGCGATCACGAGGTCGAGGCCTGCGAATGGATCACCGAAGAGGTGCAGCGGGCGGTCTTCGCCGAGCTGGCGATCCAGGACGTCGAGCTCGAGGGCATGCTGCTGAAGCCGAACATGATCGTCTCGGGCAAGGACTGCCCGGAGCAGGCCGGTGTCGAGGAGGTCGCGCGGCGCACTCTGCAGACCCTGAAGCGCGCCGTGCCGGCTGCCGTGCCGGGGATCGTCTTCCTTTCCGGTGGCCAGTCGGACGAGGACGCGACCCTGCACCTCAACGCCATGAACAAGTTGGGCGAGGCCCTGCCCTGGAAGCTCAGCTTCTCCTACGGCCGCGCCCTGCAGGCCGCGCCGCTCAAGGCCTGGGGCGGCGATGCGGCGAACGTGACGGCCGGACAGCAGGCTTTCCTCGAGCGGGCCAAGGCGAACGGCGAGGCGGCCACCGGCAGCTACGCCTGACCCAGGACATTTCAGTCAGTCACAGATCAAGGAGGGGATTATGGCCGTCAAGGTCGGGATCAACGGTTTCGGGCGCATCGGGCGCCTAGTGATGCGCGCGGCGCTGGAGGCCAAGCGCAAGGATATCCAGTTCGTGGCAATCAACGACCTGGGCTCCGCCGAGGCGAACGCACACCTCCTGACCTACGATTCCGTGCACGGCCGCTATCCCGGCAAGGTCGAGGCCCTAAAGGACTCCATCAAGGTCGACGGCCACAAGATCAAGGTGCTGGCCGAGCGCGACCCCGCCAACCTGCCCTGGGCAAAGCTGGGGGTGGATATCGTGCTGGAGTGCACCGGCCTCTTCACCAGCAAGGAGAGCGCGGGCAAGCACTTGGCCGCCGGTGCCAAGAAGGTTCTGGTCTCGGCGCCCTGCTCCGATGCCGACCTGACCGTGGTCTACGGCGTCAACCATGACAAGCTGCGCAAGAGCCACCAGGTCATCTCGAATGCCTCCTGCACGACCAACTGCCTGGCGCCGGTAGCCCAGGTGCTGAACGACGCCGTCGGCATCAAGCATGGCTTCATGACCACGATCCATGCCTTCACCGGCGATCAGCGCACGGTCGACACCCTGCACAAGGACATGCACCGGGCCCGCTCCGCCTCGGTCTCGATGATCCCGACGACGACCGGTGCGGCCCGCGCGGTCGGCCTGGTGCTCCCCGAACTCAAGGGCAAGCTGGACGGCACTGCGATCCGCGTGCCGACGCCCAACGTCAGCCTGATCGACCTGACCGTCGAGGCCAGAAGGAAGACCACCAAAGAAGCGGTCAACGAAGCCATGATCCGGGCCTCCAAGGGCAACCGGCTGAAAGGCGTCCTCGCAGTCAACGACGCGCCCCTCGTTTCGGTCGACTTCAACCACAACCCGGCGAGCTCGACCTTCGACCTCTCGGAGACCCAGGTCATCGACTCCACCTTCGTGCGCGTCATGTCCTGGTATGACAATGAGTGGGGCTTTTCGAACCGCATGAGCGACACCGCCGTCGCCATGGGTAAGTTGCTGTAGGCAGCGCCACCCACCGTCATCAAGCAGACGCGGGACCGGACGGTCCCGCGTTTGTCGTTTCGGCCCGGTTCCTCTCTATACTCGGCGCATGACCGCCCCGGCCTTCGTGATCCATTCGCTCGAGCATGCCAAGGCGGCGCTTGCCGCCGCGGCTGAGGCCGGCCTGCCGGTCACCCTGGTCTCGGCCGAGGGCGCAGCCGCCTATGTCGGCGCAATGTGGTTCCGGGAGATGGTGGCGCTTGCCGCCCGCGACCATCCCGATCTGCCGGTCACGGCCGTGCTCGACTGCGGCGACCGGCCGGGCGACGTGCTGGCGGCGCTGCGTCATGATCTTAAGACCCTGAGCTTCTCCGGACGCCCCGCAGCCACCAAGATGCTGGCGGCCATTGCGGCGGACTATGGGGCGGAACTGGTCGCCCGGCCGCGCGATGCGCTGGACCTGCTGGATCAGCCCGATCCGACCGCCGCCTGTCGCGCCTGGATCGGCCAGAAGACCCCCTGATTCGCGCCGCTCAACCTCCCCCGCTGCCGCCCCTGGCTAGCGATTGCCTCCCCCTGGGCAAGCTGATAGCTTCCGCGCCGCTCCAACCCCCGCAAGACTATCCGGACCGCGAACGATGAAGATCAACGGCAACGCCATCCGTCCCGGCAACGTAATCGAGCACAAGGGCCGACTATGGCGCGCGGTGAAGATCCAGCATACCCAGCCCGGCAAGGGCGGCGCCTATCTGCAGGTCGAACTTAAGGACATCCGCGACGGCACCAAGCTGAACGAGCGCTTCCGCGCCAGCGAGGATGTCGAGCGGGTTCGGCTTGACCAGAAGGACTTTCAGTTCCTCTTCGCCGACGACGACATGCTGACGTTCATGGATCTGGAGACCTACGACCAGATGTCGCTCGCCAAGGATCTCGTCGGCGAGCCGGTCGCCTTTCTGCAGGATGGCATGACGGTCACGATCGAGAGCTATGAAGGTAGTCCGATCTCGGTGTCCCTGCCGGAGACCGTGATCATGGCGATCACCGAGGCCGACCCGGTGGTGAAGGGCCAGACGGCCGCCTCTTCCTACAAGCCGGCCCTGCTGGAGAACGGCGTCCGCACCATGGTCCCGCCGCATATCGAAAGCGGCACGCGCGTGGTGGTCAACACCGCCGATGCCAGCTACGTCGAACGGGCGAAGGACTAAACGGCCAACCCATGCCTGCTAGCCGGAGCCGATAACCCGACATGGCCACGCGATCGGCGGTGATCAACGTCATGATGCGCGCCGCCGACAAGGCGGCACGCGGCTTGAAGCGCGATTTCGGCGAAGTCTCCGCGCTGCAGGTCTCGCGTAAGGGCCCGGCGGATTTCGTGTCCACGGCCGATCTGCGCGCCGAGAAGGTGCTGCGCGAGGAGCTGCGCCGCGCCCGGCCCGACTACGGCTTTCTCATGGAGGAATCCGGAGCGAGCGGCAAGTCCGACGCAGCTCGGCGCTGGATTGTCGATCCTTTGGACGGCACGACCAACTTCCTGCACGGCCTACCCCACTTCGCCATATCGATCGCCTTGGAAGAGGACGGCGAGATCATCGCCGGCCTGGTCTACGACCCGGCCAAGGACGATCTTTTCTTTGCGGAGAAAGGTACCGGCGCCTATCTGAACGACCGCCGAATCCGGGTTTCCGGTCGGACCCGCTTGGCCGAAGCCGTTTTCGGCACAGGAATTCCCTTCAAGGGGACCGGCGGCGAGGAGGCTTTCACCGCCGAACTGCAGGGCTTCATGCGGGAGACCGCCGGCGTACGCCGTTTGGGCGCCGCGTCGCTTGACCTGGCCTACGTGGCGGCCGGCCGTTTCGACGGCTTCTGGGAACGCGGCCTCGCGGCCTGGGACATCGCCGCCGGCGTCCTCTTGGTGCGCGAGGCGGGCGGCTACGTTAGCGCCATCGACGGCAGCCCGCTGCGGCTGGACGGCGGCTCGATCCTGGCCACGACCGACGGGCTGCATCGTCCGGTGACGGAGCTTCTGGCGCGGGCCGCGCGCGAAAACAGTCCCGCTTGATCGCGGCAACTGTCGTGTAGAAAGTCGTGGGCGTATGAGCTGAAAGAATTCGGTGCAGAAGATACACCGTAAGAGCTTGTGCAAAGAAGTTGTCCACAGCGCTCGCAAAGCTTACTGTAAGCCCGCATTTATGTCTGGGACTTTAGTCTGCGGGGGAACGATGACCGGTACTGACTGCCGTGCCTCTGGGCCCGCGGAAGGATTTGGTGGCGTGAGACCACGGCATGATCGGCCGCGCGGCAATCGAAACGCCTTGATCGCACTTGCCTGCGGCGCAGCTTTGATCGGACTGACAACGACATCGGCGACAGCGCAGCAGCCAGTCGTGATCGGCGGTAACGGACTGCCGGAAGTCTTCGTAAACATGGACGTCCTGAACAGCCTCGGCCCGGGCTACCCGGCCCAACCCTACGGTTACGGCTATGGCGCAGGCCAGCCCGTGCCCCAAGTCGCGCCCCAGGTTACGCCCGGGACAGGCTTCGGAGGCGCCTATGTGACCCGGCCGGGCACCTTGCTCTATCCGCCGCCGGCCTTCCCGCAGAGCCAGCTGACGGTGCAGGCGCCGCAAGTCCAGGGTGGCCAGCAGCTGGGCGCCCTGCCGATGCCGCAGCCGCGCATTCAGCTGACCCCGCCCGGCGGTGCAGCACCGGCGCAGCAGGCTCCAGAGGCCGAAGCCCTGACACCAGCCCCAGCACCGCAAGCCCCAGCACCGCAAGCCCCAGCACCGCAAGCTCCGGCACCGCAAGCTCCAGCGGCGCAGGCCGCGGCGCCCGAGCCGGCCATGCCGTCGCCGCCTGAGCCGGCGCCCGAGGCAACGCCGCCGACACCGGTCCAGACCGCCGAAAGCGTGCCGCTGCCGCCACAGACGGAGGAAACCGCCGCGGCCGAGGAGCCGGCGGTCCCGTTGATCCCGCCGCCGAATCTGGACGCCGAGGCACCGCCGGCGCCTGCCGCGCCCGAAGTGTCGAGCGGCGAGAGCGCAACCACCGAGCAAAGCGCGGCCGCCGAGCCGCCGCCACCGCCAGAGCCAGATGTCGCTGGTCTGGTTCCCGAGCCGCAGGTCCCCGCTGCGCCGGAAACGGCCGCCGGCGGTGAAGAGAGCGAGCCCCTGGCGCCGCCGCCGCCCGATCTGCCTCCCGAACTGCCCGAGGAAACGGAGAGCGCGGCCGATGCCGCGGCGGAGAGCGAACCAGCGGCCGCGCCGCAGGAAGCCGCCCTGCCTTCGCCCGCCGATGACGGCTTGATGCGGCTGGTCTTCTCCGAAGGATCGGCAGACCTCAACGAAACGGCCAAGGAGTCCCTGCGGGCGCTGGCTGGAGAGCTGCTGGACGACGGTAATGCGCGGGTTCAGCTGCTTGCTTATGCCAGCAGCGCGGACGACAGCGCATCGCGGGCGCGACGCCTGTCGCTGTCGCGGGCACTTGCCGTACGGGCCTTCCTGATCGATCAGGGCGTGCGCTCCACGCGCATGGACGTGCGGGCGCTCGGCAACAAACTGGAAGACGGCCCTGCCGACCGCGTCGACATTCTGCCCGCAAGGCGATAAGCAGCTGCCGCCGGCCCGCGACAGAGACGTCGAAGAGCGACGCGCGCGCCGAGCCATGCCGAGCCTCGAAGTGCCAAGCTCCCAAGCATCAAGCGCCCATAGGCCAAGCCCTCGAGTGCACGCTGTGAGGCAGCGCAGGACGCCATGACACGCCCCTCCCGTTACATCCTGCGCATGCTGGTCTTTCTAGCGATCGTAGGCGCAGCCGGCCTGCTGCTCTTCCCGCAGCTGGAAAGCGCCTTCATCGCCAATCCGGTGCTCAACGGCTTGATCCTGGGCGTGCTGTTGCTGGGCATCGCCTACATCTTCCGCCAGGTCATCATGCTGAAACCGGAGATCGACTGGCTCGATCGGCTGCGCCGCGAGAGCAGCGGCGGACTGGTTTTCCCGGGCGAGATCTCGGACCAGCGCCCACCGCGTCTGCTCGGCCCCATGGCAACCATGATGGGGGACCGCAAGGGCGGCCGGCTGACGCTCTCGACGCTCTCGATGCGGACTCTGCTGGACGGCATCGCCACGCGTATCGAGGAATCGCATGACATTTCGCGCTATCTGATCGGCCTGCTGATCTTCCTCGGCCTGCTCGGCACCTTCTGGGGTCTGTTGGAGACGGTCTCCGCCGTGGGCGACACCATCGCCGGGCTGAACAGCGCCGCCGACGACCCGGTCACCCTTTTCGAGGACCTCAAGCGCGGCCTGGAAACGCCCCTCTCTGGCATGGGCACGGCTTTCAGCTCCTCGCTCTTCGGCCTGGCCGGCTCTTTGGTGCTGGGCTTCCTCGAGCTGCAGGCGAGCCAGGCGCACAACCGCTTCATGAATGACCTGGAAGAGTGGCTGTCCGGCGTTACGCGCCTGTCCAGCGGCGGCCCGGTCGGCGAGGGTGAGCAGTCGGTGCCGGCATACATCCAAGCCCTGCTGGAACAGACCGCGGACAGCCTTGACTCGCTGCAGCGCACCGTGGCGCGCGGCGAAGAGGACCGCGTCTCCGTCAATCAGAGCCTGGCCAAGCTGGCCGAGCGGCTCGGCACTCTGACCGATCAGATGCGGACCGAACAGGGCGTGCTGTTGCGCCTCGCCGAGACCCAATCGCAGCTCAAGCCTTTGCTGGTGCGCCTTGCCGATCTCGATCTGAATTCCGGCGGTGGCATGGACGAGGCGACCCGGGGCCACATCCGCAACCTGGATTTCCACATCGAACGGCTGGTCGGCGAGATCGCCGGCGGCCGCGACCAGACGGTGCAGGAGATCCGCTCGGAGATCCGCCTGCTGGCACGCACCATCGCGGCGATCGCCGAGGAAGAGCAGCACTAACCAATGTACGCGCTCAGCCGAGGCGGCTCGCGTCGGTCGATCAACATCTGGCCGGGCTTCGTTGACGGCCTGGCGACGCTGCTGCTGGTCGTCATCTTCGTCCTGATGGTCTTCATGGTGGCCCAGTTCTTCCTTAGCGCCGCGCTCAGCGGACGCGACGAGGCGCTGGAACGGCTCAACCGGGAGGTCAACGAGCTGGCGGAGCTGCTGGCGCTGGAACGCGCCGCCAACGCCGATCTGCGGATCAACGTGGCGCAACTGTCCTCCGAGCTGCAGAGCTCCTTGCGCGAGCGGGACTCCCTTTCCGAACAGATCAACCTGCTGATCCAGGAACGCGACCGAGCCGAGCAGGAGCTCAGCGAGGCGCAGGCTGACCGCACCTCGCTGGCCGCCCAGATCGCCGCCCTGATCAAGGAACGCGATACCCTCGAGCGGCTGCTGCAGGAGGCCGAGGCCGCGACGGCGCAAAATCGCGAGGAGCTCGAGGCCGCGTTCGCCTCGCTCGAGGCCGACCGGGAGAAGATCGAGGCCCAACTGGCCGAGCTCGCCATCCTGAAGAGCCTCCGCGACGAGCTGACGGCGCAGCTGAACGAGATGGAAGCGGCCATGCGCAGCCAGGAGGAGGACGCCGAGGCACTTCAACAGCGCCTGACCGAGGCCGAGGAGGAGGCCAGCGAACAGGCCCGACTGGCAGCGCTGGCCCAGGACGAGCAGGTGGAGCAGATCAGGCTGACCGAGGAAGCGCAGAGCAAAGTCGATCTGCTGAACCGGCAGATCGCCGCGCTGCGCCAGCAACTCGCCCGCCTGGCCGTCGCCCTTGAGGCGGCCGAGGCGCAGAACGAAGAGCAGGAAGTGCAGATCGCCGATCTCGGCCGCCGGCTGAACATCGCGCTGGCGACCAAGGTGCAGGAGCTGGCGCGCTACCGCTCCGAGTTCTTCGGCCGCCTGCGCGAGGTGCTCGGCACCCGGCCCGATATCCGGGTGGTCGGCGACCGCTTCGTGTTCCAGTCGGAGCTGCTGTTCGGCACCGGCGAAGCCGAGCTCGGCAACGAGGGCAAGGTACAGCTGCAGCAGCTGGCCGACGCCCTGCTCGAGATCACCGCGGAGATCCCGGACGACATCGATTGGATCCTGCGGGTCGACGGCCATACAGACAAGCGGCCAATCTTTACCGTCGCCTTCCCGTCCAATTGGGACCTTTCGACGGCGCGCGCCGTCTCGGTGGTCAACTTCCTGGTCGCCCAGGGCATTCCGCCGCAGCGGCTGGCCGCCACCGGTTTCGGCGAATTCCAGCCACTCGACGAGGGCGAGGACGAGATCGCCTACCGGCGCAACCGCCGCATCGAGTTCAAGTTCACCCAGAAATAGGGAACCTTCGCCTCCCCGCGTGGGATGTCAGGGCGCTTTAGACGGGCCCGTGCGCCAGCGGATCGACCAGGGGTACCTCGCTCGGAAGCCAGTTGAAGGCGAGCATCAGCACATCGACGGCCTCCCCGCCGCTGCTCAGGGGCAGGATGAGCGCCGTATAGGAGAAAGACTGGCTGTCACGCTTGGACACCACGTCTATGCACTGCGGCGCCCGCCGCGTGACCGCGGCACTGCAGTAGTCGCGCAACAGTGCCTCGAAATGTGCCGGCAGGAGACTGCCGAAGGTCTGACCCGTCAGGTCCCGCCCCAGGACGAAACGAAGCTGTGTTCCGACCAGCCGAAAGCGGAAGTCCTGTGCCACGTGGTCCACGTCGACCAGGGCGATGCGGCCGAGCAGCTCGCCCATCTCTTCCGGCAGTAGATCCTGGCGGCGCGGCAGCTCATCGCCACTGCGCCGTGCGGCCCAATAAGCGAGCAGACGAACGAGCTTGGCATCGTCCAAATCATCGATCGCAACCTGCTTCGCAACAAATGCCTGGTCTCTCACAGCCCTGCAGTCCTCCATGGACACACAATTTCGGCTGACAAAAGTGGACGGACCCATCCTTTGATCCGCTGCCCCCCTATTAGCAAAAGCGTTAGTCCGCTTGTTCGCTCCGTTAACCATATGTGTAGCAAAAGTGTGTTTGTGAGCAGGTTTTATCAAATAGTTAGACTTGTATCAAATTTTATATATTAATATTACTCATTAACCAATTCATCTTAATTAATACTATTACAGTATATTAACCAAACTCAAAAATTAACGACAAAACATGGGGCAAATCTTAGGCGCTTAAGGATTCGGCCCGAATTCAACCAGAAAGAGCACCGGAGACCGGCCGCTGTTCTTGGTTCGCAATCGCGTTTTGTTCGAATTGAAGAGCGGCGAGGCGCGCATAGAGACCGCCTGCCCGTAAGAGTTCGCTGTGGCTACCCGAGGCGACCAACCGGCCGTGGTCCATGACTACGATGCGGTCGGCCTTTTGGACGGTCGCGAAGCGGTGCGCAATCACCAGGGTGGTGCGGCCCGCCATGAGTCGGTCGAGCGCCGTCTGGACCGCACGCTCGCTTTCTGCGTCGAGTGCGCTGGTCGCCTCGTCGAGCAGCAGAAGGGCCGGATTCCGGAGGATAGCGCGGGCGATTGCAATGCGTTGGCGCTGACCACCGGAGAGCCGGACGCCGCGCTCGCCGAGGAAAGTGCCGTAACCTTCGGGCAGGCGCGTGAGAAACTCGTCGGCCGCGGCCGCTTCGGCTGCCTGGCGCACCGCGCCCTCGGCGGCCTCCGGCTGGCCGTAGCGGATGTTCTCCCAGGCATCCGCCGCGAAGATCACCGGTTCCTGCGGCACCAGACCGATGCGACTGCGCAGGGCCTCCGGCGCCAGCTCCTTGAGGTCCGCCCCGTCGAAAGCGATACGGCCGGATTGGGGATCGTAGAAGCGAAGCAGAAGCTGGAACAGTGTGGTCTTGCCCGCCCCGGAGGGACCGACGATGGCGACCGTCTCGCCGGGCTCCACCGTGAGCGAGAAGCCTTCCAGGGCCGAGCGGTCCGGCCGCGAAGGGTAGTGAAAGACCACCTCCTCGAAATGCAGACCGCCGAGTGCCGGGCTCGGCAGTGGCGCCGGAACCGCCGGCGCGGCGATCTCCGGCTCGGTCCGCAAAAGGTCGATCAGCCGCTCGGTCGCGCCGGCCGCCCGCTGCAGGTCGCCGATCACCTCGCTGATCGCGCCGACCGCGCCGGCTACCACGATGGCGTAGAAGATGAAGGCCGAGAGCTCGCCGGCGGTGACCCGCCCGGCCAAGACGTCGTGCCCACCGATCCAGAGCACCACGCTGACGGCCCCGAAGGCCAGCACGATCACCATCGCGGTCAGCATGGCGCGCGCCCGGATCCGGGCGACGGCCGTGGTGAAGGCGTCCTCGACTCGCTCACCGAAGCGCCGGCGGTCGACCTCCTCGTGGCCGAAGGCCTGAACCGTGCGGATCGCGTTCAAGCTTTCGTCGATGTAGGCGCCGACGTCGGCGACCCGGTCCTGGCTGGCGCGGCTGAGCTTCCGGACGCGGCGGCCGTAGACCAGGATCGGCAACAGCACCAGCGGCACCACAAGGAAAACCAGGCCGGTCAGCTTGGGCGAGGTGATAACCAGCAGCACCGCGCCGCCTACCAGCAGAAGGCTGTTCCGCAGGGCGATCGAGGCCGAGGTGCCGACCACCATTTGCAGCAGGGTCGTGTCGGTGGTCAGGCGCGACAGGATCTCCCCGATGCGGGTAACCTCGTAGTAGGCCGGCGACAGGGTGATGACGTGATCGAAGACGGCGCGTCGGATGTCCGCCACGACCCGCTCGCCGATCCAGGAGACCAGGAAGAAACGGCTGTAGCTCGCCGCCGCCATTAGCACCACCACGCCCAGCAGCACCAGGACCGCCTGGTCCAGCAGTTCGGCATTGCCGCTGGCGAAGCCCTCGTCGATCAGCTTGCGCAGGCCGAAGCCGAGCCCCAGCACAGTACTCGCCGCGATGGTGAGCGCCACCACGGCGCCCGCCACCTGCAACCGGTAGGGCTTGACGAAGCGCCAGAGATAGGCGAGCTGGCCGAGATCGCGGCTGGTCGGCCGATCGCTCTGCGTGGCGTCCAGGCTCCCGCCCTGCGTCTGGCGCGCCTTTTCGCGCACCGTTTCGCTGGGGGCCGGCTGGCGCATCATGGCCGGCCTGCCTCGGCGGCCGGGCGGCTGCCCTGCCGTGCATGCTGTGGTTCGAGCTGCATGGGCGCTATCCCTAAAGCATGGACAGACGGGCGACAATAAGGCGGATTTCCAGCCTTGCCGGTGGCAAGCGAGGGACCTGTCCTGCGGGCTTGCCATGCGCAGGGGGCTCGGCTATATCAGCGCGCTGCCCAAGAGGACCAGGACGATGAAGAAAGACATTCACCCCGATTATCATGAGATTACCGTGGTGATGACGGATGGGACCGAGTTCAAGACCCGCTCGACCTACGGCAAGGAAGGCGACACCTTGCGTCTGGATATCGACCCGAAGACCCACCCGGCCTGGACCGGCGTGCACCGGCTGGTCGACACAGGCGGTCAGCTGGCCAAATTCAACAAGCGCTTCCAGGGCCTCGGCCTGAAGGAATAGCCGCGCGGCGAAGGCCCCGGCTCGCTTGCGACGGGTCGGTTACGATGGGCCCATTACGGTAGGCCGGCAAACGAACGATGGGGCGCCCCCTGGGGAGCGCCCCTTTGTCATGCCCTGGCTCTCGAAAGCCGCTGCCGCGCCTATTGGGCCATCGCCTATTGGTCGATCATGGAATCGAGCCGGGAGACCCGCTCGTAGAGGCCTAGGCTCTGCTGCATGAGCTCGGTCAGGCGCGGCGGCAGCGGCTGATCCTCGACCGGCTCGTCCGTCTTGCAGACGTCGTGCCCCGCCAGCCGGAATTTCGGTTCGGCCGCCTGTTCGCGGGTCATCTCGCCAGCCTGCACCGCACGCTGCACCAACAACCAGGCAATCACCTGGGTCAGGCGGGCGGTCACCCGCATCGACTCGCAGCTGGCCACCATGCGGGCACGTGGCGAGAGCTGCGCGCGATCGTTCGACTCCTGATAAGCCAGGTAGTCGCGCGCCTCGCGGGCCAGGCCCAGCGCCTCCTCGTAGGTCCCGTTCAGGAAGGAGACACCGTCGGGCGACGTATCTGAGGCGGAGCTCAAGGCAGTCGATCCAAACTCGTCACTTTCAGCGGTCATGACCGCGCAGCCTCCACTCTAGGGCCGGCGATCTTAACATTTCGTTGGCCAGATTTTATCGAAAAATCGAGCAGTTTCCGAGACATGGCAGGCCGCCCCCATAGCTTGAATCCTCGCTGGGCCATACTATATTCAGTTTGTCGCCGGGGATGCCGCTACAGGGTCCCGCAGCGGCGGCAAAGCGTAGCAGGGCTCGACCCCGAGGGTGGGCCCAAACAAATAACCATATTGCTCAAAGGAGGATGTGGCTATGCGTCATGTCGATTTGTCTCCCCTTATGCGCGCCACCGTCGGTTTCGACCGCATGATGAACCAGCTCGACTCGGCTGCCCGTGTCGACAGCGCGCCCGGTTATCCGCCCTACAACATCGAGAAGCTCGGCGAGAACGAGTATCGCATCACCATGGCCGTCGCCGGCTTCGGTGAGCAGGACCTGGACGTGACCGTCAAGGAGAACAGCCTCACCATCACCGGTAAGCAGGCCAAGACCGAGGGCGAGGCGCCCCGCGTCCTGCACCGCGGTATCGCGACCCGTGCCTTCGAACGCAGCTTTGAGCTGGCCGACTACATCCAGGTGGTCGGCGCCCGCATCGAGAACGGGCTGCTGCACGTCGACTTGGTGCGCGAGATCCCCGAGGCCATGAAGCCGCGGACCATCGAGATCGCGACCTCGCCGAAGCCTAAGACGATCGAGCAGAAGGCCGCCTAAGGCGGCCTCTCGCACAATTTACCTGAGGCTCAGAATGAACGGCCGGGCGGGACAACCTGCCCGGCCGTGTTGCGTTTGAGCCGCGCTCATGCCGCGTCGCTGGCGGTCCCCTCCGGCACTTCGCCCTCGGCACCATCGAGGCCCCAGGCCAGCGCCAGGCGGGCGGCCGCGGCTTCAAGCGCCGGCAGGTGAGCGACGGCATCATCAAGGGTGAGGCGGGCTGCTGGGGCGTGCACCGCCAGGGCCGCGACGACCCCGCCGTCCGCGCCCCGGACCGGCACAGCGACGGCGATCATGCCGAGATTGTATTCCTGATTGTTGGCCGAGTAGCCCTGGGCGCGGATCTCGGCCAAGGACTCCTCGAAGGCCTGCGGATCGGTGATGGTGTGGTCTGTGAAGCGCGCCAGCGGCGCCACCTCGAGAATGCGGCGCCGCGACCGGGCCGGCAGGTGCGCCAGTAGCAGCTTGCCGATCGCCGTGCAATGAGCCGGGACATGGCTGCCGGCCTGGAGTTGCACCCTGAGCGGCCAGTCGCATTCCACGCGATCGATGTAGAGCACCTGATGGCCGTCGAGCATGCCGATGTTGCAGGTCTCGCCGATCTCGGAGACCAGGTCCTGCAGCACCGCGCGCATGGGGCCGTTCTGATGCGAGGCATTGATGGCGCCGAGTGCCAAGCGGGTCAGGCGCGGGCCGACCGCATAGCGGTCACGTGCCGGATCGCGCTGTAGCAGGCCATTGCCTTCGAGTTGCTGCACCACCCGGTGCACGGTCTGCCGCGGCAGGCCGAGCTCCGCCGTCAGGTCCGGCAGGCCGACCGGGCGCGGCTGCGCGATGACTGCCTCCAACACGGCCAGGGCCTTGTCGAGCGCCGACCCCCGTTCCTTCTTGTCCGTCGTCTCTGCCATGCGTTCCGGCGCATCCTCCAAGTCCGTTCTTTGGCCCCGAATCGCCGGGAGCTCTTGAGCTACAGTCTAGCCTACGGCGCCCTGTTCGGAAAAAGGGGCGGCGAAGGCCTTCAAAGGCCGATTGACGCTGAACTCAAAATACGATAATTAGGACGTAGTGTCTCGAAAAATGCATTTCTGGCCACAAATTGTTGGTCCAGAAGGCGACAAAAGCAGCCGTGCGAACCTTCCGGGTTGGCACGGATTAAGCCAACAAAGGCGCTTTTCTGGGAGGAATCATCTCATGCGCAAATCGCTCGTCGCAGTCTTTTGTGCCGCCGGCTTGCTGGGCGGCATCGGCCTATCATCGCCGGCCGCCAGCCTCGATAAGCCGGACGGCTTTCCCGAGCGGCCGCTCACCATCATCGTGCCCTACGGCGCCGGCGGCGGCTCCGACCAGCTGACCCGCGCCATGGCGGCCTCTCTGGAGAAAGTCATCGGCGTCGGCGTGCAGGTGGTCAACAAGCCAGGTGGCGGCGGCATGGCGGCTGTGCCGGACTTCATGACCGCACCGGCCGACGGTTACACGCTGTTGGAATCGATCGACGACGCAGTGACCAACCACGTCTCCGGGAAGCTGAAGGAGAACCCCGGCGAGGACTGGACGCCGGTCGCCATGGCGCAGATCACCTTCAGCCAGATCTACATTCGGCCGGACGACGACCGTTTCAGCGACTGGGAGTCCTTCGTCGCCTACGCCAAGGCCAATCCTGGCCAGGTCAAGATGGCGAACCTGGGCAACCGCGGCTCGATGGAGCGGGTTACCATGTTGAAGGTCGAGCAAAGTTCCGGCATCGAGACCAATCAGATCGCCTTCGATAAGCCGGCGGAGCGCTACGGTGCGCTGATCGGCGGCCATGTCGATGCCCTCTTCGAGCAGCCGGGCGACGTGCGCAACTTCCTCGATGCCGGCCAGATGAAACCGATCATCACCTTCCTGAAGGAGCGGCCGAGCGCTTTCGCCAACACGCCCGCCATGACCGACGTGGGCGCCGACTTCGAGCCGCTGCTGCGCTTCCGCGGCTTCTGGCTGCACCCGGACGTGCCGGAAGACCGCCGCGCCTATCTGGAGGCCGCCTTCAAGGAGGCCTGGGCCTCCGACTCCTTCCAGGAATTCAACGAGAAGAAGTACATGAACCTGATCGACAGCTACCGCGACACAGCGGGCTCCAAGGAGCTGATCCAAGGCGCCATCGACACTTACACCGCGGTCTACAAGGAGATCGGGCTGATCGAGTAGCGCGGCGGGCGAAGGTCGAGCGGGCTGAGGACGCGGGCGGGGACATCTGGCCATGGCACCGCGCAGCGCGACCCTCGGCATCTGGCTGGAGCTGGCCATTTGGCTCAGCCTGGCCTTGGCGGCCTTCGCCCTCACCTTCGAGTTCTCCGGCGAGAGCGGCACCTACGCCTGGGGTGCGGCGAGCTGGCCTCGCGCTGTCATCCTGCTCATGGCTGTCGGCGCGGTGATCCAGGCTTTCGTGCGGCTGCGCGCTACGGACTCCGAAGAGAGCAGCGACCCTGCTCCGCTCGAGGAGCGGCGCTCGCCATTCAAGTTGGCGGCGGCCTTCGGCTTGCCCTTGCTGTTCGTGTTTCTGCTGCCCAAGACAGGATTCTACCTCACCACGCCGCTCTTCCTGCTCGCCTACCTGGCGTTGCTCGGCGAGCGGCGGCCACTCGTGCTGATCGGCGTCACTCTGCTGATCTACATCCTGATCAACCTGATCTTCACCAGCTTGCTGTTCGTCGCCCTGCCGACCGGGACCTGGCCGGGCTTCTACGACTTCAGCAACTGGTTCCTCGCCACCTTCCACTGAGGGGCGGGGACTATGGACCTGCTGCTCAGCGGCCTGACGACGCTCTTCTCCGATCCCACCGGCCTGCTGCTGTTTTTCGGCGGTTTGATCGGCGGCATGCTGTTCGGCTGCATTCCCGGCATCAACATGCTGACCCTGGGCGCCGTCATCCTGCCCTTCACCGCGGCCATGTCGGCGACCCACGCGATCATGCTTTACTCGGTGATCTACTGCGCCGGGGTCTTCGGCGGCGCGATCACCGCCATCTTGTTCAACATTCCAGGCTCGCCGGAGAACGCGCCCACTGCCTTCGACGGCTATCCCATGACCCTGAACGGCCAGGCCGGCAAAGCGGTGGGCGCGGCGGTCTCCTGCTCGGCGCTGGGCGGGCTCGCCTCGGCGAGCCTCATGATCGCGGCGACGCCCTTCATCGCCTCCTGGGCGGTGCGCGCCTTCGGTCCGCCGGAGATCTTCGCGCTGATCTGCTTCGGCCTGGCGGTCTCCGCCAGTGTTGGCGCCAAGACCCTCTGGAAGGGCTGGCTCTCGGTCCTGCTCGGCCTGCTGATCGCGACCATCGGCAGCGATCCTGCCGACGGCATCGCCCGCTTCTCCTTCGGCTCCTACTACCTGTTGGCCGGTATTCACTTCATCCCGATGATCCTCGGCATGTTTGCCGTGGCCGAGGTCTTCGCCCAGGGCGAGAAGATGATCGCCGGCAGCCATCGCCAGGTGAAGGTTGGCCTCGACTTCCCCTCCTTCGTCGAGTTCTGGCGCGTGCGCTTCACCGTACTGCGATCCGTGGTCGTCGGTTTCTTCGCCGGCATCCTGCCCGGCATCGGCGCCACCTTGGCCGCCTTCCTCAGCTACAACGAGACGGTGCGCTGGTCGAAGACGCCGGAGCGTTTCGGCAAGGGCGAGCTCTCCGGCGTGGTCGCCTCGGAGACCGCCAACAATTCTGCGACAGGGGCGGCCATGATCCCGCTGCTGGCGCTCGGCCTACCGGGCGGCGCGCTCACCGCCATGATGATCGGCGTGTTCCAGATCCACGGTATGGAGCCCGGGCCGCTGGTCTTCATCACCTCGCCCGATCTGGTCGCCGTCACCTTCGCCGCCATGTTCCTGGCCAACCTCTGCATCCTCGGCCTCGGCTGGCTGCAGACCAAGACGGTGGTGCACCTGCTGCGCATCCCCTTCCGCTTCATGGCGCCGGGCATCCTGCTGATCGCCACGGTCGGCGCCTATGCCCTGCGTAATCTGACGGTGGACGTCTGGGTCATGTACCTGGCCGGCATTGGCGCCTTCCTGCTGCGCCGCACCGGCTATTCGGTGCCGGGTATCGTGCTCGGCCTGATCCTCGGGCGGCTCGGCGAATCGAGCTTCACCAAGTCCATGCAGCTGATGGACTACGACCCGCTGGCCCTGCTGGGCCGGCCGATCACTGCCGTTCTGCTGGCCGTGGCCCTGCTGACCATCGGCTTCAATATCTACCGCGAAATGAAAACGCTACCGCGGCCGAGTGTCTCCGCGGCGCAGTAAGGAGAGCTGACGTTTCCATGCCCCAAGCCATGACATCCGAGGTGCCACCAGTAGTCGACGATGCCGACGTGATTGCGGGCCTAATCGAGCGTGCCCGCGCGGCCATGGCCGACTTCGCCGACGCCGATCAGGAGCGGGTCGACGACGCGGTGCGCGCGCTCGCTTGGTCGCTCTACCAGCCGGAGCGCGCCCGGAGCCTGGCCGAGCTGGCCGTCGCCGACACCGGCCTCGGCAAGGTCGAGGACAAGGTGATCAAGAACCAGCGCAAGACCTTCGGCACCCTGCGCGATCTGCTGCGCGTGCGCTCGGTCGGCGTGATCGAAGAAGACCCGGCGCGCGGTCTGACGATCTACGCCAAGCCGGTCGGCGTGGTGGCCGCCATCACACCTTCGACCAACCCCTCGGCGACGCCGGTCAACAAGGCGATGATGGCGGTGAAGGGTCGCAATGCGGTGGTCATCGCCCCCTCACCCGCCGGTTGGACCACCACGGCGAAAACGGTCGAGGCCATGCGCGCGGAGCTGCGGCGCATCGGCCTGCCAGCCGACCTGGTACAAATCCTGCCACAGCCGGTCACCAAGGCCACGACCCAGGCCCTGATGAAGGCGGCCGACCTGATCGTCTGCACCGGCAGCCAGAACAACGTGCGCGCGGCCTATTCGAGCGGCACGCCGGCGATCGGTGTCGGCGCCGGCAACGTGCCGGTGATCGTCGACGCCTCGGCCGACCTGGCCGATGCGGCAGCCAAGATCTGCGCTTCCAAGACTTTCGACAACGCCACCTCCTGCTCCTCGGAGAACGCCGTTGTCATCCTGGACGAGGTCTATGAGGCGGCGGTAGCGGCCCTGCAGAACGCCGGCGGCTACCGGGCCGACGCGGCGGAGGCTGCCAGCATCGCCGACGCGCTCTGGCAGGACGGCAAGCTGAGCCGCGATCTCATCGCCAAGGACGCCTCGGTCCTGGCCGAGCGGATCGGTCTCCCTGAGGCCGCCGCCGAGGCGCGCTTCATCATGGTGGAGGGGAGCGGCATCGGGCCGGCGCATCCCTTCTCCGGCGAGAAGCTGTCACTGGTTCTTACGGTTTACCGCGCCAGGGACTTCGAAGACGCCAAGCGGCTGGTGCGGGCGATCCTCGCCCACCAGGGCGCCGGTCATTCCTGCGGCATCCACACGGCCGACCCGGCCCGCGCCCGAGCGCTGGCCGAGGAGCTGGAGGTGGTGCGCGTGCTGGTCAATCAGGCGCACACCTTCGGCAACGGCGGCTCCTTCGAGAACGGCTTGAACTTCACCCTCTCCATGGGCTGCGGCACCTGGGCCGGCAACTCGATCAGCGAAAACCTGAGCTGGCATCACTTCGTCAACCTGACTCATCTGGTCACCACTATCCCGGAGGACCGGCCTGATGAGGCCGATCTCTTCGGGCCCTATTGGACAAAATACGGAAAGGCCTAGCCGTGAACTTCGAGGAACAGGCGGCCAAGCCGCTGCTGGCCGCTGCTGGGATTGCCGTCCCGCCCAGCGCGCTGACCCTGATGCCCGAGGGCGCGGCGGCGGCTGCCGAGAGCATCGGCCCCTGCGTGATCAAAGCCCAGGTGCCGAGCGGCAAGCGCGGCAAGGCCGGCGGCATCGCGCTCGCCGCCTCGCCGGAAGACGCCAAAGCCGCAGCCGCGCGCATCCTCGGCATGGAGATCGCCGGCCATCCGGTCGAGCGCGTGCTGGTCGAGGCCCAGGCCGGGATCGAACGGGAGTTTTACGCCGCCGTGCTGAACGACCCGGAGAGCAAGGGACCGCTACTGCTGTTCTCGGCCGAGGGCGGCATGGATATTGAAGAGCTGGCCGAGCAGCGGCCCGACAGCATTTTGCGCCTGCCGATCGACATCCGACACGGCATCGAGGCCGAGACCATCGCGGGCGCCCTGCGGGGCCATGACCTCGGCCCGCATGCGGCGGCGGTGGCTGGGCTGCTGGCCAAGCTCTACCAAGTCTACCGTGACAACGACGCCGAGCTGGTCGAGATCAACCCGCTGGCGCTCACCGTGGATGGCAGGCTGGTCGCACTCGACTGCAAGTTCGTACTGGACGAGTCGGCGGTGAAGCGGCGGGAAGCGCTGGCCCGCGCCGGCACGCCCGAACGCCTGAGCGACCTGGAAGCCAAGGCGCAAGAGATCGGCCTGCGCTACATCGCGCTCGAAGGCTCGGTCGGCATTCTGGCCAATGGCGCCGGCCTCACCATGACGTCCATGGACGCAGTGCGGCATTTCGGCGGGGAACCGGCCAACTTCCTGGAGATCGGCGGCGATGCCTACACTCTCGGCGCCCCGGCCCTGGAGCTGGTGCTGGCCAATCCCAACGTGAAGTCACTGCTGATCAATTTTTGCGGTGCCTTCGCCCGTACCGACGTAATGGTCGAGGGCATTCTCGATGCCTGGGAGCAGGTGAAGCCGCAGGTGCCCGCCTTCTTCTCGGTGCACGGCACGGGCGAGGAAGAGGCCGTTGCCATGCTGCGTGAGCGCCTCGGCGTTGAGCCCTTCGAGGTCATGGACGATGCGGTCCAAGCCGCCGTCGAAGCGGCCCAGGGGGCGACCAAGAGGGAGGCGGCGCGATGATTATCCGCGGCGACGAAAAGCTCCTGGTGCAGGGCATCACCGGCCGTCAGGGCACCTTCTGGACCGAGCGGATGATGGCCTACGGCACGCGCGTGATCGGCGGGGTCAATCCCAAGAAGGCCGGCACGCAGCATTGCGGGGTGCCGGTCTACGGCTCAGCCGTCGAGGCCACCGTGGACGGCGCCATCGACGCCTCGATCCTCTTCATTCCGCCGCTCGGCGTGAAGGCCGCGGCGCTCGACGCCATCGAGGCCGGCATCGGCAAGCTGGTGGTGCTGACCGAGCACGTGCCGGTGCAGGACGTGATGTACTTCCTGGCCGCGGCGCGCGAACGCGGCACCCGCGTCCTCGGCCCAAACACGGCCGGCGCGGTTACCCCAGGCGAATGCTTCGTCGGCTTCATGCCAGCCTTCAACGAGAGCATCTTCCGTCCCGGCCGGATCGGCGTGATCTCGCGCAGCGGCAGCCTCGGCACGCTGATCTGCCTCAACCTGGTGCAGGCCGGCTTCGGCATCTCGGCCTTCGTCGGCATCGGCGGCGACCCGGTGATCGGCACCACCACGGGCGATGCCCTGGCCGACCTGGACGCCGACCCGCGCAGCGACGCGGTGGTGCTGGTCGGCGAGATCGGCGGTGCCATGGAGGAGGCCGCGGCCGAGACCGCCGCGCGCATGCAGAAACCGGTCGTCGCCTTCATCGCCGGCGCCGCCTCCCCGCCCGGCAAGCGCATGGGCCACGCCGGCGCCATCGTCAGCGGCAACAAGGGCAGCTATCAGTCGAAACGCCGCGCTCTGGAGGCCGCCGGGGTGACCGTGCTCGACACGCCCTCGCATGTGGGAACGGCGATGACGGCGCGGCTGAGCCGGGTAGCTTAAGGGGACATGGCCGCAAAGGTCAGCAGTATTTGCACTTTGCAAGTCTATAGCACCCACAGCGCAAACAAACCCACCACCATACAACTTGCGATGCTATTCGATGCCGGGTAGTGTCTAGATTCTTTCGCACTTTGGGGTTGGCGGCCTGTCCCGTCAGGCACTCATTTTGTGCTGTTTGAGTAGGTTCATATTCATATAGCGCTTGCTCGACCACTTGGTGCCGGCGATGTGCCTCAATCTGGCCGCGGCCAGGTTGAGAGCCGATTGACCATCTGGAAAGGCGCCGACCACACGGGTCCTCCGTCGGATTTC
>Ga0209458_1000150_pt1 | contig 36988 bp, 30 predicted proteins | sample WorMetLIZAISLAND_FD_187411 | JGI IMG/M metagenome (GOLD analysis project Ga0209458, IMG submission 187411) | Marine gutless worms symbiont microbial communities from Max Planck institute for Marine Microbiology, Germany - Inanidrilus manae... ...
CGACACACACCACGAACGAAATCAGTTCATCCGCAGCTTCGTCGATGCCTACAATCGAACCAGACTCAGGTGCCTTGGATACAACGCGCCAATCGAGCGTCTGAACAATCACCCGGGACACAACACCTGCGCCGGGGTGCCGCCGCTGCAGCGCTTTCCCAAGGAGAACGGCGCCGCGATCATGGTGCGCGACAGCGGTGCGGCCAAGGACGGCTGGTTCTGGGGCTGGTATGGCTGGACCGATGCCTGGCAGCCGGACTGGCCGGCCGGTCCGCACAACGGACTGGCCAACATGGGCTTCGGCCAGTACTGCGTGAACTGCCATGCCTCGGCCAGGGACATGACCTTCGCCGATGCCGAGAATCTCAGCGGCGAGCCCGGCCTGCCGCTGGTGTTCCTGTCGCAGGACTTCCAGTCCCGCCAGTACCTGGGCGATAGCGGGCACGGCGCCGCGGCGCGCGAGACGGTGACGACCGCCATCGGCTCGGGCGAGATCCACCAGGAGCGATCGGAAAGCGAAGACGACGCCACGCCACTGGCCCAGCCGCGCCAGCGGCCGCACGGTGACATGGCGGCCGTCCTGGCCGGACACGCGCCGGCCGCCGGCAAGACCACATCGCTGCCGTCGCAGACCTACGACAACGTCTGGATGCCGGCGGACGGGCCGAACCTGGCGAGCATGTTCGTCACCAGCGATCAGTGCCTCGGCTGCCACGACGCCGGCAGCACCGGGCTGCAGTTCGACATGACCATGCCCGACCAGGCGAGCGGCAAGCTGGTCAATCTGTCGCCTTACGCCACCTGGCGTACCTCGCCCATGGGCCTGGCCGGCCGCGACCCGAACTTCTATGCCCAGGTCGCCAGCGAAGAACAGACCTTCCACCCGCAGCCGCATATCGTCGACATCATCTGGAACACCTGCTTCGGCTGCCACGGCATCCAGGGCCAGCGCCAGTTCCAGATCGACCGGCATCGCGCCGACGGCGACTGCGGCGTGTTCGACCCCGCGGTCGTCGGGCAGATCCCCTATGCGCCGCCCGGTGGGCAACCGGGCGCGCATGCAGGCTACGGCGCACTGGCGCGGGACGGCATCTCCTGCCTGGCCTGCCATCGCATGGTGCTGGGCGAAGCAGACACCAAAAAGCACGCCGGCGCGCCGCAGAACGCCTGCGTGCTCGAGCGGCAGAAGCTGCTGAACCCGAAGGAGAAGGGCTTTGCCAGGACGTTCACCGGCAGCTTCCTGATCGGCCCGGCGCCGACCCTCTACGGTCCCTTCGCCGAACCCAAGGTCCGGCCGATGGAGCACTCCCTGGGCATCCGCCCGGTCGAGGATGCGACGATCAAGAGCTCGGAGATGTGCGGCACCTGCCACACCGTCCATCTGCCGGTGTTCCACGATGGCAAGGCCGTCGGCCAGGTCTACGAGCAGACCACCTATCCCGAATGGGCCTTCAGCGCCTACCGCACCGGTACCACGGTCGACGGCCCGCTGCCGCTGGGACCCGGCGCCTCGCCGAGGAGCTGCCAGGACTGCCACATGCGCTCGGCCGACGCCGGCGGCCCCTTCCGCAGCCGGATTGCTAGCATCCAGGAATACTCCAACTTCCCGCAAAGCCAGCACAGCTTCGGTCCCGACGCCCTGGACCTGCCGGTGCGTGAGGGCTTTGCCCGGCACACCCTGGTCGGCCTGAACCTGTTCCTGGTGAAGATGTTCCAGCAGTTCCCGGACGTCCTCGGCACGCCGACGCAGGACCCCATGCTCGGCAAGAAGGGTGTCGATCCGCTGCTGTTCACAGAACGGGCGATGCTCAAACAGGCCGCGGAAGAAACCGCGAAGGTCACCATCGCCGCCCCGCCGGCGCGGACGACCGACAAGGATGGCCGCCGCGTGCTCGCCACCACCGTCAGGATCGACAGCCTGACCGGCCATAAGTTCCCCTCCGGCGTCGGCTTCCGGCGCGCCTTCGTCAGCTTCGAGGTGCTGGATGCGGGCGACACGCCGCTCTGGGTCTCCGGCCGGGTCAACGGCGCCGGCGTCCTGGTCGATGCGGCCGGGACTCCGCTCGCAGGCGAACTGTGGTGGGACGATGCCTGCACCAGACGGACCACGACGTTGCAGCACCAACCGCACTACCAGACGATCCGCGCCCAGGACCAGGTGCAGATCTACCAGGAGCTGGTGAGCTCACCGCCACTGGGGGCGGATCCCGGCACGGTGCGCTGCGGCCATCACGCTGCCGCCGAGGGCCAGCTGACCACCAGCTTCCTGTCGATCTGCGCCGAGGTGAAGGACAACCGCCTGCCGCCGGCCGGCTACCTCGACCTCGACGGCCGCAAGCGCATCGCCGCGGCGCTCGGCGCCGGTGAGGATCTGGCCGAGGACGCCGGCTTCACCGCGGTCGGCGACGATCCGGACTACACCATCCCGGCGGACAGCCCGGCAAAACAACTGCCGGGCGGCGACACGCTGGACTACGTGATCCCCCTCGACGAGATCGACGGCACGCCCGCAGCCGTGCGGGCGACGCTCTACTACCAGGCAACGCCGCCGTTCTATCTGCAGGACCGCTTCTGCACTGCCGACGGCGACGACACCCGGCGCCTGGCCTATCTCGCCAGCCATCTGGACCTGAAGGGTACGCGGGCCGAGAACTGGGCGCTGAAAGTCGTCGACAGCGGCATCGTTGCCATCCGACGCTAGGACTGCCCAAGTCCGCTATGATGAGCGCCGGACACGGCAAGCGAACGGAACCAGCATGCATGACGCCTCCAACGGGCAGCCGCACGGCGCCGACGACGAGCCGGCGCCGGATGAGGTGGTGTGGATCTACCCGTCCCGGCTGAAGACCGGTTTCCTGGTGCTGCCCTGCGTGCTGGCGGTGGTGATGATCCTGCAGGCCGACAATGCCCCCGGTTTCGCTTTGGCCGAACTCGGCGCTGGGCGTATCGCTGCCCTGCTGATCGCCATCGCGGTCGGTGGCCTGGTCCTGCACATGGCCTTCGAGCGCGACCCCGTGCTTATCCTCGACGACGAGGGTATCCATTGTCGCCGGCCACCTATCGGCCTCATCCCGTGGACCGCGGTCACCGGCGCCGCTGCCGGTAAGGGGCTGCTGATGCGCCGGGTTTTGATGATCGCTGCCGAGCGCCATCTGCTGCCGCCGCAGGCGCGCACCTTCGCCGAGCGCTCCTCCGGCATCGTGCCTTTCTTCTCCCCGCAGCTCGGCCGCTTCAGCCGCCAGGCCCGAGGCCAGGCCTGCTTTTTCATCCCTATTTCGCTGATGTCCATGCGCACGGCGGAGATCGAACACCACGTGCAGGCCTTCGTGCAACGGCATGTCGCCGACGCCTGATCGGCGCCGTCCCGAGTCCTAGAGGGCCGCCAGTTCCCTTTGCAGGGCGCGCTTGAGCCTTGGCGCCGTCTCGTGCACCCAGGCCGGTTCCCGGTGACGGATCATCAGCCACAACAGGGACTTCACGTCCCAGTAGGTCGCATCGATCAGGCCGGCTTCCCGGCGGTCCCGCTTGAAATGCCAGTGGACCGCGTTCGGGTATTTCTTCCTGGAATAGCCGCCGATATGGGAAATGTAGAGGCCGGCGGCCGCGGCCGCGCGCTCGACGACGGCCATGACCTGCGCGCGCGTCGTGCCCTCAGGCAGGTCGACATAGAGGTCGGTCGATCTCTTCGCTTTCGCCATCCGCGCCTCCTCAATTCCGGGCCCGCTCAATCGCATACAGGAGCTTTTCGGCGCCTTCAAACCGATCCTGAACGGCGCCGGCGTCCGGTGCCGGGGCGACGGCGCTGGCGCTTGCGGGGCCGGGCTGCGGCCTGCGATAGTGCCGGTCCATCAGCCCGGCACGGGCGCACCGGCGGTGACGCGGGAACCGATCGATGATGACCGAAGAGACGCCGCCGGACGAGCTCATCACCGCCATCGCCGACGATGGGGCCGCCTATCCGGTCGGCAAGCTCGAGGCCCACCGCCGCGATCTGCCGCACCTGGCGATCTCCGTTTTCGTGTTCCACGGCGATCGCCTGCTGTTGCAGCGCCGCGCCATCGGCAAGTACCACTCGGGCGGCCTGTGGGCGAATACCTGCTGCTCGCATCCGCGCTGGGGCGAGACCCCTGAAGCCTGCGCCCATCGGCGCCTGCGCGAGGAGCTCGGCCTCGAGCTGCCGCTGACCCAGTTCGGTGTCGTCCGCTACGCCGCCCGGGTCGGCGATCTGTTCGAGAACGAGATCGCCCATTGCTTCCACGGAATCGTCGATGGCGCCGAGCCGGTCGTCGCCTTCAACCCGGACGAAGTGATGGCGATCGAGTGGCACGCCCTGTCCGAGGTGCTGTGCGATGTGGAGCGCAACGGTGCCCGCTATGCCGAATGGTTCCGCATCTACATGACCCGGCACCGCGACCTGTTCGTCGATCGGTTGCCGGACAGCGCCCGTTCGGAACCCGGCTGACGCGAGGCGCCGTCGCTAGACGGAGCGCGGCGCGCCGTCTACTTCTCCATCGCCCGCTGATAGGCCGGCCGCGCCTTCAGGCGTTCGACGTAGGCCTGCAGCTTGGGCAGGTCCGGGACGCCGCCGACCAGGCGGGTCGAGACGATGCAGGCGTGGCCGGCCATGATGTCCGCTGCGGTGAAGTCACCGACCAGATAGTCGGCGTCGGTGAGCCCGGCCTCGACGGCACCGAGCATGCGGGTGAGCAGCTTGGTCGCGCGGTCGACATTCTCCTGGTTGCGCCGCTCTTCGGGCAGGAACAGGGTCTCCACGACGATGGTGTTGACCGGCGGCATCAGCATGCCCTCGGCGAAATGCAGCCACTGCAGGTAGGGCGGATAGGCCGGGTCGCTCACCGCCGGGGCGAGACGGCCGTCGGCGTGGCGCGCCAGCACGTACTGGACGATGGCGCCCGACTCGAACAGCGTCACCTCGCCGTCCTGCAGGGCCGGCACCCGGCCCACGGGGTGCACCGCCAGGTACTCGGGCGCACGCATGGCTTTGTCGCCAAGCTTGAAGGTCTCCAGTTCGTAGGGCAGACCCAGTTCCTCGAACAGCCAGACGATGCGGACCGAGCGGGTGTTCGGGGCGTGATAGATCTTCATCTCGACACTTCCTCCTGCTGACAGACTTTGCTGCCCGCCTTGGTTATGGGTTCGTTGGTGCTAGGCGTTGCGCGCCGCGGTCAGGATCGCGGCAGCGGCATCGGTCAGGACCTGGCAACCAAGGACGATGTCGTCGTCATGGCTGTCTTCGGCGAAATCGTGGCTGATGCCGCCGATCGAGGGAATGAACAGCATGGCGCACGGCAGCCGCTCGCAGACGATGCCGGCGTCATGGAAGGCGCCGCTGGGCATCGCCAGCCACTTGCCGGCGGCATGCGTTTCGGCGGCCTGCCGCAGATAACCCTGCAGTTGCTCGTCCATGTGCGCAGGCGCGATCTGCACCCGTGACTGGCGCATCTCGACGGTCGCCCCGCCTCGGTCATTGATCTCGCCGACCAGCCGGGCGACCACCGCGTCGAAGGCATCGAGCACCTCGGTCGAGCGGTCGCGGTACTGCAGCTCCAGCTCGGCATGGCCGGGCACGATCGACGAGGCGCCGGGGCTGATCACCGCGCGGCCCATGGTCCAGACCGAGCGTTCGCCGGCGACCTTGGGGAACTCCTCGTTGATCGCATTGGCGAGGGCATAGAGCGCGGTCGCGGCGTCCTTGCGCCAGGCCATCATCGTCGTGCCGGCGTGGTTCTGCTGACCGGTGAAGGTGAACACCGTGCCGCGCAGGCCGACGATCGAGGTGACGACACCGATCTTCAGACCCTCGTCCTCCAGCGTCGGACCCTGCTCGATATGCGCTTCGAGGAAGCCGGCATAGCGACCGTCCTCGATATGCATGCGATCGACTCCGTCGAGGCCGGCCTCCTTCAGCGCGTCGGCCAGGGCGACGCCGTCCTTGTCGGTCAGGCCGGCTTCCATGTCTGGTGTCATCAGGCCGCAAAACGAGCGGCTGCCGAGGCAGCCGAAGAACCGCGATTCCTCGTCCTGCCACGAGATGGCATCGACGGCATAGTCTGCGGTCGCCGGATCTTCGGCCAGGGCCCGGGCGACCTCCAGGCCGTAGATCACGCCAAGCGCGCCGTCGAGCCAGCCACCGGTCGGCTGGGTATCCGAGTGCGAGCCGATCAGCAACGCCGGTCCGTCCTTGCGCGCGCGGCCGAGCACGTTGCCGACTCCGTCGATGTTGGCCTCGAGACCGGCTTCCTCATAGCGTTCGGCCAGCCAGCGCCGCGCCGTCATGTCTTCGGCGGAGAACGCCGGCCGCACCACGCCGGTGCCCTGGGTGCCGATGGAGCGCAGGTGGCGCAGGTCGGCAAGCAAGCGGTCGGCGTCGATCTGGGGCATGGGCGCTACTTCAGGCTGAGGATGTAGGCTATGATGTGATCGACCTCGGCGTCCGAGAGCATGACGTTCGGCATGTCCTCGTGCGGCGTCTGCAGGAACACCCGCAGGCCGGTTTCCGTCACCGACGGATCGTCCGCCACCGTCTGCAGGGCCGGCGGGCGCTCGCCGGGATCCGTGCGGGCACCCTCGGCGACGACATGGCAGGTGACGCACAGCCGGTCGGCCAGCTTGGCGCCCTCGCCGGGGTCGCCGGGCAGTGGGTCGGCGGCGAACGCCGCCGGCACGAACGCCGTGGCGAAGATCAGGATCGCGATACTAAGTCTGGTCATGGGCCCGAGTCTGGACCGGATGGCGGGCCGGAGCCAAGCGCTAAACCGGCCGCCGGCAGGCTCAGTTCTCGGGATGGTCGAGCGCGCGTCCCTGGGCCGGCGCCCAGGCGACCTCGACGTCGAGCCCCGGCGCCAGGCCGTCGCCTTCCCCCGCCGGGACCTTGGCATAGAGGCTGCTGCCGTCGGCACGGCTCAGGCGCACCTGCGAATGGTCGCCGGAGTAGATCACCTCGTCCACCTTGGCCTGCAGGCGGTTGCCGTGCTCGCCGTCTGCCGCCGGACGCAGCACGATCTGTTCGGGCCGCACCGACACGCTGGTGCGGACGCCGGCGGTGACGTTGACCGGGCGGGCCGTAACCTGCTCGCCGGTGTCGAGAGTGATGCGGCAGAGTTCGCCGTCGATCGACTGCACGGTGCCACTCAGGTTGTTGTTCTCACCGATGAAGTTGGCGACGAAGGCGTTCTGCGGCGCCTCGTAGACGTCCCGCGGTCCGTCGATCTGCTGGATGATGCCGTCGTTGAACACCGCCACCCGGTCGGACATCGTCAGCGCCTCACCCTGGTCGTGGGTGACGTAGACCACGGTCATGCCGAGGCGCTCGTGCAGGTGCTTGATCTCGATCTGCATGCTCTCGCGCAGCTTCTTGTCCAGCGCGCCCAGCGGTTCGTCCATCAGCACCAGGTCCGGCTCGAACACCAGTGCCCGGGCCAGGGCGACGCGCTGCTGCTGCCCGCCCGAAAGCTGCGCCGGGCGGCGGTCGGCAAGATGTTCGAGCTCGACCATGCGCAGCGCGGCCAGCGCCCGCTCGCGGGCCTGGCGCCGCGACAGCTTGCGCTGCAGCAGCGGAAAGCCGACGTTCTCAGCCACGCTCTGGTGCGGGAACAGCGCGTAGTTCTGGAATACCACGCCCATGTTGCGCCGGTAGGGCGGTACCCGCTGCAGCGAGCGACCGTTGAGCAGGATGTCGCCGGCGGTCGGCTCTTCGAAGCCGGCCAGCATCATCAGCGTTGTCGTCTTGCCCGAACCGGACGGGCCCAGCAGGGTCAGGAACTCACCGCGGTAGATCTCCAGGCAAAGATCGTCGACGACATTGCTCAGGCCGTCGTAGGTCTTCTCGACATGTCGGAACTCCACCAGCGTCTCGCCTGCCTGGGCCAAACCCGCCACTCCCGACTGTGCGCGCATCACCTTCGCCCTGCGCGGCATGGTGCATCGCCACCCCCGACGGCGCAACCGCACCGGTCTTGCCCGCGTCGCCGGCAGCGACGCTAAAGTGTCAGGACAACACAACAGGGAAGGTCAGCACCATGCGCCTAGCAACACAATTGCGCCTGGCTGCCGCCGCGCTGTTCGCGGCCAGCGCCGTAGCGACGGCTGCGGAGGCCAGGGATTTCACCATCGCGTCGTGGGGCGGCGGCTATCAGGACGCCCAGCGCAAGCACTTCTTCAAACCGTTCGGCGACGCCAACGGCATGCAGGTGTTGGAAGACACCTATCTGGGCGGCTGGGCCCAGTTCAAGGCGATGCAGGAGACCAACAGCCGGCCCTGGGACGTGGTCCAGGTTGAGAACTCGGAGCTGATCCGCGGCTGCGAGGAAGGCCTGTTCAAACCACTGGACTGGTCGAGGATCGGTCCCAAGGACAACTTCGTGAAGCCGGCCGTGGCCGAATGCGGCCTGGGCGTGGTCGGCGTCAGCCAGCTGGTCGCCTGGAACCCGAAGCTGACCAAGAACCAGCCGTCCGGCATCGCCGATTTCTTCGATCTCGAGAAGATTCCCGGCAAGCGCGGCCTGCGTGACGACCCCAAGGGCACGCTGGAGTTCGCCCTGATGGCCGACGGCGTGCACGTGGACGACGTCTACAAGGTGATGTCGACGCCGGAGGGCCTCGACCGCGCCTTCGCCAAGCTCGACTCGATCAAGCCGCAGATCCAGTGGTGGAAGGCCGGCGCGCAGGCACCGGAGTGGCTGATCAGCGGCGACGTGGTGATGAGCACCGCCTACAACGGCCGGATCCAGAACGCCAACAAGGGCGGCCATGGCCTGGAGATGCTGTGGCAGAACAACGTGCTGTATTTCGACAAGTGGGTGATCTTCGCCGACTCCGAGCACGTCGACACCGCCTATGCATTCCTGAAGTTCTTCGCCGACCCCCAGCGCGAGGCCGCCTTCACCGACGACTACGCCTACGGTCAGCCGAACCGGGAGGCGATCCGGTACATCAAGCCCGAGGTGGCGGCCAACCTGCCGGCCGGCGACAACATCAAGGATGCGCTGGATACCGGCCGGTCGGATTCGGTGGAGTACTGGCTCGATAACTCGGATGAGATCTTCGAGCGCTGGACCGCCTGGAAGGCCAAGTAACCCGGCAGCGACGCCGGCCGGGCACATGTCAACGCGTCCGGCCGGCGCCACCCGGGCCCACCCGCCGGCAAGCCCATGACCGTCGCGGCTGCTGAGCTGGCGGCCGAGCGCCGGGCGCTGTCCGGCAAGCTGCGCCGGGCCGAGCGCCGGCGCACCTGGAAGGCGTTCGCCCTGGTGCTGCCGCTGCTGGCCTTCCTGCTGCTGGTCTTCGTCATCCCGCTGGGCGGGGTGCTCTACTACAGCATCGCCAATCCCGAGGTGGTGACGATCCTGCCGCGGGTGAGCGCGGCGCTGGACGGCTGGGACGGCGAAGCGTTGCCGGACGAGGCCGCTTATGCCGCCCTGGCCGAGGATGCACGTGCGGGCTATGCCGCGCGCAGCCTGCCCAAGGTGGCGCTGCGCCTGAACTACGAGGTCAGCGGCTTCCGCAGCCTGCTGATGCGGACCGGCCGTAAGGCGCGAGGGCTGGAAGCGCCCTACAAGCCGGCAATGATCGCGGCCGATCCGCGCTGGGGCGAGCTGATCTACTGGCGCACCCTCAAGGCCAACGCGCAACCCTATACCTTCCACTATCTGCTGCAGGCCGCCGACCTCGACCTGCAGTGGGACGGCAGCGTGCAGCGGGCGCCGCCGGACAAGCGGATCTTCATCGACAACCTGCTGCGCACCCTGTGGATCGCTTTCGTCGTCACCGCCTGGTGTCTGGTGCTGGGCTATCCGGTCGCCTACATGATCGCCGCCGCGCCGCCGCAGCGGGCCCGGCTGCTGATCCTGCTGGTACTGCTGCCGTTCTGGACCTCGCTGCTGGTGCGCACGGCGGCCTGGGTGATCCTGCTGCAGAAGGCCGGGGTGGTGAACGACGCCCTGCTCTGGCTGCGCCTGGTCGACGCGCCGCTGCAGCTGATCTTCAACCGCATCGGCGTCTACGTCGCCATGGTGCACATCCTGCTGCCGTTCATGATCCTGCCGGTGTACAGCGTGATGAAAGGCATTCCAGGCGACCACGTGCGCGCCGCGGCCTCGCTCGGGGCGACGCCGGCGCGGGCCTTCCTCTCCGTCTACTTCCCGCAAACGGTGCCGGGCGTCGCCGCCGGCTGCCTGCTGGTGTTCGTCATCGCCCTGGGCTTCTACATCACCCCGGCGCTGGTCGGCGGCGGCTCGGACCAGATGCTGGCGCACCTGATCGCCCAGTACGCTACGACGACGGCCAACTGGGGCCTGGCCGGTGCCCTGGCGGTGCTGCTGCTCGCCTGCATCGCCGTGCTCTATCCGTTGTACCAGCGCTTCGCCGGCCCCGGCGGCATGCGCTTCGGCTAGGGAACAGGACCGATGAGCTTGCCGAGCCATGCCTCCACCGGCCAGCGTCTCTGGCGCATCGGCTTCCGCCTGTTCTGCGCCCTGGTGTTCGTGTTCCTGGTGGCGCCGATCATCACCATCATGCCGATCTCGCTCAGCGCCGGCAGCCTGCTCAACTACCCCCTGCCCGGCCTGTCCTGGCAGTGGTTCGACGTCGTCTTCACGCCCTACCCCTGGATGTCGTCGCTGAAGAACAGCGCCATCATTGCCGTCGCCACCACCGTGCTGGCGACCGGGCTGGGCACGCTCGCCGCCTACGGCCTGACCAGTGCCGAGTTTCGCTTCAAGCCGCTGATCCTCGGCCTGCTGCTGTCGCCGATGATGGTGCCGCTGGTGATCACTGCGCTGGCAGTCTATTTCGCCTTCGCGCGGGTCGGCCTGATCGGCAGCTACGCCGGCATGATCCTGGCCCACACCGTGCTCGCGGTCCCGTTCGTGGTGATCACGGTCTCCGCCACCCTGCAGGGCTTCGACCGCAACCTGGTGCGCGCGGCGCAGAGTCTGGGCGCGCCGCCGGTGCGGGCCTTCTTCAAAGTCACCCTGCCGCTGATCATGCCGGGCGTGATCTCGGGCGCGATCTTCGCCTTCGTGACCTCGTTCGACGAAATCGTGGTGGCGCTGTTCATCGCCTCGCCGGCCCAGTTCACCCTGCCGCGGCAGCTGTTCGCCGGCCTGCGCGACAATCTCGATCCCTCGATCGTTGCCGTGGCGACGCTGCTGGTGCTGGTCTCGGTCGCCCTGATGGCCGTGGTCGAGCTCTTGCGCTGGCGCAGCGACCGGCTGGCCAGCCGCCGCCGCGGCGACGCCTGACCTGCAGCCCGGCCCGGTTGTGTCCGCAGCCGGGGCAGTGTTTCAATGGCGCCTGGCCCGAGACCGGCTGCCAGCGGTGTGCTGTCAGCGAACGCGGCGCAACGACGCCGACGGAGGACGATGACAGCGAAACTGACCTGCGCCGACTGCCGCTGGTGGCACTTTCAGAGCACGCCGGAAGTCAGCGAGCCCGATTCCGACAAGGGCGTCGGCTATTGCCGGCGCTTCCCGCCCGAGCGGCGCGAGAACGGCGTCGGCGCCTGGCCGGTCACCTTCGCCTATGACTGGTGCGGCGAGTACATCCACAAGGACGACGTCTCCTACCAGATCGGCGAGGGCTACAGCTCGGTGTCGTAGCCGACGAACAGCATGACCGTACCCATAGACGACGTCTTCGACCGGCACGAGATCGCCGAACTGTACGATCTTTTCAACCCGTGGATGGCGTCGGACGATTTCTATCTCGACCGCGCCCGGCGCGGCGGCGGCGACGTTCTCGACGTCGGTTGCGGCACCGGCATGCTGGCTTGCCGGATCGCCCGTGAAAGCCTGACGGTGGTGGGTGCCGACCCGGCTGCCGGCATGCTCGCCGTTGCCCGCACACGCGATGGCGCCGACACCGTCCAGTGGGTGAACGCGCGGGCCGAGGACCTGGACCTGGGGCGACGGTTCAAGACCATCTACATGACCGGCCACGCCTTCCAGGCGATCATCGACGACGACACCGCCGTCGACGCGCTGGCCGCCATGGCCGGCCACCTTGAGTCCGACGGCGCGGTCATCTTCGAGACCCGCAATCCGGCGCGCGAAGAGTGGCGCGATTGGACACCCGCAGCAGCGCCGGCCGAGGCGGACAGCCCGGCGTTGGGGCGCGTGCTGGAGAGCTACGACACCCGCTACGACGCCGAAACCGGCATCGCCGACCTCACGCACATGTACGACTTCCCGGCCTCCGGACGGCGGCTCGTCGGCACCTCGCGCCTGCGCTTCCGGCCGCGGGCGCACGTCGCGCGCCTCGCCGCCGCCGCCGGCCTGGCGCCGCAGGAATGGCTGGGCGACTGGTCCGGTGCGCCCTGCACCGAGACCAGCAAGGAGATCATCGTCGTCGCCGGACGATCGACGCCATGACGAACGGCGCGGCGCGGATGGCCGCGCCGCGCCGCCGTCAGCGCATCGTTGCTAGCCCAGGTCGGCGAGCACCTGGTCGGGATGCTCGGCCGGCACCACCGTCTCATAGGCGACGGCGATCTTGCCTTCCGGGTCGATCAGGTAGCTGATCCGGGCCGGATAGCCGGCATCCGCATCCGCCGCCGCGCCATAGGCGATGCCGACGGACTTGTCCTCGTCGCTCAGCAGGTCGTAAGGGAAGCTGAACTTCTCCTGGAACGCCCGGTTGTCGTCCGGGCTGTCGAAGCTGATCCCCAACACCACCGCATTCTTGGCCGTAAAGTCCTGGATTCGATCACGGAACCCTTTGCCTTCGACCGTTCAACCGGGGGTGTCAGCCTTCGGATACCACCACAGCACCACATAGTGGCCGCGGTACTGGGCAAGGGTCGTGGTGATCCCCTGCTGGTTGCGAAGGCTGAAGTCCGGGGCGTCGTCCCCCACCTTCAGCACGGCCATCTCATCCCTCTCCCTCTGCTACCACTGCGATGTCGATCTAGATCTGCGCCAGGCAGGCGGCAAGGGCCGCATCCGCCGCCGCCTGAAAGGCCTCGGCCTCGTCGCCGTCGCTGACGCCGATGGAAAAGGCGATGCCGCCGCTGTTGCCCGCGCGCCGGCCGGCAGCACCGAGCGGCGCCCGGCCCTGTTGGACAATCTCCGCGCCGGTGTCGTCGACGATCAGACGGCAGGTCACCACGGCCTCATCACCCTCGCGCTGGCGATCGATGATCTCGTGACGCCAGCCCCCGTCACGGGCTGCATCGCCCGATGCCGCCGCGTCGCCTTCTCGCCGGCGGCCGCGGCCGCCCTGCAGGCTGTCGAACTGCTGCCAGTTGCGTTCGAGCAGATCGTCGAACGCCGATGACAGCTGGCTGCGGCGCGGTTCGCGCATCGCCCGACCCTCAGCCCTTGGCCTGCTGGCCCTGCTGCCACCAGCGCGAGAAGTCGTCATAGGCGCGCTCGCCAAGACCACCGGCCGAGGTGATCGAGCCGAGATAGTCCAGCACCTCGCTCAAGCCCAGGACGTCGGCATACTTGGCATCGATGTCGAACAGGTTGGCCTCGTGCGGGCCCTGGGCCCGGTCGCCGACGGCCTCGCGCACGACCACGCTGTGGAAGCCGTACTGCAGCGAGTCGATCGCCGAGGCGCGCACGCAGCCGCTGGTGGTGCAGCCGGTGATGATCACGGTGTCCACCCCGCGGGCGCGCAGGTAGCTGTCCAGGTCGGTTCCGAAGAAGCTGCTGGCGTACTTCTTCTCGATCACGTACTCGCCCGGCTGCGGTTCGATCCGGGCGTCGACATGGGTCAGTGGCGAACCCTTCTGCAGGATCGCCAGCGACGGCACCTTCTTGACGAAGATGCCGCCGTCGCGCAGGTCGGGCGCGTAGGAGATCGTTGTGTAGACGATCGGCAGGCCGCCGCGGCGGAACGCCGCCTGCAGGGCCGCCGTAGCCTCGAGCTCGGCGCTGAAGTCGCCGCCCAGCGGCGTCGTCGGGTCGGTGAAACCGTTGATGAAATCGACCACCAACAGCGCCGGCCTGGCGCCGAAGCCCGAGCGGGCGGCGAAGCCCTTGCTCTCGTAGTTGCTGCGCGTGTCGCGTTCCCAGTCCGCCATCGCCTCCATCCCCGCGCCGCAGGTCCGCCGGCGCTTCACCTAGCATGCCGCCTGTCCGCCCGGCAATCCGCGCCACTGGCGGGATCGGCCCGGGAAACCTACAGTGCCGGCCACGACGGGACGGTAACAGGAGTATGACGATGCCGAAAGCGAGCGCCAACGGCCTGGAGCTGGAGTATGAGACCTTCGGGCCCGAGGATGGCCCGGCAGTGGTGCATATCATGGGCTTCGCCAGCCAGCTCACCCGCTGGGCCGATGAGTATTTCCACGGCCTCGCCGATCGCGGCTACCGCGTGATCCGCTTCGACAACCGCGACATCGGCCTGTCGCAGAAGCTGCCCGAGCTGGGCGTGCCGGACATCGGCGCCCTGACGGCCCGCGCGATGGCCGGCGAGGCGGTCGAGGCGCCGTACACCCTCGACGACATGGCCGACGACGTCGCCGGGCTGCTCGACGCCCTGGCGATCGACCGTGCCCATATCCAGGGTGAGAGCATGGGCGGCCGCATCGCCCAGCTGGTGGCCCTGCGCCATCCAGAGCGTGTGCGCAGCCTGGTCTCGGTGATGTCGACCTCCGGCCGCCCGGACCTGCCGCAGGCCGAGCCGGAGGTGCGTGCCGTGCTGTTCACCGTGCCCAAGGACCCGACCGACGCCGAGGAGGTGATCACCATCGGTACCGAGGCACGCAAGAAGCTGGCCGGCCCCGGCTTCGATCCCGGCGAGGCCTTCCACCGTGCCGCCGCCGAGGCCGCATACCGGCGCAACTACTATCTCGAGGGTCCGGCCCGGCACATGGCGGCAATCCTGGCCACCGGCGGCCGTCAGGGCGAGCTGGCGAACATCGACGCGCCGACCCTGGTGGTGCACGGCCGCGACGACCGGCTGCTGCCGCTGCCGCACGGCGAGGACGTCGCCGCGCTGGTGCCCGATGCCGAGCTGCACGTCGTCGACGGCATGGGCCACGCCGTCGAACCGACGCTGGCACCGCTGCTGGTCGAGGTCATCGGCGACTTCTACGACCGTGTCGAGGGCTACGGTTGAGCGCACGCCCGGCGGGCCTTGCCGCCGTCGCGCCAACATGGAAGGCTTCGCGCACAGGAGCGACGGCCGCAAAACCGCCGATAAAGAAAAGCTGGAGTGACAGGGATGAGTGACCAGATGCGACAGCCACCCCGCATGACCCGCGCCGGTTACGGCGATGCCACGGGCCCGCGCTACCAGCCGCGCTCGCTGGTCGGCGGGCCCGGCAGTGGGCCCCGCGGCCGGCCGCGCGGCAGCGGCAGCGGCAAGAAGGAGATCTTCGTCGCCTTCGGCATCGACGTCGATGCGGTGGCCGGCTGGCTCGGCTCCTACGGTGGCGAGGACAGCCCGTGCGACATCTCCCGCGGCCTGTTCGCCGGCGAGGTCGGGGTGCCGCGCATGGTGCGGCTGTTCGACCGGCTGCAGATCCCGACCAGCTGGTTCATTCCCGGCCACTCGGTCGAAACCTTCCCCGAGCAGTGCCGCATGGTCGTGGACGCCGGGCACGAGATCGGCATGCACGGCTACAGCCACGAGAACCCCATCGCCATGACGCCCGAGCAGGAAGAGGCGGTGATGGACAAGTGCATCGACCTGATCGAGCGCCTGTCCGGACGGCGGCCGACCGGTTATGTCGCGCCGTGGTGGGAATTCAGCCCAGTGACCAACGAGTTGCTGCTGTCGAAGGGCATCAAGTACGACCACAGCCTGATGAACAACGACTTCCAGCCGTTCTACGTCCGCGTCGGCGACAGCTGGACCCCGATCGACTATTCCAAGCACCCCAGCGAATGGATGAAGCCGCTGGTGCGCGGTGAGGAGACCGACCTGATCGACATCCCCGGCAGCTGGCATCTCGACGACCTGCCGCCGATGATGTTCATCAAGAGCGCTCCCAACAGCCACGGCTTCGTCAATCCGCACGACATCGAGCAGTACTGGCGCGACCAGTTCGACTGGGTCTACCGCGAGTACGACTACGCCGTGTACACCATGACCATCCACCCCGACGTCTCCGGCCGGCCGCACGCGCTGCTGATGCTGGAACGGCTGTTCGAGCACTTTTCGGCCCATCCGGGCGTGCGCTTCTGCACCTTCGATGAGATCGCCGAGGACTTCCGCCAGCGCTTTCCGCGCGGCTCGGTCGACAACATCGAGGCCGCCTCGCTGGCCCAGGGCTAGGCCACGACCATGTGCAGCCTGTGCGGCATCCTGGGCGGACGCGGGCACTGGACCGAGAGCGCCAGCAGCCCTGAAGCGTTCAGCTCCCGCGCCGAGCGCCACACCTGGGCGCGCGAGCGGCAGGCCCGCACCCGGCTGGTCAACCGGGTGCTGGCGCACTACGGGCTGAAGCTCGCCGACTGGAGTGGCAATGCCTACGTGCTGAAAAGCCGCACCGGCCGCACCGCCATAGTCAACAACCTGAGCGAGGTCTGGGCCGAGGCGGAGACGCTGAGCCGCAAGGACTGCGACCCGCTGGACGACGGCCTGCTGGCGGCACTCAGGGGCGCCGGCCCGGCATGAGCGACTACGCCGCCCTGGTCCCGGTCAACGTCGTCACCGGCTTTCTCGGCAGCGGCAAGACCACCCTGCTGCAGCGCCTGCTGGCGGCGCCGAGCCTCACGGAGACGGCGGTCCTGGTGAACGAGTTCGGTGAGGTCGGCCTCGACCACCAGCTGCTGCAGAACGTGGCCGAGAGCACCCTGCTGCTCGACAACGGCTGCATCTGCTGCGCCATCCGCGGCGATCTGCAGGATTCCCTGCGCAGCCTGCTGTCACAGCGCGAACGCGGCCAGATACCCTACTTCCGCCGCGTGGTGATCGAGACCTCGGGCCTCGCTGACCCGGTGCCGATCGCCTACACCGTGCTGGCCGAACCGGTGCTCCAGCACCACTACCGCCTGGGCAGCATCGTCACCACGGTCGACGCGGTGAACGCCCCGGCGCAGCTGCGCGACTACCCGGAATCGGTCAAGCAGGTCGCCGTGGCCGACCGGCTGATCGTCACCAAGGGCGACCTGGCCGATCCGCAAAACGCGGCTTCGCTGCACGCCCAGTTGCGGCAGCTAAACGCCTCGGCGCCGATCCTCGACGCCGCCTCCGACGCGGCGGCAGCAACGGCGCTGCTGACCGACGACATCTACGACGATGCCGGCAAGGCGCGCGAGATCGCCCGCTGGCGCGACGGCGCCGACGACGATGCCGGCGATGCCTTTGCCCACAGCCATGCCGACGACGTGCATTCCTTCGCCCTGACCTTCGATCGGCCGCTGGACTGGAGCGCCTTCGGGATCTGGCTGACCATGCTGCTGCACCGCCACGGCGAGCACGTGTTGCGGGTCAAGGGCCTGCTGAACGTGGCCGAGGTGCCGACCCCGGTGCTGCTCAACAGCGTGCAGCACATCGTCCATCCGCCCAGCCACCTCGAGGCCTGGCCCGACGCCGACCGGCGCTCGCGCCTGGTCTTCATCGTCCGCGGCCTGTCGCAGCAGAAGATCGAAGCCTCGCTGGCGGCGTTCAACCGCCTGGGCGAACCGGCCGCGGCGGTTGCGTGACGGGCGGGTCTCGGACCCGCCCGCCGATCTACTCCGCCGCCCCGACCGTGCGGCCGCGCGGCGGCAGGCGGCGCTGGCTCCTGCCGCCGCGGAAGCCGCGGACGACGAAGTGCAGCAGGTAGAACAGGATCGCCAGGATCACCAGCAGCACGATCGCCAGCAGCTTCTCGCCGAATGCCGGATCGATGATCGGCCCGCGGTCGACCAGGTGCTCGCCCAGCATCTCCACCGCCTGCAGCGTCGCCCCGGCGCAGAAGATCACCGCGATCAGGATCGAGGCCTGGAGGGTGTCGAAGACCAGTTGTTCGACCCTGAGCTCGCTGACGTTGCGGAAGATCTCGGTGCGGAACGACTGCCACTGCGCCACCACGTAGCCGATCACCCCGACCAGCGAGGCGAACCAGAAGACCACGTTGCTGAAGCGCACGTTGGGGATGTTCTCGACCAGGTAGGCCTCGAACGGCGGGTAGAAATAGAGGAATATCAGCAGGATGATGAGGGCAATGACCGTGATCCAGAACCGCGGTCGCCGCCTCCCCGTCTCGTCCGTCATATCGTTCTTCTTCTGCTGGGCCGCTGGCGGGCGATGATGGCGGGATCGTAGCCCATTCATGGCTCGTGTCAAAAGCGCTGGCGCGGCTTCGGGCCGGCGGCGACGACGGCCGTTATGGCGCGGCAGCCAAGTTGACCGCGCCGCGCGCCTCGGGAATTATGCGGGGCAGAACCAATAACAGGCCCAACCGGGCGGCCGCCCCGATGGCGGGCGTCGCTGTGCGACGCGTTGGCGAGTGCATCGGTGGGCGGTTTCTTTTTGGGAATCCCGCGGGTTGCCGATAGCGGGGAGGCGAGATGGGTTGCCGACTGGGTATTGACGTCGGTGGTACGTTCACGGACCTGCTGCTGTTCGACGAACAGGCCGGTGATGTGCGCCTGTTGAAGACCCCGTCGACGCCGGACGACCAGTCGGTCGGCATCCTGCGCGGGATCCAGAATCTGATCGCCGACGGCGGCGTGTCGGCGGCCGAGATCGAGGCCCTGCTGCACGGCACCACGGTGCCGACCAACACCGTACTGGAGCAGCGCGGCGCCCGGATCGGCCTGCTGGTGACGCAGGATTTCGAGCAGGTGCTGCATCTGGCGCGAGCGCGGACGCCGGGTCCGCTTGCCGGCTGGACGACGATGGACGCGCCGGCACCGCTGGCCGATCTCGAGCACACCCGCGGCGTGCCCGAGCGGATCAATGCCCAGGGCGACGTGCTCACGCCGCTGGACGAGGTCGAGGCCCGCCGAGCGATCCGCGAGCTCGCCGACGCCGGGGTCGACGCGATCACCGTGTCGCTGCTGCACGCCTATGCCAACCCGGCGCATGAACAGCGCCTCAAGGCGATGATCGAGGAGCTGGCACCCGGCACCCCGGTCTCGCTGTCGTCCGAGGTCGTGCCCGAATACCGCGAGTACGAGCGCACCCTGGTGACGGTGATGAACGCCTATGTGCGGCCGCGGATGGACCGGTACCTCAGCGGCATCGAAGCCAAGCTGCAGGCCAGCCAGGTCGCCGCCCCGGTCCGCATCGTCCGTTCCGACGGTGGCCTGATGAGTGCGCAGCGGGCGGCCGAGGCGCCAGTGCACGCCATGCGCTCGAGCCCGGCCGGCGGCGCCGCCGGTGCGGCCTATGTCGCCGGGCTGGCCGGGCATCCCGACGCCCTGGCTTTCGACATGGGCGGCACCTCGACCGAGGCGTCGCTGATCCGCGATGGCAGGCCGACGATCGCCCGGCAGACCCGGCTCGCCAGCTACCCGCTGAAAGTGCCAGCGGTGGACGTGCACAGCATCGGCGCCGGTGGCGGCTCCATCGCCCGGATCCCGATGCCCGGGGCGCTGCGCGTTGGCCCCGATAGTGCCGGCGCCGTGCCGGGCCCGGCCTGTTACGGCCGGGGCGGCGATGCGGCCACCGTGACCGATGCCAACCTGGTGCTGGGCCGGTTGCCGACGACGCTGCTTGGCGGCGGCATGCAGCTCGACACGAAGGCGGCGGAAGACGCCGTCGGCCGCATCGGCCGCGAGCTCGGCCTCGACGCCTACCAGGCCGCGCAAGCCATCATTGACATCGTCAACGAGCAGATGGCCGGCGCCCTGCGCCTGGTCGCGGTGGAAAAGGGCCTGGACCCGCGCGATTTCGCCCTTGTCGCCTTCGGCGGCGCCGGACCGCTGCACGGCAACGCCATGGCCCTGGCGACCGGCTGCTATCCGCTGATCGTGCCGCCGGGCCCCGGCGCGCTGTCAGCCCTGGGCTTTTTGACCGCCGACGTCCGGCACGAGGTCGCCCGCTCCGTGCTCCGCCCCGTCGACGCGATGGAGCAGGGCGAGGTCGGCGCCCTGCTGGACCGTCTCGGCGGCGACGCCCGCGACTGGCTGCAGGGCGAGGGCATCGCAGCGGCCGACCAGACCGTACGGTGCGAGGCCGACCTGCGCTATCTCCGGCAGGGCACCGAGTTCACCCTCGACGTCGACCCCGAGCGGCTGGCGGACGGCGGCCTCGACGACCTGGCCGGCCGCTTTGCCCGTGCGCACGAACGCCGTTACGGCTTTACCCTCGCCGAGCCGGTGGAACTGGTGACCCTGCGTGCCATCGGCACCGGGGCGATGAGCAAGGCACCATTGCCCGACGCCGCACCCGGCGGCGCGGATGCCAAGGCCGCCGTCAGCGACCAGCACCGGGTCTATTTCGATGGCCATTTCGCCACCGCCAAGGTCTATGACCGGGCCCTGCTGCGGGCCGGCAACAGCCTGCCGGGTCCGGCCGTCGTCGCCCAGACGGACAGCACCACGCTGATCCACCCTGGCCATGTCGGCACCGTCGACCGCCACCTCAACATCCTGATCCAGCCCGACGGGGCGGCAGGCTGACGGAGAGGCGCGCGATGCCGGACATCAAGCCGCACAGCAGCTCGGTCTCGCTCGACGACCTGCTCGACGCCAACCGCAAGCAGTTCGACGAGATCTTCTCGACGCAAATGCGCGGTGGCCGGCGGGCTCCGGCCGGCGCACCGGCGGCGCCGGCACCTGCGCCCAGTGAGAGCAAGGAGCCCGTCGAAGCGGCCGCACCGACCGTCGGCACCGCCCTCGTCGTGGTGCCTGAGGCCGACGCCGAGGCAGCTCCTTTACCGCAGGCGCGGCCCGCGCCGGACCGGCTCGACGGCATTACCGTCGACCTCATCGAGCACGCCCTGCACAACGCGCATCACGAGATGAGCACGGTGCTGTCGCATGCCGCGTTGTCGCCGGCGATCCGCGCGCAGCACGACGAGTTCCCGATGATCACCGACGCCGGCGGCCGCATGCTGGTCGGCCAGTTCGGCTCATACGTCGCCGAGATGCTGGCGACGTCGGCTTTCGAGCTGCACCCCGGCGACGTCGTCCTGCAGAGCGATCCGTACCGCTGTGGCGGCGCCGTCAGCCGGGTCAACGACTGGATGGTGCTGGTGCCGGTGTTCCACGACGACGTCCTGGTCGGCTGCACCTCCATGTTCGGCCACATGACCGACGTCGGCGGCACCGTGCCCGGCAGCATGCCGACGGCGGCGACCTCGATCTTCGCCGAAGGCATCCGCATCCCGCCGGTGAAGCTGTACGAGCGCGGGGTGCTGAACCAGGGCGTGCTCGATGTGCTGCTCAACAACAGCCGGACGCCCGAACTGAACCGGGCCGACCTGATGGCTCTGGTCGCCGGCTGCCGGGCCGGCGAACAGCGGGTGGTCGAGATCTGCCGGCGCTTCGGCACGGCCCTCTATGGCGAGGCCTGCACGGCGCTGCTGCAGCGCACCAACCAGGCGATGCGCCAGCTGATCGCCGACAACCTGCCGGAAGAGCCGACGTCGTTCGAGGACTATGTCGACGACGACGGCTGCGGCAACGGCCCGTTCAAGCTCAAGCTGACGGTCTGGCGCGAGGGCGCGCACGCGTTCTTCGACTGGACCGGCACCGCACCGCAGGCGCCGGGGCCGATCAACTTCTACCTGCACGCCGACATGTTCAGGCTGTTCGTCGGTTTCTACCTGATCACGATGTTCAACCCGAAGATCCGTTTCAACGACGGCTTCGCCGAACTGATCCACGTCACCCTGCCCGCGGACTCACTTCTGCAGCCGGCGTTTCCGGCCGCCCTGGGCTGCCGCAGCCACACCGAAGCGCGCCAGTTCGACGTGCTGGGCGGTGCCCTGGGCTACAACGCGCCGCAGGCGGCGACCGGCGCCAGCTACGGCGCCAGCCCGCACTTCCTCTACACCGGACACGACCGCCATGGCCGGCCGTTCCAGCTTGTCGAGATGCTCTATGGCGGCCTTGCCGGCCGACCGGCGGGCGACGGCCTGGACGGACATGCCTGGTGGCCGCAGGTCGGGAGCCTGCCGACGGAACACCTCGAGATCTATTTCCCGCTTCTGATCGAGCGCTGTGCCAGCGTTGCCGACAGCGGTGGCGCCGGCCGGCACCGCGGCGGCAATGGCGTGGAGAAGGTCTACCGGCTGCTCGCCGACGGCGTGATCTCGATCCATGACGACCGCCACACAAGCCAACCCTGGGGCATCCTCGGCGGCCGGCCGGGGGCCTGTTCCGAGAAGTGGCTGGTGCGCAAGGACGGCGAGCGCGAGGCGCTGCCGGCCAAGGTCGATAATCTCGCGGTGCAGGCCGGCGACCGGGTGATCTTCCGCACCGCCGGCAGCGGCGGCTGGGGCGACCCGCTCGAGCGTGCGCCGCGCGATGTGCGCGCCGACGTCGCCCGTCGGCTGATCAGCCCGGGCATGGCGGAAGCCGGCTACGGCGTGGCGCTCGCCGGCGACAACCTGGAAGTTGACAGCCGGGGAACGGAAGACCTGCGCGAAAGTCAGCGCCGCAGCCGCCGACCGCGCCCGCTGTTCGACTTCGGCGACCGGTCAAGTGGCCCGGGGCGCAACGGATCAGGACCGGGTTGAGAGGAACAAGGGACATGCGTCCACAAACGACAACAGCAGCGATAACGGGGAAATCGGCCGATGCTTGAAATGGGAATCGCACTGCTGATCACGGCGATCGTCGTCATCGCGATCTTCTACATCATCTCGATCTGGATCTATAAGCGGGCGCCGTCGAACATGTGCTTCATCCGCACCGGCTTCCTGGGCACCAAGGTGTGTCTGGGCAAGGGCGCCATCGTCCTGCCGGTGTTCCACGAGGTCACCTGGGTCTCGCTGGAGACCATCAAGCTGATCATTTCCCGCTCGCGAGAGCAGGCGATCCTGACCTCGGACAACATCCGCATCGACGTCGTCGCCGAGCTGTACGGCCACGTCGGCCATTCCGAGGACGCGGTGCTCAGGGCCAGCCGCAGCCTGGGCGAGAAGACCTTCGATTCCGACAAGGTGCGTGCGCTGCTGGAAGCCAAGGTGGTCAGCGCCCTGCGCAGCTACGCCGCCACCAAGACCCTGAAGGAGCTGCACCAGAACCGCGACGCCTTCGCCCGCGACATCAAGGAGAACGTGGTCGAGAGCTTCGCCGCCAACGGCCTGGACCTGGAAGAGGTCACCATCGTCACGATGGAGCAGACGCCGAAGGAATACTTCAAGGCCGACAACGTGTTCGACGCCGAGGGTCTGAAGGTGATCACCGAGATCACCTCGGACGCCCGCAAGAAGGTGCACGACACCGAGAAGCGGACCACCGTTTCGATCCGCCAGAAGGACCTGGACACCCAGTTGGAGCTGCTCGAGATCGAGCGCCAGGAGGCCTTCGCCCGCGCCAACCAGGACAAGGCAGTGGCCAACGAGCAGGCCAAGCAGCTCGGCGAGAAGCAGATCTACGTGCTCGACCAGCGCATGACGGTCGAGCAGAAGGAGATCGCCAACGAGAAGGCGCTGGAGGCCTCGCGCACCGAGCGTGACGTCGCCATCACCGAGGAGGCGCGCCGCCGCGAAGCGGCCGAGATCCAGAAGGAACTGGCCCTGGAGCAGGAACGGCGCGACCGCGAGATCGCCCTCATTGCCAAGAACGAGCAGGAGGAGCTGGCCAGCATCGAGCGCAACCTGTCACTGGAGAAAGCCGACCGCGACCGCCAGATCGAGCTTGTCGACAAGGCGCGCGAGGCCGAGCTGGCCGAGATCGCCCGCAACCTGGCCCGCGAGCGGGCGGAGAAAGAAAAGGACATCGAGCTGTCGGGCAAGGAGCGCGAGCGCCAGGAGAGCGAGATCTCCCGCGTCACCGCGGTGATGGCGGCCGAGGAACGCGCCCGCAACGAGCGCCACCAGGTCAGCGAAGCCACCGCCATCGACATGCGCAAGCGCAGCCTCGATACCCGCCTGGCCATGCTCGACCTGGAGCGCGAGGAGCAGGTCGCCGAGGCCAAGCAGGAACAGGACGTCTCCAACGAACGGGCGCGGATCCTGAGCGAGCAGCAGCGCTTCATCCTCGACCAGCGCTGGGAGGTCGAGCAGGAGGAGATCAACAAGGCGGCAGCGCTGGAGAAGGCGCAGATCCAGAAGGACGCCCTGGTGATCGAGGAGAGCAAGACCCGCGAGGCGGCGGAGATCCGCCGCAACCTGGCGCGCGAGCAGGAAGAGCGCGACCGCGAGATCGCCCTCGTCGCCAAGGCCGCAGAGCTGGAGCAGGCGGAGATCCGCCGCGCTTTGGCCCGCGAGCAGGAAGAGCGCGACCGCGCCATCGCCCTGGTGGCCAAGGACTCCGAGCTGCGCCAGGCCGAGGTCAAGCAGGGCCTGGAGGTCGAGCTCGAGGAGAAGGCCCGCGACATCGCCCTGATCGCCAAGGAGCAGGAGCGAGAGCGCGCCGACATCCAGCGCTTCCTGGCCCGCGAGCAGGAGGAGCGTGACCGCGAGATCGCTCTCGTGGCCAAGACCAAAGAGCTCGAGCAGGCCGAGATCGGCCGCCTGCAGACCGCGGCCGAGAAGGAGCAGGCCGAGCATCGGCGGGAGTCGGTGCGCATCGTCGCCGATGCCGAACGGGCCAAGGAGCTGGAGCGGATCGAGGCCGAGAAGCTGGCCGAGGCCCGCCGCATCGACGAGGAGAACAAGGCATCGATCACCCGCATGCACATGCTGACCCAGTCGGAGGCGCGCAAGGCGGCGGCGGCGAACGAGTCCGAGGCCACCCTGACCCGGGCCAAGGCGAGCTCGGAGGCACAGAAGATCGCCGCCGAGGGCATCGAGCGCGAGGCCGGCGCCCGCGGCCGGGCCGAAATGGAGATCGAGCAATTGCGCGTGGTCAACACCCGCAGCCTGCTGGAGGCCGAGGCTACCGGCATGGAGGCCAAGGCCGGGGCGTTGAAGAAGTACAACGAGGCCGCGACCTTCCTGGAGTTGGCCAAGCTGCACATCGAGGCCGAGCGCGACATCCACATCGACCAGGCCAAGGCCATGGGTTCGGCCCTGACCAACGCGCAGATCCGTATGTACGGCGGAGGCGACGGCACCATCGACAACATCCGCGGCCTGTTCACGCAAGGCTTCGGCATGGGCGAGATCCTTGAGGGCTTCGCCCAGTCGCTGCCCGACGCCCTGCGCGAACGCTTCAACGCCAACGGCCTGCGCGGCCTGATCGGCCGGCCCTACACTGCCGACTCGCTCAAGCAGGCCTATGAGCACCTGAGCGGGCTGGTGCAGCAGCACCTGCGGACCAAGAAGGACCGCGACATCCCCTTCCCCGAGGCCGTGGCCCGGCTGAGCGAGCAGTCGGGCGACAACGAGGCCGTCGGCCAGGCGATCGCCATGCTGCGCGAGTTCAACCGCGAGGGCACCCTGGACGAGGTCTCGTTCGACACCGTCTGGGCCCTGGTCCAGTCGGTCGCCCGGGCGACCGAGTAGCCGGCGGCTGAGCCGGACGGGACAGCGTAAGGCGGCGCGTGATGGCCGATCTCGATGTCGTCCTGGAGCATTGCTACAAGACCTTCCCGGGCGGTGCCCGGGCGGTGATCGACTTCAATGCCGAGATCGAACATGGCGAGTTCGTCGCCATGCTCGGCCCCTCGGGCTGTGGCAAGACCACCACCCTGCGCATGATCGGCGGCCTGGAGGAGTGCACCTACGGCAAGATCTACATCGCCGGCCAGGACGTCACCGACCTGCCGCCCTCGCACCGCGATACGGCGATGATGTTCCAGAGCTTCGCCCTGTTTCCCCACCGCACGGTGTTCCAGAACGTTGAGTTCTCCTTGAAGATGCGCGGCATGGACCCCGATACCCGGGCACGGCGGGTGTGGGAGATGCTGGAGATGGTCGGCCTGGCGCAGTTCGCCTCGCGCCGGCCGAGCGAGCTCTCGGGTGGCCAGCAGCAGCGCGTTGCCCTGGCCCGCGCCCTGATCGGGCGGCCGACGGTGCTCCTGCTCGACGAGCCGCTGGGCGCGCTCGACTTCAACCTGCGCCAGACCATGATGGTCGAGCTGAAGAAGATCCAGCGCGAGCTGAACATCACCTTCATCATGGTCACCCATTCGCAGCAGGAAGCGATGTCGCTGGCTGACAAGGTGATCGTCATGTCCGACGCGGTGGTGCAGCAGATCGGCACCAGCCGAGACGTGCACGAGAGCCCGCGCAACCGCTTCGTGGCCGAGTTCATCGGCAACAACAACCTGTTCCGCGGCACCGTGCGCTCGCGTTCGGGCTCGATGGTGTTCGTCGAGAGCCTGGGCGAGCTGTTCTACGTGCGCATCCCCGACTATGTGGAGCACGTGCCGATCGGCGAGGAGTCCTGGTTCTCGGTGCGCGCCGACCTGATGCACACCGGCGAGCACCGCGAGATGGCCAACCACATCCGCGGCAGCTACCTCGCCACCGAGTTCCTCGGCACCCTGGAAACCGACGTGTTCGAGGTCGCGCCCAACCAGTTCGTCCACGTCGAGCAGCACCGCCACCTGGCCGACCGGGTCTACGAGCCGCGTGAGGTCGAGACCATCAGCTGGACCGCGGATTCCACCGTCTTGCTGGAAGAGGCCTTGAGGCCCGAGGACATCCTTGGCGACGACATCCCGCCGGGGGTGTAGCACGGGCAGGAATGCGGGCGGGTCTGAGACCCGCCCCTACAGCTTGCACAACGGATGGTAGGGGCGGGTCTCAGACCCGCCCTTCCGTCTTGATCACCAAGAAACGCGACGATGGTGCCGTGAATGAATCCGGTGAACACGGCCCGTTAATGCGTGGAACCGATGAACGGCTCGCACAACTTCGATCGGACTGCAGAACTCCACAATATCGCAGGAAACTCATACCCATGGCTTTCTCGATAAGCCAAAACTTTTCGCATCAAAATTGTGAGTGCGGTCACAGATATTCCAACGATCTTTTGGCAAGTTTGTCGCTCACTTGCTCATCGGGAAACATGCCGGGTGATCAGATTTAGGTGGAATAGAGAGAACACCACAAAACAGACGCACTGGACTCCGCGGCACCAACAATAACGATGAGTTGCGACGAAAGAGGGACAAGTGTGGGTACGACACCCACAGACCAAACCGGAGGATTAGACGATGGCATCCAAGTTTACGATCGTGTCAGCGGTTTACGGCACGCCCGACATCGGAGTCGATGTCAAGCAAGGTCTCCAGGAGTACCTGGACAAGAACCCGCACGCGACAGGGTTCTTCGTCGACCCGAAAACGTTTGGCATTCCAAATCCCGCAGCGCCCCAGAAGAGCTGCGGAGTCGCCTTCACGGAAGGCGGTGGTGTGCCGCAATATCGTGGCGGACATGATGGACAGACGGTGCAGTTAGATCCATCGTGATGTACTGAATGTCGGCGGGTCCGGTCGTGAATGGAGTTGCGGCCTGGTAGCAAGGAGTTGGCCGTTTCGACTCTGCATCGTCGCTTCAGACAGCGTTGAATTCTCCATGGCTTCGTGCACTTGAGTTCTACTTTTCACGCTGTCTTGGTCCCGTGGCGACATCGAAGCGTCTTCGACCTTGGCTCACGATCGGACCTTGCCGACTGCAGCAATTGAGCACCGAAATGGATTACCGCTGATCGGCTGATTGATCATCACGGTATCGGTCTGCTCTCGCTGCCGTGGTGGTCAGCGCAACTGTCGGCACACCTTGTTGCAGGCTGCTACAAGTGCCCATCCCCGACTAGGTGGAGCACGGGCTGACTGGCGAGGAGACCTGGTTCTCCGTGCGCGCCGGGCTGGGTCCCGGCCATCAGCCCGATTGCGGGCGGGTCTGAGACCCGCCCCTGCCAAGCGATCGAGAACCCTGTAGGGGCGGGTCTCAGACCCGCCCGTCTAGACCGTGGCATCGCGCAGACGCCGTCCTCAAAACCCGCTCTCGCGGATCAGCACCGCTGCCGCGGCGCGCCAGGCGCGGCGCACCAGGCTCTCGGGCTCGGCATCGAGCCGCAGTTGGCCGCGGCGCATGCGCGGCGGCGCCGGCCGGACCGGCTCCGGCGTGGCGACGATGCGGTAGACCGGCACCTCCGGCACCAGCCGGACCGGCTCGCCGACCGCGCGCACGGCGACGTCACCGCCGTACACCGAGGCCAGGTACGGCAGGCGCAGCATCGCGGTATGGGTGCGCTCGATCCGGCTCAACCGGCTGGGGATGTCGGGCAACACCGGATCCTCGTCGCGAAAACGGCCTGCCTGGCCCACGGCCAGACGCGGCAGCGCCTGCTCGTCGACGTAGGCGCGGATTGTTGCCGCGCTCGGATCGAGCAGCAGGCCGAGCGGCTGCCCCTCGCCGATCCAGCGGCCCTGGTGCAGGTCCAGATCGAGGTCCCGGACAATACCGTCATGCGGCGCGGTAATCCGCAGCAGCGCCAGTCGCACCCGCACGCCTTCGATCGCGGTCAGGGTGCGCACCAGTTCCTGCTCCAACACCTGGCTCTGGTCGGCGGTACCGCCGCTGGTCAGACTCTGCTCCAGCAGGGTCTGCAGCACGTCCGCCTGCAGCTCGAGGCGGACCAGGGTGTCGTGCAGATCCGGTTCCTCGAGTTCGAACAGCAGTTGGCCCCGAGCCACGGCCTCGCCGGAGGCGACATGGACGGCCGCCAGGCGGGCCGGCTGCGGCGCGAACAGGCGGGTATAGGCAGCCGGCTGCAGCATCGCCGGAACCGCAAGCTCGCGCTGCCACGGCCAGAGCAGCGCAAACGCCAGGCCCGCCAGCGCGAGTCCCGTGAGCACGGTGTTGTGGTTGAGCCGCAGCAGACGGCGCCGGTCCCACCAGGCCTTCAGCTCGGACTGGATCGGCCGGCCGATGAACCAGGCCAACTCGACCAGCATCAGGAAGATGCCCAGGGCCTTGAAGAAGAACAGGTAGACCAGCACGGCGATGCCGAGGAAGAGGAAGAAGCGGTAAACCCAGGTGGCGTAGGCGTAGGCCAGCATGAGCACCCGCCGACCCGCCGGCACCACTTCGGGCGGCGCCTCGCCCAGGCCGAGCAGACGTTCGCGCAGCCACCAGCGGGCGTAGGCGAAGGCCCGGGCCTGCAGGTTCTCGATCCCCGTCGCGTCGGCCAGCAGGTAGTAGCCGTCGAACCGCATGAACGGGTTGAGATTGACGGCGATGGTCATCACCCAGGTGGTGGTGGCGAGCAGGAACACCGCGCTGCGCAGCGGGCCGTCGTCCAAGAAGCTCCACAGCAGCGTGGCGACGGCGGCAATGGCCAGTTCGACGATGATGCCGGCGGCACCGATCGCCAGCGCCGGGCGGCGGCGCTGCAGCCGCCAGGCGTCGGTGGTGTCGGTGTACAGCACCGGAAACATCACCAGGAAGGCAACGCCCATGGCCGGTACCGACAGGCCATAGTGCTTGGCGGTGTAGGCATGGCCGAACTCGTGCGCCAGCTTGGCGAAGACCAGCGCCAGGACATAGTAGGCAGCCCCTCCGAACGAGAAAAAGTACAGGAAACTGCCAACGAACTGGTCCCATTGCCGCGCCACCAGGTAGAGCCCCAGCAGCGCTGCGAGCACCACCGCGACGGCGACGGCGGGATGGAACAGGAACCGCAGGTAGGGATAGCTCACCGTCAAAAAGCGGTCCGGCCGGAGCAGCGGCACCCGCACGAACAGATAACGGTGCAGCAGCCAGCTCAGCGGCCCCTGTTCCGCCGCCAGAGCACGGCGCAGCAGCAGCCCGCTCAACTGCGGCCGGTTCGAGGCCGAGAGCTGCTGCAGGTCGAGGAACCGGCCCAGCGCCGTGACCTGCTGTGGCGTCACCTGCAGTGGCGTTTCCCGGTTGACGCGTTCGGCGACGACCTCCGCCGTCATCCCGCCCCAGCGCCCCAGCATCTCGAACTCGGCCCAGCCGAGACGGAAGAAGCTGTTGCGCACCGGGTCATGCAGCGTCCAGGTCGGCGCGCCGTCGGCTCGGCGCGGTCCGGCAAGCAGCTGCAGGTCGTCGCGCAGCGGTGGCAACGGCGGCGGTGGCGACGGCGCGTCCCGGATCAGGGTGTCGGCGGCGACGCTCATCAGCCAAGCCAGCGCCGCAGCGCCCCCAGCGGGCGACGAAACAGGAACATGAACAGGTTCACCTGCTCACCGTAGAGCTTGGCCGTGCCCTTCAGGCCGATGCGCGGCGGCGTCTGCCCGGGCACCAGATCGGCGCGCACGCGATAGGAGAGGACGTTAGCCTCGGACGGCGTCGCCTCATAGCTGACGTAGCGCAGCTCCGCCTCCAGCGGATTCAGTGGATCGACGTTGAGGAACACCTGCACCCGCGCCGACGGCGGGAACTGCAGGGCGTTCTCGACCGCCAGGTCCATGCGGATTTCCGTCCGGCCCGGGTCGGCGATGAGCATGACCCGCTCGCCGATCCGCGCCGGCCGGCCGATCCAGTCGTTGGCGTCGTCGAACACCGCCACCCCGTCCGCCGCGGCGACGACGCGATAACGCTGCATGAGTTCACGGGCATGGTCGCGTTCGGCCCGGCGCTGGCGCACGCGCGCCTCCAGCACCGGCAGGTCGCCCTTGGCCTGGGGATCGCGAAAGGCAAGCTTGCCGGCGCGGGCCAGTTCCGCCTCGGCCACCTCCAGCGCACGGCCGGCGACCGCGACCTGGTTGCGTACGGCAGTGTCGTCGAACCGGAACAGCGGATCGCCGGCAGCAATGTCCTCATTGGGTGCGACCTGGAAGCTCTCGACCACCGCATCGACCGGCGCGCTGACGACGATCGGGTCGACCGGGGCGACCTGGGCCGGCGCCAGCACCGACTGCTGCACCGGCAGGAACAGGCAGGCACCGCCGGCGGCGGCCAGCAGCAGCCAGAGCGTGCGCAGGCGCAGCAGGTCGGCAACCTGCGGCGGCCCGCCGGGTTCCAGCGCCGTCCAGGCATGCTGGTAGGCGTCGCCTGCCGCCGCCGCCAGCACATGGTCGTGTTCCTGCCAGGGCGCCTCGCGGGCGAAGACGAGGCCGCCAAGCACCTGCGCCCGGCGGCTTCGCAACGGCAGCCAGAGGGCATGCGGCGCCAGCCACTCGGCCCAGCCTTCCCGGTCTTCCGACGACAGGGCGCCGGCGTCGAAGTCGTGCGGCTCCCGGCCCGACGGCCCGCGCAGGACGGCCGCGATCATGCGCCGCAGCCAGCGCAGATAGGGCGAGGCGTGGTCGAGCTGGCTGACGCCGGAGATCGCCATGATCTCGATGCGGCCGCCGCGCCGCCGGCGCCACAGGATGCCCTGCCGATAGCGCAGCAGCCGGTGGCTGTCATTGGCCATGACGAAGGCCAACTGGCGCAGGCTGCCGGCGGCGCGGGCATCCTTCTCGAGTTGCAGCAGCGTGCTCAGGCCATGCACCTGCCGGTTCGCCGCCTCGTCGTTCATGGCGGTCGGACGAACGTGGCAGCGCCGCTCATCCCCGGCAGCAGGTCGGCGTCCGCGCCGTCGATCTCGGCATAGATCGGCAGCATCTGGCTGGCCGCGTCGACGCTGGCGCCGAGCCGCTTGACCCGGGCGCGGTAGGTCTGGCCGGTCTGCTCGATGGTGATGGAGACCGCGACCCCGGGCTTGAGCCAGCGGCTCCAGCCGGCCGGGGCCAGGATCTCGGCCCCCAGGTGGCTGTCGTCCAGGATCTTCAGCAAAGGATCGCCCGGCGTGACGTTTTCGTAGGCGCGCGCGATCACCTCGACCACGCGGCCCTGATAGGGCGCGGTGATGCGGCAACGCTGGACCTGCTTCTGCATGATCGCCAGCTCGGCCTCGGCCCTCCGGATCGCCGCTTCCGCCAAACGCACGTCGAGGGCGCTGACCGCCCGCCGCTTTTCAAGCTTGCGCTTGGCTTCGAGGCTGTGCTCCGCGCCCCACAGCTCGGCCTCGGCTTTCTTGAGGTAGGCTCGTTCGACGTCGCAGTCGAAGGTCACCAGAACGTCGCCACGGCGGAACCGCTGGCCGTCCTCGACATCGATCCGCTCGATGCGGGCCGCCAGTTGGCTGGACAGCGTGCTTTCAATCCGGGGCGTCACCAGGGCCCGCACCGGCTGGTCCGGAAAGCCGCCGTCGTCCGCCACCATTTGCGCGCGCGCGGAACAGGCCAGCAGCAGCGCCATGGCCAGCCAGAGCAACGCCTGGGCGTGCCGTCGCGGGCCACGGCTACGCGGCAATGCCCTGCTTTGCCCCCGGGTATTCAAGCTGCCGCCCCGCCGGCCCGCGATCCCGGCGTCAGTCGGTCAACCGACCGATGGCGCTGGTGGTCGAGTCGGCCAACACAGGCGTCACGTCGGTGCGCAGTTCGCCCGTCTCGACGGTTTCCGACGCGACTGCCTCAACGGCGCCTGGCGGCACCACGGCCGGCTTCCCGGCGACCGTCTTCACCGTTGCCGGCGACGCGACGGCATGCGCCGGCGATTCCTCCCAGGCCTGCATCGCCGGCACCTGGACATCGCGGTTCAGCAGCTTGAACAGCGAGGCCATGCCGCTCTGCGCCGCCGCGACGACGCCCGCCTGGCGTACCGCGGTCTGGCCCGCGGTGGTTGTCGGAGGCGGCGTGCCGGAATCGGTGGGATCGGCAGCGGCAACCGCTGCAGCCGGTGCGGCGGCCGGGGCCGCCGGCGCCGCGGCGTCACCGCTGCCGGCCTCGGCAACCTCGTTGCCGCGCGCGTTGTAGTCCTCGAGCAGGGCCGCCAGGTTGCCGTCCTCGATCACCACCATGTGGTCCTGGATCGCCCGGGTCAGGCTGGCGATATCTGTGTTCTCGATCTTCTCCGGCAGCGGGTCGAGGCCGATGGCGTTGATCACCCGGCCGAACGAGTGCTGCAGCTCGGCGTAGGCCAGCGCCGCCTGCACCTGCGCCAGCAGCGTCACCGCCCGGCTCTCGAACTCGGTCAGCGGCTCGGCCGTGCCGGCGAGCTGCCCGGCCTGCACCTGGCCCAGGATGCGTTCGTTGACGTCCGCCAGGTTGCGGGCCAGCCGGTAGGTCCGCTGGTTCAGCCGGTAGCCGATATGGGCGACGTTGACCTGGGTCAGCACCGCCATGTCGACGGCCATGCGCCGCGCCCCGGCCAGCTCGACCTCGCTCTCCGCCTGGCGGATGCGGTCCGGACCGGCGGCCAGATCAACCAGGTTGCCCGAGATCTGGAAGCCCGCCTGCAGCCAGTTCTCGTTCACCACGAAGCTGTTGCTGTCGTAGTTCGCCGAGGCATTGAGCTGCAGCCCCGGGATCATGCGCAACATCTCCTTTCTTACTTCCTGCGCCCGAATCCGCCCGGCATAGCGCTCTTCGTTGACCTCGGGGCGCATGATGAAGGCCATCTTCTCCAACAGTTCGATGGCATCCGCCAGTTCCGACAGCGCCGGCTCGCCGTTGCCCGGGATGACGACGTCATAGGGCTGGCCCGGCCGCAGGTTCATCAGCGCCGCCAGCTCGGTCGGGGCGATGATGAGCCGCCGCCGCACCTGCAGGAGTTGCTGCGTGGTGGTCAGCAGGCGGCGCTGGAAGTTCAGCGCATCCAGCGGCGGCTGCAGGGTGTCGCCCTCGACGGCGCGGGACTCGATCATCGCCGCATCGATATCGTCCAGCACCCGCTCGACGTCTGGCAGGTAGCGTTCGGCCACTGCCACCCGCCAATAGGCGCCGCGCACGTCCTGGATGATGTTCTGGATCACCTTGCGCCGGCGCTCTTCGCCGATCAGCGTCTGGTCCGCCGTCTGTCGCGCCTGGTAGTAGCTGACGCCCCAGTCGAGCACGTTCCAGGCCACTTCGACGCTGCCGGCGGCCCGTGAGCGGTCGACCGACTGCGACGGCTCGAGCGACTGCTCGCCGGTCTCCACCGAGCGGCTGGACGAGGCGCTGACATTGTCGCGCGCGGTGCCGTCGGCATCCAGGTTCAGTTCCGGCAGCAGGTTGTATTTGGTGAGATCGTGCCGGCCGAGCGCGACCGACTGCTCCATCACCGACAGCCGATGGTCCAGGTTGTACTTCAGCGCCCGGGCCATGGCCTCGTACAGGCTGATCTTGCCGGTCACCGGCTCCTGGTCGACGAACAGCTCCTTGAGCCCGCTCTGGCCCATCTCGGCCTGTTCGTCGGGGCTGAGCGGATCGGGCGTCACCGTGCAGGCGCCGAGCAATGCGCCGATGGCGGTCAGAATCAGGCCAGGACCGCACCAACGTTGCCGTCGCAAGGCCGCGCCGGGCGCCGCCCTCCGGCTTTGTTCACCTGACCCTGCCAAGCTCCGCATCCGCTCCCACCATCGGATCGGGCTGTTGTTGTTGTCCTTGTCGCCCGTCGGCCGGCATGTATCCGGGCCTTCGCCCGTCATACCAGACCCCTGTCGTCGAACTCGAACACCCGCCACGTTAGGAACCCACCGATACCGCGTCAACCAGCGCTTGACGCTCGCGCTCGAAACTGGCGAGCACCGCCTGCATCTGCACCGACAGGCCGGCCGCGGACACCGGACGTTCTTCGGGCAGGATGATCCTGGACTCCTGTCCTGCTCCTGCGGCCGGCTGGTCGGACGGCGGCGTCGCGCCGTCCGGGACCGGTTCGCCGTCGGGCGCTCCGTCGCCGTCGGGCACGGCCTCGCCTTCACCGGCGCCGGCCGGCCCGCCCTGGGGTGGTGGTGCTCCGGCCGCCGGGGCCACGTCCGCCGGCGCGGTCTCGTCGCTGCCGGCCGGTGAGGCCTGCTCGCCGGTCGTCGGCTGCGGGCCGCCGGGCGCCGGCGCGTCGTCCTCTTCCTCCGCGCCCGCCGCCGGGGCCAGGCCGCCCAGGAACCTCGCCAGGTCGTCGGCGCTGGTGCTCGGACCGCGCGCCGGCCCAACCAGGTCGATGGTGCCGTTGGCCTGGCTGCGGGCATCGCTGGTGGCGTCGTTGACGGTGTTCAGGGTCTGCGTCGAGCGGCCATCGCCGGCTTGCCCGGCGGCCTCGTTCTGGCTGTCGTTGACCGCATCCTGCACGCCGGTGACCGCCGGCGCCTCGCCGCGCGGCACGTTGCCACGGACGGCGTCGACCGACTGCCGGCTGCTGTCGCCGACCGGTGTCGTGGCGCCGTCGCCGGTGTCGGGTATGCCGCCTGTTGTCGCCGACGGACCGACACCACCGCTGTTCGCCGTGTCCTGCTGGTCGCTGTTGAGGCCGGTCTCGCCCGCCGACGTCACGCTGATGGTCACGGTAACCCCTGCGGCCGAGACCGCCGATGTGGCGTCGTCCGCCGTGGTGTCGAAGCTCTGCCGGCTGCCGCCACTGGTAAAGGTGGTGCCGGCCGAATCGTCCACGGCGAACACCGTCAGCCCACCGGGTGTGCCGTTGTAGTCCGCCGCCGGCAGGAAACGCAGGCGGTCGTTCGCCGTCGCACCCAGCAGCAGGCCCGACGAGGTCGACACCGTGCCGATGTCGAACCACGTGCTGCCGCCGTCCGTCGAATACTGCCAACTACCCTCGGTCGTGCCGTTGGCGTCGTCCGCCGTCACCACGATGCCGGCCAGGCTGTTGCCGTCCGCCGGGTCGCTGAAGCTGCCCGACAGCAGGCTGGTAATGGTGATGCCGGACGGAGCGACGGTGTCCTCGGCAATCGCTGCCAGCGTCGCCGCGGCGGTGAAGCCCGGTGCGTCGTTCACGCCCGCCACGGTGACCGTGACGTCGGCATTCGAACTGGTAGCGCCGTCGCCATCGTTGATCGTCACCCGTACCGTGCGGTCGCCGGTGGTTGGATTGTCGGTATCCGTGTTCCGGTACGTGATCGCCCGCACCAGCGCCTGCACGTTGGCTGGCGTCGAACTGGCATTCAGGTTCACCACCAGGTCGTTGCCGGCGGCGACCGCATTGGCCAGCGTGCCGACGGTGGTGCCGCCCACCGTCACGGTCGAGCCCGCCACGGTTCCGCTCAGGCCCACCGTGCCCGAGGTATCGAAACTCAGAACGTCCTCGGCCGCGTCCTCGCCGGACGCGATGGTCACGGTCAGCGTGCCGCCATCGAAGTCGGCGCTGTCCGCGTCGGCCACCACCGCATCACTCCCCTGGTCGATCGCCGTGGCACTGTTGCCCTCGGTGAAGGTAAAGCTGTCGCCGTTCAGGTTGGTGGTGGTCGGCGCGTCGTTTTGCGCCGCCACCGTTACCGTCACATCGGCGTTCGAGCTGATGCCCCCGTCACCGTCGCGGATCGATACCCGAACCGTGCGATCGCCCGTGGTCGGATTGTTCGTGTCGGTGTTCTGGTAGGTGATCGCCCGCACCAGGGACTGCACGTTGGCCGGCGTCGAATTGGCGTTGAGGTTGACCACCAGGTCATTGCCGGCGGCGATAGCGTTGCCCAGCGTGCCCACCACCGTACCGCCGACCGAGACGTTCGAACCCGCCGTGGTCCCGGCCAGGGACACCGTACCTGAGGTGTCGAAGTTCAGCAGGTCCTCGGCCGCGTCCTCGCCGGCGGCAATCGTCACCGTCAGGCTGCCGCCGTCGAAATTCGCGCTGTCCGCATCGGCCACGGTGGTGTCGCCACCCTGATCGATCACCGTGGCGCCGTTGCCTTCGGTGAAGGTGAAGCTGTCGCCGTTCAGGTTCGTCGTGCTCGGCAGGCTGAAGCTGCTGTTCACCGTGGCGCCACCGTTGCTCAGCACGTTGGTGGTGGAAGAACCGCCAGAGCCGGTCGTACCGTCGGCAACGCCGGCAGCGCCGGTACCGCTGTCACCGCCGGTGCCGCCGCTACCGCCGGTGCCGCCGGTGCCGCCGGTGCCGGTGCCGGAGCTGCCGGCGTTACCGGCGCTGCCGGCGGAACCGCCGCTGCCGCCGCTGCCGCCGCTGCCGCCGCTGCCGCCGCTGCCGCCATTGCCGCCGCTGCCGCCGGAACCGCCAGCGCCACCGCTGGTGCCGCCGGTGCCACCGGTGCCGCCGTCGCCGCCACTGCCGCCGGGGGAGAGGGCGCCGGCGGCGGTACCACCGTCACCGCCGCGGCCGCCGACGCCGCCTGTGGTGGTG
>Ga0209458_1000151_pt1 | contig 36886 bp, 26 predicted proteins | sample WorMetLIZAISLAND_FD_187411 | JGI IMG/M metagenome (GOLD analysis project Ga0209458, IMG submission 187411) | Marine gutless worms symbiont microbial communities from Max Planck institute for Marine Microbiology, Germany - Inanidrilus manae... ...
GCTCTCCACCGCGGCAACAACACGCTCACGCAAATCCAGCGAATAAGGTCGAGGCATGCATGCTGGCCTCCTCCTCCAGCCAGCATCTTGAATCACATCAAACGCCTCAGGGGAATCCCCCTGTTGATTCAAACAAGCACGGACATGCTCTAGATCCGGAAGAGTGAGAGTCACCACATCGGTCTCAACCGGATGCGGAAAGCCAAGATTACGGGCTTCGAGTATACACCGCAGCACAGGTTCACCATCATGTACTTCGTATTTCCCCGAGAACTTGGCGTGGGAATGTTCAAGCAGAGCATGATCCATCCACGGAACCGAAATTCGATTGCCGTTCCAAAAGAGCGCAATTCGCGGTCGATTTCTGGGATCCAGAAACGGATCTGTTAGGCGTGCAAAATCAAATTGCGCCATTTCTCCTAATTTACGTGGTGTCCAATCTTCCGAAAGATCACTTATTGTTAGTGTGGTGCCACTCCAATCGGAATCGGGTTTGACGCGACCACGTTGCGGGGCAATTCTAACGTCTTCGACCATTGCGCCAATATCGTCGAACCGGCGCCAATCGATATCCAAAATGTTCATGCGTTTATCGTCTACCCGAGCCGTCTCGACTCGAAGTCGTTCGCCGAGACGCATCGCCGACAGGCGTCCAATGCCCTTCTCACCTAGATATGGGGAGCGTCCAGCCTTGCTCTTCAGAGCCTCGTCAATCGCACGCTTGCGGCTCGGAGTACCGATCACCAGATAGTTGGACCTTAATTCTCCAAAAGACATGCCGGAGCCTGCATCCGCCACCTCTATTCTACAAAAAGTTCGGTACGCTTCATCCAAAGCATGGATAAACGTCCGGTGGGATCTCGCACGGATTGCGGTGTTGAATGCTGCTATTGATTGCTCTTCAGCACTGGTGTCTAGATGACGCTCGAGTTTCTCCTTGATTCCCGCCAAGTTACCACCGACCTCCGCCATATCACGAATACGCAGATACGCATTTCGGCGCAACGGGATGATGAACCGAATTTCGACACCTGTTTTCGATTTGGCGTCAAAAGCGTTCTTGGCGAGTTCGTAAAAGGCGATGATGTCGGAGCTGATCAGTTCCGAACCGAGTTCAAGAACAGTTCTTGCAGAAACCCGAAATCCCTCCGGTGCGGCACGGCGTTCAGCAGCCATTAGGTCTCAGTTCCGTCTAGTTGTTTGGTTATTCGAGACAAATATCGATCTCGGTCAAGCGAATTCCAAGGGTTTGCTACAGGTCGAACACATCTTGGAACTACTCATCCTGTGACACGATTGTCGCCTCAACGGCTGTTTTGGCAGATCATGGGGAACTCTACCTGATGACGCAGGCTGTGGCGATGCGATTACACTCTCCGATCTCGTCAACGACGGCTTCCACCGAAGGATGCACTATGTGGGCGCGGCTAAGGCTTCGCGCGAACGTCCGCTCCGGGTCGAATAGACCCACTCGCCGCCCAGCAGGCAACGCTCGTCCCTAGCTATTCCGCAAGATACCCTCGCGGTCAGGCAGCGACCTAAGGCGCCGAAACCACACTTTGGACCACAGTTCCGTTGGCGGCCCCCTATCGGGACACGCCCCCGTCGTCGGCCCGAAAACCAGCGCGATGTGCCACGGCGCTGTCAGTCGCTGTCCGCCCGCTTAGTCAGGTGCGCCGGGCAAGCGTTGGGATTGAAGATGACCGGAAACCGCTTCTGGTGGACATGGAACTGGCGGTCGATCTCGCGCAGGTCGGCCAGGAACCGGTAGTCCAGCGGGTACTTCGCCCGCCAGTCGTCGATCTCGTCGAAGATCGTCACGGCTCGGGGATAGGCGTAGCAGCCGCGCCCGCAGCGCTTCATGATCAGCCGCTTGCAGAACGCCAGGTTGGAGAGGTAGGCGCCGCTTTCGGGCCCGGCGTTCTCGAACCGGTCGATCAGGCTGACGATGTCCCGAAAGGTCACGCCGATGTATTTTGGGTCGAGCATGTGCGAGAACACGTGCCGGCCGGGGGCGTAGGCACGCTTGTTGCGCGTGCAGTTCAGCTTGTGCACAGCTCCCCTCAGGCTCAGACCCGGCGCGATCCTGTCGAATGCCGCCAGGGACGCATCCATCGCACCGTCAGCGAAGTGGGCGCAGATGGAAACCGCTTCCGATTCCGCGAACTCCGCGGCATTGGCCGGCGCGGCAATCCGCACTGCGCCGTCTCTTTTGGCCAACGTGTCCACATCCCAGCGTGTGAACGCCGGCCCACGCATCGCATAGCGGTCGGCGAGAATGTCGGCCTGGTGCGCCATGACCCACGCCCCCACCGCCTCGGTGGCACCGTTGCTGGTTAGTTCCTGGTACCAGGTGTTGCCCTCCGCCTCTCCCTCGAGCCGATAGTGAAAGCGCAGATAGAGCTTCTCCTCCGGGGCGTAGACCTGGACCGCACCGAAGGCATAGTCGACCGGGTTCTCGTCGCCCAGCAGGTAGACGTCCTGGAGATGGATCGGGATCTCCACCAGTGAGGCGTCATCGGCCTGGCGCAGTCCGGCCTGCGCGTACCGGAACGCCCTGGCGTGGAACTTGAACACCAGGTTGACTGCTTCGAATTCGGCGATCTGCTTCGGCCCGCGATACTCCCACACCAGCCAGGGGCGCCAGTCCCGGATCTCGATCCGGATGGTCGAGGTGATGCCGTCGGCCACCAAAACGCTCTGCACCGTGTCCGCGACCGGATCGAATGCCCAACGGCTGTCATCGGCCCAGGCCCGGCCCGCACAGAACATCACGACCAGCCAGACCAGCACCACGCGCATCGCCCTACTCCACAGCAAACCACCGGCCCTCACAGGCGACGGTAGCATCACGCTCATCCGTGGCCTATGCGGGCGGCAGGGCGGTTTCCCTGCGGACGGCCGCAGACCGCCGGGTTAGAATCCATGATTCATCGTCAAGCCTGGAGGCGCGCATGCTGTTCCGGGAACCGCTGCCAGAGCCGTCGCCGTTGCGCGCCGCGGTGCGCGCCGCCGCCCGGATGGATGAGGCCGCCTGCGTCGGCGAACGCCTGCCGGCGGCGCACTTCGCGCCGGCGGAGAAGGCCAGGATCGCCAGCCGTGCCGCCGGCCTGGTCGAAGCGGTGCGCGAAAGCCGCGTCGCCACCGGCGGCATCGACGCCTTCATGCAGGAATACGACCTGACCAGCCAGGAAGGCGTCACCCTGATGTGCCTGGCGGAAGCCCTGCTCAGGGTGCCGGATGCCGATACCGCCGACCGGCTGATCAAGGACAAGATCGGCGGTGCCGACTGGGAGACCCACATGGGCCGGGCCGACTCCTGGTTCGTCAACGCCTCGACCTGGGCGCTGATGCTGACGGGCCGGGTGCTGGAACTGGGTCGGCCGGCGCCGACCTGGCGCGACGTCATGGGCCAGTTGGTGGCGCGTTCCGGCGAACCGGTGATCCGCCAGGCGGTGACCCAGGCGATGCGCATCCTGGGCCGGCAGTTCGTCATGGGCCGGACCATCGGCGAGGCGCTGGAACGGGCCCGCCGCGATGCCACGGACGGTGCGACCTACTCCTACGACATGCTGGGCGAGGCCGCCCGCACCATGGCCGACGCCGAACGCTACGTCGCCGCCTATGCCGAGGCGATCGAGGCCGTTGGCCGCGCCGCCGACGGCGCCGGGCCGATTGCCGGCCCCGGCATCTCGGTCAAGCTCTCGGCCCTGCACCCGCGCTTCGAGCAGGCCCAGCGCGAGCGCGTGCTCGGCGAACTGCTGCCGCGCCTGCTGATGCTGGCGCACCTGGCCAGGGCGCAGGACATCGGCCTGACGATCGACGCCGAGGAGGCCGACCGGCTCGACCTGTCGCTTGACCTGATCGAAGCGGCCGCGCTGGACCCGGAGCTGAGAGGCTGGGAGGGTCTGGGCGTCGCCGTGCAGGCCTACCAGAAACGCGCCCTGCCGCTGCTCGACTGGCTGGCGGAGCTGGCCGGGCGGGCTGGCCGGCGGCTGATTGTCCGGCTGGTCAAGGGCGCCTACTGGGACAGCGAGATCAAGCTGAGCCAGGTCGACGGGCTGGACGGCTACCCTGTGTTCACCCGCAAGCCAGCCACCGACGTCTCCTACCTCGCCTGCGCGCGACGCCTGTTCACGGCGCCGACGGCGTTCTTCCCCGCCTTCGCCAGCCACAACGCCCAGACCGTGGCCAGCGTGCTGGAACTGGCCGGCGGCAGCCACGAGTTCGAGTTCCAGCGCCTGCATGGCATGGGCAAGCCGTTGTACGACGCCCTGCGCGGGATGGCGCCCGATCAGGTCTGTCGCATCTATGCCCCGGTCGGCGGGCATGAGGAGCTGCTGGCCTACCTGGTCCGCCGGCTCTTGGAGAACGGCGCCAACACCTCCTTCGTCAACCGCATCGTCGACGAGGACGAGCCCATCGCCGATCTTGTCGCCGACCCGGCCGCCGAACTGGCCGCGCTTGAGCAGTTGCCGCATCCGCGCATCCCGCTGCCGCCAGCGCTCTATGGCCCCGCCCGGGTGAATGCGCGCGGCCTCGACATCAACGATCCCGCGGTGCTGACCGGGCTCGACGCAGAGATGACAGCGAGCGACGCCCGGGCCTGGTGGGCGGCGCCACTGCTGGACGGCGCGGCGCAGACCGGGCCGACGCGCCCGGTCACCAGCCCGGCCGACCGACGCCGGCAGATCGGCACGGTGGTCGAGGCAAGCCCGGCGCAGGCCCTGGCGGCGCTCGACACCGCGGCAGCCGCACAGCCCGGCTGGGACGACACGCCGGCCGCGGTGCGGGCGGCACGGCTGCGCGAAGCCGCCGACCTCTATGAACGGCACATGCCAGAGCTGATGACCTTGGCCGTGCGTGAGGCCGGCAAGACCCTGCGCGATGCCGTGGCGGAAGTGCGCGAAGCAGTCGACTTCCTGCGCTACTACGCCTGGCGGGCCGAGCTGGAGTTCGCCGGCCCGATGCGGCTACCTGGCCCGACCGGCGAGGAGAACCTGCTGGCGCTGCATGGCCGCGGCGCCTTCCTGTGCATCTCGCCATGGAACTTTCCGCTGGCCATCTTCACCGGCCAGGTCGCAGCCGCCCTGGCCGCCGGCAACAGCGTGCTGGCGAAGCCCGCCGAGCAGACGCCGCTGATCGCCACGCGCGCCGTCGAGCTCATGCACGAGGCCGGCGTGCCGGGCGCGGTGCTGCAGTTGCTGCCGGGCGACGGCCCGACGGTGGCAGGACCGATACTGGGCGATCCGCGCCTGGCCGGCGTCGCCTTCACCGGCTCGACCGAGACCGCCCGCATCATCCAGCGGCAATTGAGCGAACGCGATGGCCCGATCGCCCCGCTGATCGCCGAGACCGGCGGCCTCAACGCGATGATCGTCGATTCCACTGCCCTGCCCGAACAAGTGGTGCGCGACGTGCTGGCCTCGGCCTTCCAGAGCGCCGGACAGCGCTGCTCGGCGTTGCGGGTGCTGTTCGTTCAGGCGGACGTCGCCGACGGGCTCCTCCGGATGCTGGCCGGGGCCATGGCCGAGCTTACGGTCGGCGACCCGGCGCTGTTGTCGACCGACGTCGGCCCGGTGATCGACGAGGCGGCCCGCGAGATGCTGCTCGCCCATGCCGAGCGGATGCGGCGCGAGGCCCGGCTGATCTGCGCGGTGCCGTTGCCCGCCGGTGCCGAGCACGGCTGCTTCGTCGCCCCGCAAGCGTTCGAGATCGGCCATATCGACGACATCGGCGGCGAGAAGTTCGGCCCGATCCTGCATGTCGTCCGCTACCCGTCGGAGGCGCTGGATCAGGTTGTCGATGCGATCAACGCCACCGGCTACGGCCTGACCCTGGGCGTGCACAGCCGCATCCAGGCGACCGCCGACCGTATCGCCGCGCGCGCCCGGGTCGGCAACCTTTACGTCAACCGCAACCAGATCGGCGCCGTGGTCGGGGTCCAGCCGTTCGGCGGCGAGGGTCTCAGCGGCACCGGCCCCAAGGCCGGCGGCCCGCACTACCTGCACCGCTTCGCTGTTGAGCGCACGCGCACCACCGACACCACCGCGGTCGGCGGCAATGCCGCGTTGATGGCTTTGGACGACGACGCCCGCCGGCAGACAGCAGCGGATTGACTGCCCGCATTCAGATTGGCTTGACGAATGGGTGCTTAAGTCTGTTTCGTCGGGACACTGATCGCCGCGGGATTCGCCCATGACGCAAACGCTGTTCCTTGGGGTCGACGGTGGCGCGACCGCCTGCCGGGCGCGCATCGTCGACGCCGACGGCCGCCGGTTGGGCGAAGGCCGCGGCGGCCGGGCCAACACTCGGCTCGGCATCGAGCGGGCCTTTGCCGCGGTCATCGCCGCGACCGAACAGGCGCTGGACGCCGCCGGACTGACGCGCGGACAGATCGCCGGACTGCACGCCGGCCTCGGTCTGGCCGGGCTGTCGCTGGCGGCCGACGTCGCCGCGGTGGAGGCACATCCGCATCCCTTTGCCAGCATGTCCGTGAACACCGATGCCTATGCCGCCTGCCTGGGTGCACACGGCGGCGCCGATGGCGGCATCTTCATCTTCGGCACCGGCAGCGCCGGCTGTGCCATCGTCGGCGGCGAGACGGTCACCGTCGGTGGCTGGGGTTTCGATCTGTCAGACGACGGCAGCGGCGCCCGCGTGGGCCTCGCCGCCCTGCGCCTGGCCCTCCTGGGTCAGGAAGGCGTGATCCCGCAGACCGCTCTCGGCCGAACTCTGCTGGCGCGCTTCGACGACTCGCCCGAACAGGCCGTACTCTGGGCGGCATCGGCCGAACCCGCCGACTTCGGCGCCCTGGCCCCGCTGGTCGCGGAGCAGGCCGCGGGTGGCGATGCCATGGCGACGACGGTGATGCGAGAGGCCGGCGCCGGCGCCGGCCGGTTGATCGCCACCCTGCGCGACAAGGGCGCCGCGCGGATCGCCCTGGTCGGCGGCTTCGCCGATGAGATCGAGCCCTGGCTGGCGGACGAGGTGCGTGCCTGCCTGGTTGCCCCGCAGGGCGACGCGATGGACGGCGCCCTGCTGATGGCCCGGCGCGCCCGGGCGACGGCGGCCTGATGGCCGGTCGGGCGACACAGGCGCCGACGCTGCTGTGCAACGCGCGGGTGTTCGACGGCGAGCGCCTCCGCGACGACGTCGCCGTGCGCCTGGAGCACGGACGCATTGCCGCGGTCGGCATAGCCGACAGCGATGCGACCTTCGGCGAGGGGGTCGACCTGGACGGCGGCCTGCTGGTGCCGGGCTTCGTCGACGTTCAGGTCAACGGCGGCGGCGGCGCGCTCTTCAACGCATCGCCGGACGTCGACACGATCCGCCGCATCGCCGCGGCGCACCGGCGCTTCGGCACGACGACACTGCTGCCGACACTGATCAGTGACGATTGGGCGGTGATGCAGAAGGCCGCCGCGGCGGTGACGCAGGCCCTGCAGGCCGGCACGCCGGGTGTGCGGGGGATCCACTTCGAGGGCCCATACCTCAACGCCGAACGCCGCGGCGCCCACAGCGCCACGGCAATCCGCCCGGTCGACGGCGCAGCACAGGCCCTGCTGGCGAACCGGCAGATGGGCTGCGTGGTGGTCACGCTGGCGCCCGAACAGGTGCCGGCCGACTTCATCCGTGCCCTCACGGCGGCCGGCGTGCGGGTCTGCGCCGGCCACAGCACCGCCAGCTTCGACGAGGTGCGCGCGGCGATCGCCGCCGGTCTCTGCGGCTTCACTCACCTGTTCAACGCCATGCCGCCGCTGGCCGGCCGCACCCCGGGCGTGCTCGGCGCAGCCCTGGACGACGCCGGCACCTGGTGCGGCGTCATCGCCGACGGCCATCACGTGCATTGGGCCAACCTGCGTCTCGCCGTGCACAGCAAACCACCCGGCAGGGTGATGCTGGTCACCGACGCCATGCCCTCGGTCGGCGCCGCCGACAAGCGGTTCAAGCTCGGCGGCGAAACCGTCACCGTCGCCGACGGAGTCTGCCGCACTGCCGACGGCACCATCGCCGGATCAGACCTCGACATGGCCACGGCCGTACGCAACGCCGTCGGCGAACTCGGCGTCGGCCTGGAGGAGGCGTTGCGCATGGCTTCGCTCTATCCGGCCGCGTTCCTCGGCCTGGATGACCGGATCGGCCGGATCGCGCCCGGCTACGCCGCCGACCTGGCGCTGCTCGACGACGATCTCATCGTACGGGCGACCTGGATCGCCGGTGCGCGCGAAGACGCTGACGCCGACGCCGGCGTCGCGTAGGCGGTTCCCTCTCAGCCCGGGCGCGGCGCCGCTGCCGGCATGCCGTAGACCGGCGTGGGGATGCCCTCCAGGCGCGCCTTGATCTGCAGCGCGACATAGAGCGAATAGTGCCGCGACAGGTGCAGGTTGCCGCCATGGAACCACAGCGCTTGCTGGTGCGTCGGCTTCCACATGTTGCGCAGCTCACCCTCCCACGGCCCCGGATCGCCCTCGATGCCGGAACCATAGCCCCAGAACCGGCCGACCCTGTCGGCCACCTCGGGCGAGATCAGCCGCTCGACCATCTCGTCCATCGAGCCATAGCCGGTGGCATGGATGATGACGTCGGCCGGCAGCTCGCTGCCGTCGGTGAAGGTGATGCTGCGTTCGCCGATGTGTTCGACACCGACACCGCGCTTCAGCTTGATCTCGCCGTCGGCGATCAGGTCGGAGGCACCGACGTCGATGTAGTAGCCGGACGCGGTCCTGAGCGCCTTGGCCATGAGCCCGGTGCCGTCCTCGCCGAAGTCGAGCTGGAAGCCGGCCGCCTTGAGGCGCTCGTAGAACGGTGCATCGACACGGGCGATCTCTTCGTACAGCGGCACTTGGGTCATCGGCATCAGTCGGAACGGCATCGACGCGAACAGCAGGTCGGCCACCTCGGTGGTGATGCCGCGTTCGACAGCCTGCTCCGAGTAGAGCCCGGCGAAGCCCAGCTCCATCAATGTCTCGGAACGGACAACGATGGTCGCCGCACGCTGGACCATGGTCACGTCTGCTTCGTGCTCCCACAGGTCGGCGGCGATGTCGTGCCCTGAAGAGCCCGAGCCGATGACGATGCAACGCTGGCCGCGGAAGTCCTCGCCGCTCCGGTAGTCGGCCGTGTGCAGGGTGGTGCCGGTGAAATTACCGGCGCCGGGAAAATCAATCATCCTGGGATAGGCGTAGGCGCCGGTGGCGAACACCAGCTGCTTCGGTCGCAGGATCAGCTCGGCGCCGTCACGGCGCACGGTGACCGCCCATTCGCCCGCCGCCGCGTCATAGCTGGCATCGAGGCACTCGGTGCCGCCCCAGTAATTCAGCTCCATGACCCTGGCATACATCTCCAGCCAGTCGCCGAACTTGTCCTTCGGCGTGAACACCGGCCAGTCGTCCGGGAACGGCAGGTAGGGCAGATGGTCGTACCAGACCGGGTCGTGCAACACGAGCGAGCGGTAGCGGTTGCGCCAGGAATCGCCGGGCCGGGCGTTCCGCTCGACGATGACGCTCTCCACGCCGAGCCGCCTGAGGCGAGCGCCAAGGGCGATCCCGCCCTGGCCGCCACCGATGACGACACACTGCGGCTGACGGCTGTGACCGAGTTCGGCCTGTTCTGCCGTCCGCGCCTCGAGCCAGGTGCGCCGGCCTTTGACGGCACCGTGGCGCACGCCCTGGATCCGGCGCGGCCCCTTCAGTTCCTCGTGCCCCTTCAATTCCGTCATCGTCGTCAGCAGGGTCCAGCAGCGCCCGCCATCGAGACGCAGATGGCCACGGCCGCGCGCGACCGCGGTCTCGAAGGTGAACCAGGCTTCCGTGACGCCGTCCGTCCGCGTCGCCTCGCCGTCGATCGCCCAGGCTGCCGGCCGCACGTCGCCCAGCACCGCCGCCAGCATTGCGGCGATCTCGTCCCGGCCCTCCAGGGTCTTCACGTTCCAGGTAAAAGAGAGCAGGTCGCGCCAGTACGGTTCGTCGACGAACAGTCCGGTGGTGGCGGCGACGGCACCCGCTGACAGCGCCGCGGCGAAGCGTGCCAGCCAGCCCTCGGCCTCGGCCGTCGGCGTTTCGGTTGCGGTCATGTCGTACCCCAGCGATTGCGGGCGGGTCTGAGACCCGCCCCTACCGGCCACGCGCGATGTCGTAGGGGCGGGTCTCAGACCCGCCCGTCGCGGGGCCGCCCCAATCAATCCAGATGCACCGCCCGTTCGGTGCGGATGCTCTCGTCCGCGGCAAGCACGATGCGCAGGCTGTTGACCGCGGCATCCATCGACTCCGACAGATCGAGATCTTCCCGGATCGCCCGTAGGAAATAGGCCTGCTCGCGGTCGCACAGCTCCTGGTGGTCGGGCTCGTCCTCCATGCTCATGATCTCGTCCGGCTTGGCGAAGTTCTTGTTCTCGTCGACCTCGGCATAGTGGATCTTCAGGGCATTGGTCTTGGTGTGCTGGTCGATGTCGGCGGAGTCGGAAACGCCCTCGCCGCCGGCTTCGCCCTGGCCGTCCTGCGGCACGATGATCGAGACGCAGCCTTTCGGCCCGACCATGTCCTTCACGAAGTAGGCGACCTCGCTCATCATCGGGCCCCAGCCGGCCTCGTACCAGCCGACCGAGCCGTCGTCGAAGGTGACATGCAGGTGGCCGTAGTTCTGCTGCGCCGCATCGGCCCACAGTTTGGCGCCGATGCCGTGCACACGCACCGGCTTGGCCCCGGTGACCTGGCACATGACGTCGACATAGTGCACGCCGCAGTCGACGATCGGTGTCAGCGAGTCGATCAGGTTCTTGTGCCACATCCAGGCCGGCCCGCTCGACTGCTGGTTCAGGTTCAACCGCATGACCAGCGGCTTGCCCAGGGTCTTGCCGACCTCGATGAACTTCATCCAGGAGGGGTGGACGCGCAGGATGTAGCCGAGCACCAGCTTGCGGCCGGTCTCCCGCGCCACCGAGACGACCTTTTCGGCGTCCTCGACGTTGGTGGCGATCGGCTTCTCCATGAACACATGGCAGCCGTGAGACATCGCTTTCAGCGCGTAGTCCGCATGGGTGTTAGGCCAGGTGTTGATCGACACCGCGTCCGGTCGGGTTTCCGCGATCGCCTGCTCGAAATCCTCGAACCGTGGATAGCCCGCAAGCTCGGCCGGCAGGTCGGTGCGTGACTTGACCTCACGGCTCATAAGGCCGACCAGCTCGAACCCGTCGAGCTTGTCATAGGCCTTGGCGTGCGACACGCCCATGTTGCCGACGCCAACCACCAGTATCTTCACGTTGTCCGACATCCCTGCCTCCCTGCCGCAGGCGGTGCGGGGTGGGTGTGGACAGCCGCGCCGGCCTGCTTGCTTCTTCGTGATCTGTGGGGCGACCGGGGCGGGCACCAGCCGGCGCCCACCCCGGCCCATGCATCAGCGGACCGCGTTGGCGAAGAACCGCTTGTGGATGGCGTCGATGTCCACCGCCGCCATCTCGGCCGACAGCTGATAGCCCTCGGCATCCGCCTTCACCTTGGCATGGTCGAAATCGTTCGCTGGTCCGACGAACTCGTTGGTGATGACCTTGGCCGTATCGACCGGTGTCTTCACCTGGCCGATGTCCGAGAGCGTCTTGAAGAACAGCTCCCAGCGGGCCATCTCGTGGTAGCCCCAGCCTTCGCGCTTCGACATGTCGCCGCGGAACACGTTGGCCAGTTGCATCATCGATTCCGTGCCGAGCTCCGGCCCCAGGTTGCTTTGCACGATGGGGAACTGCTTGAACACCACCTCGGTCGCCGCCCGCGGGTTGAGATGGCCGAATTCGAGGCCCATCGCCCAACCACGCAGGTACTGCTCGAGGAACTTGTGCCGTTCGGCATCCTCGACGTCCGAGCGGCGGACGACGAAGGAATTGGCCGGGAAGTTGGAGTGGTCGACGCCGAGCCAGTACTCGAACTTCAGGCCCTTGCCTTCCCAGTCGGCACGCAGGCCTTCCCACGCCAGTGCGGCATCGCCCTGGCCGCTGGCCAGCACCGTGCCCCAGGCCGGCCAGCCGGCTTCCAGGTACTTGATGCTCTTGGGATCGACTCCCGCTGCTGCGAACATCGGATCGCAGATCGCCTGCCAAGCGGCACTGCCGAGCAGCACGGTCTTGCCTTCGAGCTCCTTCAGGTCGGTCACGCCTTCGCCCGGGCGGAAGGCGAAGTCGAACACGTCGACTGCGCCCATGTTCCAGACCGAGACCAGATCGAGGCCGTTCTCGATCGCGAACGAGAACACGCCGGGCGACGGGAAGCCCATGTCGGCCTGGCCCAGCGCGACGAACTTCACCGTCGCCGTACCGTCCGACGGTCCCGGCTCCATCTTGGTGTCCAGGTCGCCGAAGTAGCCCATCGCCTTGCCGACCCAATAGGGATAGTCGTCGAGCACCTCGAGGGTGCCGCGCGGCGAGATCCAGGTGAAGGGCTTGGCCGCTCTCGCGCTGCCCGGCAGCAATCCGCTGCCCAGGGCCGTGGCGACGACGGCGCCGGATGCCGTCACCTGCAGGAAATGCCGGCGGCTCACGTGATTGCGGCCGGGCCGGTGCGTGTATCGACGATCAGTCATGGTTGCCTCCCTTGCAAACTGAACGCGTTCTTCGCCGCGGGCCGTCAGGCGACGGCGTTGTTTCTGCGCCGTTCCCTGATTACGTCTCCCAACTGGCCCACTTCTTCCCGATCAGGAAGAACGTCACGTAGATCAGAATTCCCAGCGTCGACAGGATCACGATGACCGCGAAGAACTGCGGCATCTGGATCATCGACGAGAATGTGGTCAGACGGTTCCCGAGACCGAAGCCGCCGCCGACCATCTCGGCGCCGACCGCGGTCAGCAGGCCGAAGATCGCGCCGATCATCAGGCCGACGATGATCATCGGCAGCGCCATCGGGATCCGGATCTTCAGGAAGATCTGGAACGTGCTGGCACCGAACGAGCGGGCCAGGGCGATCTTCGCCAGATCGACGCGGCGGAATCCGGTCGCCGAGTTGATCATCACCATCGGTCCGGAAGCGAGCGCGACGGCGATGATCCGTGGCTCGTAGCCGAAACCGAAACGCAGGATCAGCAGCGGCACCAGGGCCAGCATCGGCGTGGTCACCAGCATCAGGATGTAGGGCGCGATGATCTTCTCGGCGAACGGCAGCTGAGTGATCACCGCCGCCAGGATGAGGCCGATCGAAGCGCCGATGGCGAAACCGGCGAACAGCTCGACCAGCGTGTGGCCAAGATGCGGCGCGATGAAATGGAAGTCGGTGATAAGCGCCCAGAAAATCGCGCTGGGCGGCGGCATGACGTAGTAGGGCACCTCGAAATAGCGCAGCAGGAACTCGGCGCCGCCGATGATCACCACCGCGACCGCGATAATCGCCAACACCTCCCAGACCGTGCGCACGCCGGGACCGCTGGTCAGCGCCGACCAGTTGGTCAGGCTGACGCTGTGATCGACGCCATCCTCGGCCTTGCCGAAGCTGGGAATCTGGTCGCCGAGCTGCTTGTCAACCATGGGCCCGACTCACCACCTGCGGCGCCGGCGCAGCGGGTGCCGCCGGCGTCCGGCCGCCGTGCTCTGACTGGTGCTCGATCCCGGCCTTGATCTCATTCACCAGGGCGAAGAAGTCCGGCTCGGTCATGATCTCCAGCCGGCGCGGTCTGGGAATGTCGATGTCATGCACGGCGCGCAGCCGGCCAGGGCGCGATGACATGACGTAGACGCGGTCGGACAGGAACACCGCCTCGGCGATGTTGTGGGTAATGAAGACGATGGTCTTGCGGGTCTCCAGCCAGATCTCCTCGACCATCAGGTTCATGTCATCGCGGGTGAAGGCGTCGAGCGCGCCGAACGGCTCGTCCATCATCAGCACCGAGGGGTTGAACGACAGCGCCCGGACGATCGACGCCCGCTGCTGCATGCCGCCCGACAGTTCCCGCGGGTACTTGCCGCCGAAGCCGACCAGGCCGACCCGTTCGAGCAGATGGTCGATCCACTGCTGGTCGGGTCGCGTGCCCTTGATCTCGAACGGCAGGTGAATGTTCTTCATCAGGGTCCGCCACGGCAGCAGGTTGGCCTCCTGAAACACCATGCCGATTTCGGGATGCGGGCCGATCACCGGCGTGCCGTCGAGTCTGACCTCGCCGCTGGTCAGGCTGTGCAGGCCCGCCATCGACCACAACAGCGTGGTCTTGCCGCAGCCCGACGGGCCGACAACGCAGACGAACTCGCCGTCGTTCACCGTCATCGAGTAGTTGTCGAGGGCGTGCAGCGGCCCCGACTTGGTGCCGTAGAACTTGGTCGCGTCGTCGACGACGAGCTTTGCCGTACTGCCACTCTGCTCTGCCATGCCGCCTGCCCCTTTGCTGCGACCATACCGCGGCCGCCGACACAGTTACGGCGCCGCTCCCTCGCCCCCCAAGGGCAGCAGCGGCTGCGCACGCACCGCACCACGACAGGCTACCCCTGGAATTCGGACAGCACGACTGAGAAAACGGCGCGTAAGAAAGTATCCTACACTAGAGCAAGATTTGCAATTCTGATTTCCAATTTGACTAATAATATTGCGCAAATTGGTGGGAAATTGGAATTACCTGTATAACTTTCCTACATAAGCTGGTAGACTCCATCCGACACGGCAACAGGAGCAACCTGCGTGGCCTATCGGGCGATCTACAGCTACGCCTGGGACCTCGCCGAAGCCGGCGTCGCGTCGGTGGCGGACGAACTGCGCGCACGCCACATCAACACGATCACCCTGGCCGCCAGCTATCACGCCGGTAAGTTCATCCGTCCCAAAGGCCGTGCCGGCAAGGTGTTCTTTCCCGAGGACGGCACGGTTTATTTCCGCACCACGCCCGGGCGCTACGACGAGATCAAGCCGGTCGCCAACAGCATCCTGCAGGAACAGGACGTGCTGGCCGAGGTCTGCGAGGCCAGCGGCCTCGCCGGCAATGCCTGGCTGGTGCTGATGCACAACAGCCGCCTCGGCGCCGCGCACCCGCAGGCAGCGGTGACGAACGCGTTCGGCGACCGCTACATCTATAGCCTGTGCCCCGCAGCCCCTGCGGCGCGGCATTATGCCGTCGCCCTGTGCGCCGACGTCACCGAAAGCTACCCGGTCAGCGGGATTTCGCTCGAGACTCCCGGCTTTCTGCCCTATGGCCACGGCTATCACCATGAATTCGCGCTGGTGCGGCAGAACAGCTGGCTCGACAACCTGCTGGGCTTGTGCTTCTGCGCGCACTGCCGCGCCGGTGCCGGCGACGCCGGGATCGACGTCGAACGGCTGCAGCGCCGCGTGCGCCGGCAGATCGACGATTATCTCGCCAGCGAGGTCGACTTCGCCGACGACATGGCCGCGGCATTCTGGCTCGCCGACATTGTCCTCGATCCCGATCTCGGCCAATTCCTGCGTTGGCGCTGCGACGTGGTCACCTCGCTGGTAGCGGAGATCCGCGCCGTCGTCCGCGACGACGCCACCGTGGCGGTGATCCCGTCCGTCGCCCGGCCCAGCGGCGGCGCCTGGTACGAGGGCAGCGACCTGGCCGCACTTGCCCGCGCCGCCGGCACGCTCGAGGCCTGCTTCTACGAGCCCGAGGTGACCCGCATCGAGGGCGATCTGTGGGACGTGCAGCGTCGCCTGGACGGCGCCGGCCGGCTGCGTGGGATTCTACGGCCCGGCCATCCCGACCTGGACAACCGCGCCGCGGTCGTCGCCGCCGTCGCCGCGCTCCACGACGGCGAGGTCGAGGACATCGCCTTCTACAACTACGGTCACCTGCGCCAGGCGAGCCTCGACTGGATGGGCGCCGCACTGGCCGCGCTGGATGGGCGCAAATGACCACGTTCACCGGCAAGACCGTGCTGATCACCGGTGCCGCCGGCGGCATCGGCACCGCGCTGTGCGGGCATTTTGCCGCCCGCGGCGCGGCGATCGCGGCACTTGACCGGCGCGACGAGGTGCATGACCTGGTCCGCACACTGCTGGACGATGGCCGCACTGCCGCGGCCGCAATCGCCGACATCGGCGACATCGCCCAGGTCGACGACGCCGTCGCCACCCTCGCGGCGGCACTGGGCGACGTCGACGTGCTGATCAACAACGCCGGCTTCTCGGAGCATCGCAGCCTGGCCACCTCGACGCCGCAGAGCTGGCGTGACGACGTCAACGGCAATCTGAACGGCGCCTTTAACTGCGCCAACGCCGTGCTGCCGGGCATGATGGCACGCGGCGGCGGCACGATCGTCAACATCGGCTCGGTCAATGGCCTCACCTCGCTGGGCGATCCCGCCTACAGCGCCGCCAAGGCCGGGCTGATCAGCTACACCCGGGCCCTGGCCATGGAGTACGGCCGCCATGGCATTCGCGCCAACATCATCTGTCCCGGCACCGTGCGCACGCCGATCTGGCAGAGTCGGGTCGAGCGCCACCCCGAGATTTTGAGCGAGCTGGTGAAGTGGTATCCGCTGCAGCGGGTCGCCGAGCCCGATGACATTGCCAAGGCGGCCGCCTTTCTGGCATCCGATGACGCCGCCGCAATCAGCGGCGCCGTGCTGCCGGTCGACTGCGGCCTGACCGCCGGCAACATCGTGATGTCGCGCGAGCTGACGCTCGAGGAGTTCTGAGCAGCCCGGTCGCCCGGTCGCGGCGACGGCGGCTGCACGAAGATGAGGATGTACCTTGGTTGACGAGCCCAACAATCCGCCGTTGACGGCTGCGCCAGGCGCTGCCGACAGTGTCGCGGGAGAGCCGGCGGCCGAGACGCCGCGCCCGGTCGAGGACATCATCTCGCGCCTGAAGGAGGCGCGGGCCGGACTTCGGCCGGCCGAGCGCCGCGTCGCCGACGCCGTGCTCGGCGATGTCGAGTTCGCCGTGCGCGCCAGCAACGCCGAACTGGCGCAGCGTGCCGGCGTCTCCGAGCCGACGGTGACGCGGTTCTGCCGCACCATCGGCTGCCGCGGCGTGCGCGACTTCAAGCTCCGCCTGGCGCAGAGCCTGGTGGTCGGCACCGCCTATTTCCAGCAACCGCCGCGGATCGCCGACAACGGTTCCGAGGCCGTGCTGCCGTACTGGTCCAGCGTGCTGCACCAGGCCCGTGAAGCGATCAACGAGGTCGACCGCCAACTCGACCCCCAGCACGTCCGCACCGCCGTCGACATGCTGGCCGCGGCACGGCGGGTCATGGTGTTCGGCGTCGGCGGCGGCTCGACCTCGATTGCCCAGGACACCCAGTACCGGCTGTTTCGCTACGGCATCTCTGTCACCGCCTATTCCGACGGCCAACTGATGCGCATGGTGGCCTCGACCCTGGGCGCGGATGACGTGGTCATTGCCATTTCCGCCACCGGCCGCTCCGCCGAGGTGATCGATGCCGCCAGGCTGGCCGGCGAATACCATGCCCGGGTCATCGCCATCACCCAACCCGGCTCGCCGCTCGCCGAGACCGCCGACGTCGTCCTCGGCATATCCATCCCGGAGATCCCGGACGTGCTGAAGCCGACCGCGTCGCGCTATGCCTTCCTGGTCGTCGTCGACCTGCTGGCCACCGGCGTCGCTTACCGGCTGGGCCGGGACGCCCAGGAGACGCTCAGGCGGATTAAGTACAACCTGGTGAAGCTGCGCGACGACGAGGTGCTGGAGCCGCTTGGTGACTGATGCGCGCGACAAGGCTGGCGATGGCGCCGACCTGTTGGTCCAAAATGGCCTTGTGATCGACGGTACCGGCGCGCCACCGCGCGCCGCGGACGTCGCCATTTGCGGTGACAGGATCGCCGCCGTGGCCGCACCTGGGTCCATCGAGGCCAACGGCGCGACCGTCATCGACGCCGCCGGGCAGGCCGTCGCACCCGGATTCATCGACAGCCATACGCATGACGACAACGCCGTGCTGACCACGCCCGACATGGTCCCCAAGCTCAGCCAGGGCGTGACCACGGTGGTCGTCGGCAACTGCGGCATCAGCCTGTCGCCGCTCGACGGCCGCCGCTACGAGTCCATGGTGCCGCCGCTGAACCTGCTGGGCGACAACGCGAGCTACCTGTTCGACAGCGTGGCCGCCTATGCCGAGGCGGTCGACACAGTACGTCCACGGGTCAACGTGGCCGCGCTGGTCGGCCACATGACGCTGCGGGTTGGGGTGATGGACGATCTCGACCGGCGGGCGACGGCCGCCGAGATCGGCCAGATGCAGGAGCGTTTGCGCGCCGGGCTCGACGCCGGCGCCATCGGTTTCAGCACCGGGCTGTTCTATAAGCCGAACGCCGCGGCGGACACGGACGAGGTGGTCGAGGTCGCCTCGGTGCTGGCGGCGGCCGGCGGCATCTATGTCACCCACATGCGCGACGAGCATGCCCGGGTGACGCAGTCGCTGGAGGAGACCTTCGAGATTGGCCAACGGGCCAAGGTGCCGGTGGTGATCTCGCATCACAAATGCGCTGGTCCACTAAACTGGGGCCGCAGTCGCGAGACCCTGCCGATGATCGACGCCGCCCGGACGCATCAGGCCGTCGGACTGGACGCCTACCCCTATGCCGCCGGTTCGACCGTGCTCGATCCCGATCTGGTCGACGACGAGATCCGCATCATGGTCAGTTGGTCGATACCGCACCCGCAGCTCGCTGGCCTCGATCTGAGCGTCATCGCCAAGCTGTGGGCGTGCAGTTCGCGCGAGGCGGCCCGGCGGCTGAGCCCAGCGGGCGCGATCTACTTCCAGATCGACGAAGCGGACGTGCGGCGAATCCTGGCCTACCCGCCGACGATGATCGGCTCGGACGGTCTGCCGCACGATACCCATCCCCATCCCCGCCTGTGGGGTACCTTTCCCCGGGTGCTGGGCCATTACAGCCGCGATCTCGGCCTGTTCCCGCTGGAGCAGGCCGTGCACAAGATGACCGGCCTGACGGCGGCGACCTTCGGCCTGACCGACCGCGGCGAACTGCGTGCCGGCGCCTATGCCGACCTGGTGCTGTTCGACCCGGCGAAAGTCATCGACAGGGCGACCTTCGACGAGCCCTGCCGGCCCGCCCACGGCATCGACCTGGTGATGGTCAACGGCGAGATCGCCTGGCGCGACGGCGCCGTGAGCGGCGAACGCAGCGGACGCTTCGTGAAGAGAGGTGCCGCGCTCGACCGATAGGATCAACAAACGGGGGGACGGAACCATGGACAGATTGCGGATCGGCGTGATCGGGCTCGGCTGGTTCGGCGAGGTGCATTGCGATGCGATCTCGGCGGTGCCGTCGCTGGAGCTGGCTGCCCTGTGCACCCGCACCGAGTCGCGGCTCGACGAGCTCGCCACCAAGCACCGGGTCAAGAACGCCTACACCGACTATCACGAGCTGCTGGCCAACCCGGAGATCGATGCCGTCAGCGTGGTCACCATGTGGGACCAGCACACCGAGCCCACCCTGGCGGCCCTGAAAGCCGGCAAGCACGTGTTCCTGGAAAAACCGATGGCGCACACGGTTGCCGACTGCCAGCAGATCTGCGCCGCGGCGGCGAAGGCGCGCGGCCATCTCATGGTCGGACACATCTGCCGCTTCAATCCGCGCTATGCCACGGCGAAACAGCGGATCGCCGACGGTGCCATCGGCGACGTACTGTGCCTGAGCTCGCGGCGCAACATCCCCGCCGCCTGGACGCCGGAGATCCTCAACAAGATCGGCCCGATCATCGGTGACGCGATCCACGACACCGATCTGATGCTTTGGTTCACCGAGGCGCGCGTGGTCAGCGCCTATGCCCAGACCGTCGACCTGCGCGGGCTGAAATACCCCGATATCGGCCAGACCATGTACCGCTTCGACAACGGCGCCACGGCCACCCTGGAGACGGTGTGGTGCATGCCGGAGAAGACGCCATTCGACATCGACGAGCGGATGAGCGTGATCGGCTCGGATGGCCTGATCCACATCCAGGACACCTTCCCCAACATCGGCATCGTCACCAAGGACGGCTTCTCCAGCCCGGACACCACCTACTGGCCGCAGCTCAACGGCGCCACCGCCGGCGCCCTGCGCGAGGAGTTCGCCTATTTCGCCGCCTGCTGCCTGAAGGACGAACCACCCACGGTCATCACGCCCGAAGAGTCGATGGCGGCGGTGGAGGCGGCGCTCGCAGCCGAGGAGTCGGCGGCCTGCGGCGAGGTGGTGCGGCTATGAGCCCGGTGCCGGCGCACTGCCTCAACCACGTCGGCGTCTCGGTGCCGGACATCAACGCGGCGATCGACTGGTACGCCCGGGTGTTCGGCTTCGTCTGCATCGCCGAACCGGTCGAGGTGCACCACGACGGCGCGCACTTCGGCAACCTGGCCGCCGACATCTGTGGCGAGGGCTTCGCGGCGATGAAGATCGCCCATATGGTCACCGGCGACGGCGTCGGCTTCGAGCTGTTCCAGTTCCTGGAACCGGCGCACGAACGGCGCGAGGACACCATGGAGTACTGGAAGAACGGCTTCTTCCATATCGCCATCACCCACAGCGACGTCGACGCCAAGGTGGCCGAGATCGTCGCCGCCGGTGGCCGCCGGCGCTCAGGGGTCTGGGAGCTGTTTCCCGGCGAAGGCATCAAGGTCTGCTACTGCGAGGACCCCTACGGCAACGTGCTGGAGATCATCTCGCACCGCTACGAGCAGGTGTTGGCCAACCGCAACCTGGCGGCGGGTTGAGCCACCGCGTTCGGCTCGGGCGGCCCATCAGGCCGCCTGCACCGCCTTGAGGACCTCGCCCCAGCCCTCGATGGCGTCCTCGTGCCCGGGCATCAGCTGCACCGAGATCCGGCGATAGCCGGCCTGCTTGAGCTGGGTCAGCCGTTCGACGATGTCGTCGCGGGTCCCGGTGAAGCTCTTGGCACGGATCAGCTCGCCCGTGATCAGCGGCCGCTCGTCGTCGCGCACGAACATCATGTGGCCGCGATGGAGGCTCAGGTAGCGGGCGTCCTCGGGCCGGTAGCTGTCATAGAGCGCGTGATAGCGGTCCGCCAGCTCGCGCTGGGCCGGCGGCAGGTTGATGCGCTGCCCGCTGAGCGCCTCGTTCTCGACCACGGAATGCAGGAACACCGCCGCCGCCGGGCCGGCCTCGATCATCGCCTGCGGGCTGTCACAAGGCTCGTCCGGCTCGAGCATGCGGCCGATCATGATCATGCTCGCGCACAGCTCGCTCGGGTCATGCCCGGCCTCGCGCCAGCTGGCCTGCATGCGCTCGATGTCGCGGATACCGGTGCGCTCGGCGAAGACGATGTTGATCCAGGCCGCCTTCAGCTTCGCCGTCAGCGCCCGGCTGCGCTGGCCGAAGGCGGAGACATGCAGGCGCACCGGCGCATCGAGGTCGATGAAGCCGAGCTCGGGGTTGAGGAAGCGGACCTTGTGCTCGCCACCCTCGAGCGCGTAGTCCACGGTCTCGCCGGCCAGCATGCCGTAGACGACGCGGATGTAGTCCTCCATCTCCTTGAGCTTCATGGCGCCGAGGCCCATGGTGCGCCGGCCGGTGAAGCCGGTGCCGACGCCGAAGTCGATGCGGCCGGGGGCCATGCGGTTGAGCGTGGCGAAGGCGTTGGCGGCGACCGGCGCGATGCGGTTCGATGGGATCAGCACCCCGGTGCCCAGGCGGATGCGGCTGGTGCGCATGGCCGCGCCCGCCATGGCGACGAAGACGTCGCCGCAGAGCTGCTGGGTGTCGTAGAACCAGGCGTGGTCGAAGCCGAGCTGTTCGGCCCGTTCCACCACCTGCCACGATTGACCGCCCGAGGCGACGGCGATGCCAATATCCATTGTCTTTTTCTCCCTGCCTGCGCCAGCGTGACCTTGTTTGCGTTGAGCTCACGTTTCCCGACAATTTAACTACCAATACATGAGCGGCACCTGGCAATTATCGCTATGCTGGCTGCCCTCGTCCCGCCACGCGTCCGCCCATGAACCACACCGCAGACCACGGCCTCAAGGCCCGCGGCATCGTCACCACGGCGCTGCTGATCCTGGCCTTCACGTTTGCCGCCAACGCCGTATTGCGCGGCCTGCAGGACAGCTACGCGGTGTTCGTGCTGCCGATCTCCGAGGACTTCGGCTGGCCCCGGGCGGCGGTGTCCAGCGTATACTCGATCACTTTCGCCACCGTCGGCCTGAGCGGACCGCTGGTCGGCTGGCTGTTCGACCGCTGGGGGCCGCTCCGGCTCTATCTGCTCGGCGTCACCGCCGCCGCCGCCGGCTGCGCGCTGTGCGCCCAGGCCGACGCGCTGTGGCAGTTCTACCTTGCCCTCGGCCTGCTGTTCGGTCTCGGTGCGGCCAGTGTCGGCTACGTGCCCATGGCGGCGCTGCTGAGCCGCTGGTTCCGCGAACGCCTGAACACGGCCATGGCCGTTGGCCTCGCCTCGCACGGCATCGGCATCCTGCTGCTGGCGCCGGCGGCACAACTGCTGATCGACGCTTTCGGCTGGCGCCAGGCCTATCTGATCCTGGCCCTGGTGGTGCTGGGCCTGCTGCCGCTGTTCCTGCTGGTGCCCTGGCGCCAGGCCGCCGCCGGACACCCGGCCTACAGGGCCGAGCGCGCTGCTACCGGCCGTGCCGGCAGTGAGGCGCCGGGGCCGATCCTGGCGGAGGCCGCCCGCACTGCCGCCTTCTGGGGCATCGCCCTGTCCTTCTTCTTCACCAGCCTGGCGATGTTCTCGGTCAGCCTGCAGACCCCGGCCTACCTCGCCGCGATCGGCTACAGCGTCGACGAGGCGGCCGGCGCTTTCGGCCTGCTCGGCCTGCTGCTGCCGATCGGCATGATCGGCTTCGGCTGGCTCGGCGACCGCATCGGCCGGCGCCGGGCGGCGCTGATCTCCTATACCATCACCTTCCTCGGCATCCTCTGCCTGGTGCTGCTGCGCCACGGTCCCTCGCCGTGGCTCTTGGGCGGCTTCGTGCTCGCCTTCGGCGCCACCTTCGGCTCGCGCGGGCCGGCGATCTCGACCATCGCTGCGCGGCTGTTCGGTGGCGCCCATTTCGGCCGCATCTACGGCTGCGCCACGGCACTGCTGGGCATCGGCGGCGCCACCGGTGCCTGGCTCGGTGGCTTCCTGTTCGACGCCACCGGCGGCTACCTGGCCGGGCATGTCGCTGCCCTGGTCTCGATCGCCTTCGGCGCCGCGCCGTTCGTGCTGGTCCCGGCGATCGCCCGCACCTGAACCAGCATCAACGACAACGCCCCGCGGCCGGACGGCCGCGGGGCGTGTGCCGACGCTCATGCTTGCGTCTAGGCGACGGCGGTGGCTGGTTTCGGCTCCAGGTGGCGCACCTTGGGCAGCACCTCGGTCATCAGCATACCGAGCGAATCCCGCCACGCCTGCGGCTTGTCGGCATAGTCGAAACAGAACACCAGCAGTTGGCCGAAGCCATCGACGTCGTCGTAGACCGCCTCGAGCTTCTCGGCCACGGTCGACGGCGAGCCGATCAGCCAGTTGTGCTTGGCGCAGTATTCGGGCGTGACGTCGCTGTCCGGCACCTCGGGGTCGTGCTTGAGGAACTCCAGGAAGCCGAAGTTGGCCAGCAGCGGCAGGAAATACTCGCCCATCATCCGACCCATCATGTCGCCGACAGACAGGGCCATGGCTTCTTCGTCGGTCTCGGCAACGAAAACCTCGCGGACCATGCGCCACTGCTTGCGGTCGGCACTGCGGCCGGCCTTGCGCGCACCCTCCTCGACCGAATCCCAATGGCTGCCGACATAGGCCGGGTTCAGGTTCAGGCTCATCGGGATGAAGCCGTTCTCGCCGGCCAGCTTCAGGGTGTCGGAGTTCTTCGACAGCCCGGCGACGCCGATCGGCGGGTGCGGCTGCTGCAGCGGCTTCAGGTGCGGGCGCAGGAAGCCGAACATCTCCGGGCCCTTGGTGATGTGCCAGTACTTGCCCTCATAGTCGAACTCGCCCTCGTCCGACCACAGCCGCAGGATGATGTCGAGCGCCTCGCGGGTCATCTCCCGGTTCACCCCGGACATGCCGTCGACGTTGAACAGCTGCCAGACGCTGGGCAGGCCGCTGGCGGCAACGCCGAAGTTGAGCCGGCCCTGGCCGAGGTGATCCAGCATCGCCACCCGGTTGGCCAGTTCGGCCGGGTTGTGATACGGCAGCAGGAAGCCGCCGGGGCCCAGGCGGATGTTTTCGGTCTGCCGGAAGCCCTCCAGCACCAGCATGTCGGGCGAAGGATGCGGCTCCCATGGAGCGGTGTGATGCTCGCCGATCCAGCCCTCGCTCATCCCCAGCTTGTCGGCCCAGCGGATGACCTCCAGATCCCATTCGTGGCCTTCGCGCAGGTCGCGCTCCGGCGGGTGCGAGGGCATGGTAAAGAAGCCGAAGTCCATGATGTTTCCTCCCTTTGGTTCCAGCTTTCCTCGGATACCAAACAGCGTCCCGCGACCGACGGCAGCAAGTCAATCGGGAATTCGGAAAGCCCGGCAACGACATGCGCACGGCGACGTGGGGCCGCACCCTGACCCATTGACCGGCCTGTCGTGCATGGATGTTATACGGGGCGCCGGCCGCAGCAGGCCGGCGGCAGGGGAGCCGTAGAGATGGACTACCGCAAGCTGGGACGGAGCGGCCTGATGGTCTCGCCGCTGTGCCTGGGCACGATGACGTTCGGTGCCCGCACCGACGAAGAGGCGGCGCGGGCCATCGTCAACGACGCCCGCGCGCACGGCATCAATTTCATCGATACCGCCGACGCTTATTCGAGCGGACGCTCGGAAGAGATCGTCGGCCGCGCCATCGCCGAGGACCGTGATTACTGGATCGTCGCCACCAAGGTCGCCAACCCGATGGGCGACGGCCCCAACCGCGCCGGCCTGTCGCGCCGCCGGCTGATCCAGGCTTGCGATGAGAGCCTGGCGCGCCTCGGCACAGGCTGGATCGACATCTATTACCTGCACAAGGAAGATCACGAGACGCCGCTGGAGGAAACCGTGCGCGCCATGGGCGACCTGATGCGCGCCGGCAAGGTGCGCTACTTCGGCCTCTCCAACTACCGCGCCTGGCGGCTGGCGGAGGTCTGCAACCTCTGTGACGGGCTCGGCATCGAACGGCCGGTGGTCAACCAACCCTACTACAACGCCATGAACCGCATGCCTGAGGTCGAGCAGATCCCGGCCAGCGCCTTCTACGGCCTGGGCCTGGTGCCCTACAGCCCACTCGCCCGCGGCGTGCTGACCGGCAAATACCAGCCCGGTGCGGCGCCGGTGGCGGACAGCCGCGCGGGGGTCAAGGACCGGCGCATGATGCAGACCGAGTGGCGCGAGGAATCCCTGGCGATGGCGCTGAAGGTGCGGGCACACGCCGAGGCCCGCGGCATCAGCGCCGGGCAGTTCGCCGTCGCCTGGGTGCTCAACAACCCGCTGATCACCGCCGCCATCGCCGGGCCGCGTACGCTGACGCAATGGCGCGACTACGTGGGCGCCCTGGATTACGCTTTCGGCGCCGAGGACGAGGCGCTGATCGACGGCCTGGTGGCGCCGGGCCATCCGTCGACGCCGGGCTACAACGACCCGGCCTACCCGATCGAGGGCCGGCCGACGCGGTCCGGCTGAGCCGACCATAACCATAATCGCCACGAGCAACAGCCGAGGAAGACGCCGCCATGCAGGAGACCTACGAGACGCTGCGCCTGGACCGACCGCAGGAGCACATCCTGCGGATCACCCTGAACCGGCCGGAGGCCCGCAACGCCATGAACACCCAGATGGGCCACGACGTGCTCGACGTGTTCATGAGCCTGATGCTCGATCCCGGCCCGGCCCGGGTCGCCGTGCTGACCGGCGCCGGCGACAAGGCGTTCTGCGCCGGCGGCGACCTGAAGGAACGCAAGGGCATGACCGATGAGGCCTGGCGCCTGCAGCACGCAATCTTCGAGCAGGGCATCTACCGGCTGATGGAGTGCCCGATCCCGGTGATCGCCGCGGTCAACGGCGCCGCCTTCGGCGGCGGCTGCGAGATGGCACTGGCCTGCGACTTCATCTACGCCGCCGACAGCGCCCGCTTCGCCCTGACCGAGATCACCCTGGGCATCATCCCGGGCTGCGGCGGCACCCAGAACCTGCCGCGGGCGGCCGGCGCCCGCCGGGCCAAGGAGGTGCTTTATACCGGCACGCCGTTCAGCGCCGCACAGGGCCTCGACTGGGGGATCGTCAACAGTGTATGCGCGCCTGAGGCGCTGATGCCGGCGGTGCTGGCAATGGCCGGGCGGATCGCCGACAACGCCCCGTTGGCGGTACGTCAGGCCAAACGCGCCGTCGACCTCGGCCTCGGCGTCGACCGCACCACCGGCCTCGGCATCGAGCTCGAGGCCTACAACCGGCTGGTGCCGACCGAGGATCGTCACGAAGGGGTGCTCGCGTTCAACGAAAAGCGCAAGCCGCGCTATGCCGGCCGCTGACCGCTGCCAGGCAAAGCAAGACCAGACAGGAGATACGCCCAAAATGACTGACCATGCCGCAAGTGACGGCCTGACCCGGATGACGCTGGGCGAGGACTACCCGGAGATCCGCGACGGCGTGCGCAAGGTCTGCACCGACTTCCCGGCCGAGTACTGGCGCGAGAAAGACGAGCAGGCCGAGTATCCGCACGCCTTCGTCGACGCGATGACCGAAGCCGGCTATCTCGGCGCATTGATCCCGGAAGAATACGGCGGCGCCGGCCTGCCGCTGCGCGCCGCCTCGGTGATCCTCGAGGAGATCCATGCCTCGGGCTGCAGCGCTGCCGCCTGCCATGCCCAGATGTACATCATGGGTACGCTGCTGCGGCACGGCAGCGAGGCGCAGAAGCGCGCCTACCTGCCGGGCATCGCCACGGGTGAGTTGCGCCTGCAGGCCTTCGGCGTGTCCGAGCCGACCAGCGGCACCGACACCACCCAGCTGAAGACCCGGGCCGTGCGCGACGGCGACAGCTACGTCGTCAACGGCCAGAAGATCTGGACCTCGCGGGCGCGCCAGTCCGACCTGATGCTGCTGCTGGCGCGGACCACGCCCGCCGACGCCGTGCGCAAGCGCAGCGACGGGATGTCCGTGTTCCTGGTCGACCTGCGCGCCTCGCTGGGCCAGGGCCTGGAAATCCAGCCGATCCCGACGATGATCAACCACAATACCAACCAGGTCTTCTTCGACGACCTCAGGGTGCCGGCGGAGAACCTGATCGGCGAGGAGGGCAAGGGCTTCCGCTACATCCTCGACGGGATGAACGCCGAACGGGTGCTGATCGCCTCCGAGGCGATCGGCGACGGCCGCTGGTTCACCGAGAAGGCGGTCGCCTATGCCAACGAGCGCGAGGTGTTCGGCGCCCCGATCGGCCAGAACCAGGGAATCCAATTCCCCATTGCCAAGGCTTATGCCCAGCTCAAGGCGGCCGAGCTGATGACCCGTCAGGCAGCGGCCCTGTTCGACGACGGCAAGCCCTGCGGGGCCGAAGCCAACATGGCGAAGATGCTGGCCTCGGAGGCGACCTGGGACGCGGCCGAGACCTGTATGCAGACCTTTGGCGGCTTTGCCTTCGCCCGCGAGTACGATATCGAGCGCAAGTGGCGCGAGGCGCGGCTGTTCAAGACCGCGCCGATCTCGACCAACCTGATCCTGGCCTTCGTTGCCCAGCACGTCCTCGGCCTGCCGCGCTCCTACTAGGCGCGATGCAGTTAGGATCTGTTCACCGGAACATGCGATAGAGCGACGATGGCCGAGCGCATCCAACCTGTGATCCTGTCCGGTGGCGCCGGCACGCGGCTGTGGCCGCTGTCCCGGCGAGCCTATCCCAAGCAGCTGCTGCCGCTGGTCGAGGCCGACAGCATGCTGCAGGCAACGGCGCGGCGGGTGCACGGCAACGACTGCTTCGCCCCGCCGCTGATCGTCTGCAATGACGAGCATCGCTTCATCATCGCCGAGCAGCTGCGCGCCATCGACATCGAGCCCGCCGACATCCTGCTGGAGCCGGCGGCCCGCAACACCGCCCCGGCGATCACGGCGGCGGCGCTGCATGTCGCCGCGCAAGCGCCGGGGGCGACCTTGCTGGTGCTGCCGTCCGACCACCGCATCGGTGACGTTGCGGCGTTCCACGCCGCCGTCGACCGCGCGGCGGCGGCGGCCGCCGGCGGCGCACTGGTGACCTTCGGCATCAGGCCGGCGCACGCCGAGACCGGCTATGGCTACATCCGCCGGGGCACGCCGCTCGACGGCATCGACGACGCCTTCAAGGTCGCCGCGTTCGTCGAGAAGCCGACGCCAGAGAAGGCCGACGCCTTCCTTGCCGACGGTGGCTACGACTGGAACAGCGGCATGTTCGTGTTCCGCGCCGAGAGCTTTCTGGACGAAATGCAGGCCCACCAGCCCGAGGTCGTCGCCTGCACCCGGCGGGCGCTGGAGCAGGCGGCCAGCGACCTCACCTTCACCCGGCTGGCGGCGGCACCGTTCGCCGATAATCCGCCGATCTCGGTCGACTACGCGGTGATGGAGCGGACCGCGGCCGCGGCCGTCGTCGCCGCCAACTTCGACTGGAGCGACGTCGGTTCCTGGGCCGCACTGTGGGAGGTCGCCGACAAGGATGCCGACGGCAACGTCCGGCGCGGCGACGTGCTGCTGGCCGAGACCACGAACTCCTACGTGCGCGCAGAGAAGCGACTGGTTGCCACGCTCGGAGTCGACGATGTCGTCGTGGTGGAAACGCCGGACGTCGTCCTCGTCGCCGATCGCGCGCGGGTGCAGGACGTGCGCAGCCTGGTCGACACCCTGACCGATGACGGCCGCGACGAGGTCACCTACCATGACCGCGTCTACCGACCCTGGGGCTATTACGAGAGCATCGACGCCGGCGAGCGCTACCAGGTCAAGCACATCTGCGTGAAGCCGGGCAAGCGGCTGTCGCTGCAGATGCACCACCACCGGGCCGAGCACTGGGTCGTGGTCCAGGGCACTGCCCGGGTGACCCGCGACGACGAGGTGGTGCTGTTGGACGAGAACCAGTCGACCTACATCCCCCTGGGCACGCGCCACCGGCTGGAGAACCCGGGCAAGATCGACCTGAAGATCATCGAGGTGCAGTCCGGCGGCTATCTCGGTGAAGACGACATCGTTCGCTTCGACGACGACTTCGGCCGCGACGACACGGCGTGATCGCAACGCGACACGGGCGGGTCTCAGACCCGCCCGCTGCCGCACCGCATTCAGCCGGCAGCGGCTTCCACCAGCCTCTCGTAGTGCGCCAGCACCCGGGCCTGGCAGTCCAGGATCTTGCGCTCCAGGGCGGCGAAGTCGTCCGCCCCGCCGATGCGGACCAGGGCGTCGCGCAGGCCCTGCGGCGCCGCCGCCGGATCGAAGTCGCCATCGACGGCGATGCGCAGCAGGCCACTGATCCCGAGATAGAGCCGGAAGGCAGCGGTCAGCTCTTCGGCGACGTCACCGTCGAGCACCCCGGCCGAGGCCAGGTTGTCCAGCGCGGTGCAGGTGTTGGGATGCAGCGCCGATGGCAGTGCCGCCCCGTTGACCAGCTGCAGGTACTGGCAGGTGAACTCGACGTCGAGCAGGCCGCCGCGCACCAGCTTCAGCTCCCAGGGATCGCGGCTACCCTTCTCCCGGTCGATACGCGCGCGCATCTCCGTGACGTCACGGGCCGTTGCTGCCACATCGCGCGGCCGCCGAAGCACCGCGTCGATCGCCTCGCGCACCTTGGCCTGCAGAGCCGGCGGCCCGCTGATCAGCCGCGCCCGGGTCAGCGCCATGTGCTCCCAGGTCCAGGACTCCTTGTCGTGGTACTCGACAAAGCCGGCCAGCCGCGTCGCCACCGGCCCCGCCGCCCCGGAGGGCCGCAGCCGCATGTCGACCTCGTACATCTTGCCTTCGGCCGTCGGCGCGGTGATCGCATTGATCAGCCGCTGGCTCAGCCGGGTGAAGTAGTGCGAACCCATCAGCGGGCGGGCGCCGTCGGACTGGCCGTCGTCCTTGGCGAAGTCGTAAATCAGCACCAGGTCGAGGTCCGAGGTCGCGGTCATCTCCTGGCTGCCGAGCTTGCCCATGCCGACGATGGCCATGCCGGCCCCGGGCATGTGGCCGTGCCGCTCTCGCTGCGCGAATTCCTCCAGCACGAAGGGATAGAGCGTGGCGATCGCGGTTTCGGCGACCACGGCCTGGTCATGGCCCTGGATGTCGGCGTCGCCTGCACCGCGCAGGCACTGCACGCCGAGCTGGAAGCGCCGGTCCTTGACCCAGCGGCGGGCCTCGTCGAGCACGTCCTGGTAGTCGGCGGCCAGGCGCAGACCCTGCTCCAGGCCGGCCTGCAGCTCGGTCCGCGGCGGCAGCGGGTCGAAGAAGTCCTCACTCAGCACCGCGTCCAGCACGCCCGGGTTGCGGCCCAGATAGTCGGCCAGCCGCGGCGCCGAGCCCATCACCTCGGCCAGCAGCGCCAACAGGTGCGGCTGCGCCGACAGCATCGAGAACAGCTGGATCCCCGACGGCAGGCCGGCCAGGAAGCGGTCGAAACGGCCCAGCGTGGCGTTCGGGTTGGCGGTTTCGGCGATCGCCTTCAGCAGCGACGGCATCAGCTTGGTCAGAATCTCACGGCTGCGCTGGGTCCGGGTGCAGCGGTAGCGGCCGTGATGCCAGCCGCGCACCGTCGTCGACACGCCCTGGGCCTCGGCAAAGCCGAGCCGGCTCAGCGTCTCCAGCGTCTCCGGGTCGTCGTCGGCGCCGGTGAACACCAGATTGCCGCCTTCTTCCGACACCGCCGGCGCGGCCTCGAACAGGTTGCCGTAGTGCCGCTGCACCAACTGCAGTTCCGCCGTCAGCCGCTGCTCGAAGGCGCCGGTCCCGCTCTCGCCCATGAAGCGGGCGACGTGGTCGATGCCGTCGGGTGTCTTCGGCATCGTCTGGGTCTGCTCGTCGGCGATCATCTGCAGACGGTGTTCCAGCGTCCGCAGGTAGCGATAGGCGCCGGTCAGGTCGTCGACCACGCCCGGCTGCAGCCAGCCGGCCGCGGCCAGCGCCTGCATCGCCCCGCAGGTGGTCGAATCCCGCAGGGCCGGATCGCGGCCGCCGGCGATCAGCTGCTGGGTCTGGACGAAGAACTCGATGTCGCGGATGCCACCGCGGCCGACCTTGATGTTGTGCCCGGCGATGGCGATTTCGCTGTGGCCCCGGTGGCTGTGGATCTGGCGCTTGATCGAATGCACGTCCTCGATCGAGGCGAAGTCGAGATAGCGGCGCCAGATGAACGGCGTCAGCCGGTCCAGGAAGGCGCTGCCGGCGGCCAGGTCGCCGGCGATGGCGCGGGCCTTGATCATCGCCGCCCGTTCCCAGTTCTGCCCCAGGCTTTCGTAATACTGCTCGGCCGCCTGCATCGAGATCGCCACCGGTGTCGCCCCGGGATCGGGCCTGAGCCGCAGGTCGGTGCGCAGCACATAGCCGTCGGCGGTCTGCTCCTGCAACAGCCGGACGAGCTCGCGGACCACCCGGATGAACGCCTCCTGGGCGGTCTTGCCCCCGACATAGGGCGTCGTCTCCTGGTCGAAGAAGACGATCAGGTCGACATCCGAGGAGTAGTTCAGCTCGCGCGCGCCCAGCTTGCCCATGCCGATCACCGCCAGCCCGCTGCCGAGCTCGGCGCGCAGCGGATCGGCCGGCTCGAACTCGCCGCGCTCTGCCGCCTGGCGCATGAGATAGCGCACGCCGCCGCCGATCGCAGCGTCGGCAAAGCGGCTCAGCGCATCGGTCACCGGCGCCAGCGGCCACAGGCCGCCGACGTCGGCGAGGGCGACCAGCAGGGCGACCCGGCGGCGGGTCACCCTGAGTGCCTGCATCGCCGCGTCGTTGGCTTCGGCCGACGCCAGATCCGTGTCGAGCCGGTCGAGCAGGTCGTCGAGCACCGCCTCGGGCTCGGCCCCGAACAGCGCCGGCAGGAAGCCGACGTCGCGCAGCAGGATCCGGGTCAGGAACGGGCTGTTGCCGCAGACCCCCTGCAGCAGCGGCCGCCCGGTGCCGTCGGCCAGCAGCCCGGCGACCAGGGCCTCGACGGCGCTATCGCCGCTGTCGACGGCGGCAGCCTGCAGATCGTCCAGGGCCCGCGCCGCCCGCGCCGCGTCATGGGCGGGCGGCGTGGCAACGACCCGGTCGAGCAACGGCGAGCGCAGCATCCGCCCTACATAGCACGGAAGCCCGCCGGTGCTAGGGTCGGCGCACCGGGCTCAGTTCATCACCTCCGGCCGCACCACGTCCGGCTTGGCCAGCCATTCGTGGCCCTTCAGCATCGCCCGCCAGTACACCGGCGGCAGGATCTTCTCCTTCAGCAGCCAGGCCAGCCGGCTCGGCCGGCGGCCGTTGATCAGCCAGCTCGGGAAGCTCGGCAGCAGCTTGCCGCCATAGCCGAACTCGGCCAGCACGATCTTGCCGCGTTCGACCGTCAGCGGGCAGGAGCCATAGCCGTCGTAATGGGCGACGCCGCTGGCCCGGCTCATGTCCGCCAGCAGGTTCTGCGCCACCACCGGGGCCTGCTTGCGCGCGGCTGCGGCGGTCTTGGCGTTCGGCGCGTTCATCACGTCGCCCAGGCTCCAGATGTTGTCGTAGCTCTTGTGGCGCAGGGTGTTCTGGTCGACGTCGACCCAGCCGGCGGCATCGGCCAGCGGGCTGACGCGAATGAAGTCGGGTGCGCACTGCGGTGGGCAGACATGGATCATGTCGAAGTCCCGCTCCACCGTGGTCACCGTGCCGTCGCCGTCGCCGTGCGCGAACCAGGCCTTCTTCGCCGGCCCGTCGACCGCCACCAGGTTGTGGTTGAAGTTCAGCGCGGCATCGTAGCTTTCGACATAGCGCATCAGCGCCGGGACGTAGTCCTTGACCCCGAACAGCACCCCGCCGGCGTTGTAGAAGGCGACCTCGATGTCGTCGAGCACGCCTGTCCGCCGCCAGTGGTCGGCCGACAGGTACATCGCTTTCTGTGGTGCACCGGCGCACTTGATCGGCATCGGCGGCTGGGTGAACAGCGCGCGCCCGGCCTTCAGCTCCTGCACCAGCTGCCAAGTGTAGGGCGCCAGGTCGAAGCGGTAGTTCGAGGTCACCCCGTTCTTGCCCAGGGTCTCGACCAGGCCGTCGACGCCGTGCCAGTCGAGCTTCAAGCCGGGACAGACAACCAGCCGGCCGTACTCGATCAGCCGGCAGCCTTCGAGCAGCACGGCGTTGCGCGCCGGCTCGAACGCCGCCACGGCGGCCTTGATCCAGTGCACCTTGGCCGGCAGCACCGAAGACAGCGTGCGCACCGTCTCGTCGGCCTCGAACACGCCGCCGCCGACCAGCGTCCAGCCCGGCTGGTAGTAGTGGATGTCGGCCGGGTCGATGATGGCGATCGAAAGGTCGGGCGCCCGCGCCAGCAGCGACGAGGCGACCGAGATCCCGGCCGAGCCGGCGCCGACGACGACGATGTCGAAGCGGCCGTCGACCGCATCGCCGGGGGTCTGGCCCCGGTTGGCGATCCGCCGCACCACCCCGGACATGTCATAGCCGGCGCCCTTGGCCCGGCTCAGGATGTCCGGCAGCGGCAGCCGCCCGGCCCGGCTCAACGACCACAGCGTGACCGAGCGGGTGCCGGTGCGGCAGTAGGCCAGCACCGGCCGCGCGACGGCATCCAACAGCTCGCCGAAGGCGGCGGCATCGTCGTCGCTGACCTTGCCGCTTTCGACCGGCAGGTAGCGTGCCTCGAGCCCGGCCGCCTCGGCGGCGTCCTTGATCTCCTGGAACGACGGCTGGTCGTTGCCCTCGCCATCGGGGCGGTTGCAGACGATGGTCTTGAACCCGGCCCGGGCAATGGCTTCCATATCGGTGGCGCTGATCTGCGCCGAAACGCTGACTTCGCGATCGACCGACTTGATGTCCATGTTCTGGTCTCCTCCTCGCCCCGCGGCCGGCGTCACAGCGCGTCGACCGGGATCTTCAGATAGCTGGTGCCGTTGTCCTCGGCCGGTGGCAGGTGGCCCGCCCGCATGTTCACCTGCACCGAGGGCAGGATCAGCACCGGCATGTCGAGCTGCGCATCGCGTTCGCTGCGCCGGGCGACGAAGTCGTCTTCCGAAATGCCGTCGTGGACATGGATGTTGTCCGCCTTCTCGGCCGCCACGGTGGTCTCCCAGGCATAGCCGCGGCCGCCCGGCGCATAGTCGTGGCACATGAACAGCCGGGTCTGCGCCGGCAGTGCCAGGATCTTCTGGATCGAGCGATACAGCGTGCGGGCATCGCCGCCCGGGAAGTCGCAGCGCGCGGTGCCGAAGTCGGGCATGAACAGGGTGTCGCCGACGAAGGCGGCATCGCCCACAACATAGGTGACGCAGGCCGGCGTGTGACCCGGCGTGCACAGCGCCAGGGCCTCGAGCTTGCCGATGCGGAACAGCTCACCGTCGTCGAACAGGTGGTCGAACTGGCGGCCGTCGGTGGCGAAGCCGTCGCCGGCGTTGAACACGCTCTTGAACACGCCCTGCACCACGTCGACCCGGAAACCGATGGCAATCTGCCCGCCCAGCTTCTCCTTCAGGTAGGGCGCCGCGGTCAGGTGGTCGGCGTGGACATGGGTCTCGAGGATCCAGTCCACCGTGAGGCCTTCGCTGCGGACATGGTCGATGACCGCATCGGCCGAGGCGGTCGAGGTGCGGCCGGATTTCGGGTCGTAGTCGCGCACGGAATCGATGATTGCCGCGTGCCCGGTCTGCGGGTCCGAGACGACATGGGTGGCGGTGAAAGTGGCTTCGTCAAAGAAGGTCGTGACGTTGGGTTTCATGACGCATCCTGTTCTGCGAGGCTTTTGCCTTCGAAGGCTTCACCACAGGCTGCGCTTGCCTGGGACAACTGTCTGTGACTTAGTCACATTCCCGTGAGATTTGGTCCCATCGGCGCGGTGACGCCCCATGACCGACGGCTGGATCGAACAGTTTGCCGACCTGAATGAGCTGCCGGCTCAGGACAAGGCGATCCTGACCCGCGCAGCGGTGCCGATGTCTTTGCCGGCCGGCACGACGGTGTTCGCGCCCGGGGTCGAGGCGGAGAACTTCGTGCTGGTGCTCGACGGCACCATCCGGGTGCAGCAGGTCGCCCCCAACGGTCGTGAGATCGTGCTCTACCGGGTGACCGGCGGCGAAAGCTGCATCATGACCAGCGCCTGCCTGCTGTCGGACGAGGCCTACAGGGCCGAGGGCGTGACCGAATCCGCGGTCGAGGCGATCGCCATCCCCAAGGCGGCGTTCGATGAGGCGATGGCCCGCTCGCCGGGCTTCAGGCGGCTGATCTTCACCGACTACTCGCACCGTATCTCGGACCTGATGGCGGTGGTCGAGGAGGTCGCCTTCGAGCGCCTCGACAAGCGCCTGGCCCAGCACCTGCTGGCCCCGGCCGGCGCCGGCGACACCATCCTGGCGACCCACCAGGACCTCGCCGCCGAGGTCGGCACGGCGCGCGAGGTGATCGGCCGGCAGCTCGGCGAGCTGCAGCGGCGCGGCTGGGTCACCCTGTCGCGCGGCCGCATCGTGCTGACCGACCGCGCGCGCCTGCAGGCGCTGGCGGAGGCGGAGTAGCAAGCCCGTCGCATCGGCCTTGCTTTGCAGCCCCTGGGTCCCCGGGTCGGCGCTGCGCGCCGCCCGAGGACGACGATCTCAGGATCACTCGTCATCCCCGCGAAAGCGGGGATCCAGGGGCGATCCCGTTATGCCCTGGCTTGTCGCCTTGGCCGCACGGGCCGGTCAAGTTCTACCCCCGCACGCCAGGCTCCGGCGCGCTGGCCTCGCGGTAGTTGCGGTTCATGAACCAGCTCAGATAGTCGCCGTAGGTGAAGGGCTCATACTTCGGCGGGTCGTCGTCCGAGCAGCAGCTCGGCAGGCAGGCCAGCTCGCGCCTGGTGTTGGGATCGAAGAACAATGGGATCGCATAACGGTCGCTGCTGCCGGCATTGACCACCCGGTGCGGCGTCGACAGGAAGCGGTCGTTCGACCAGCGCCTGAGCGTGTTGCCGGAATTGACGATGAAGGCGCCCTCGACAGACGGCACCTCGAGCCAGTCGCCACCGTCCGGGCGGATCGACAGCCCCGGCACGGGGTTCGGCGGCAACAGGGTCATGAAGCCCGAGTCGGTATGCGGGGCCAGGCCGTACTGGTTCTCGTCGACCAGCCCCGGCGGGTAGTGCGACAGCCTGAGCGTGATCTGCGCCGGGTCGAAATAGGCATCGAAGAAGTTCTTCGGCAGCGCCAGCGCCACGGCGTAGACCGGCAGCAGCCGCTGCGCCATCGCCTCCATGGCGTCGAAATACTCGATGAGCGTCTCGCGATAGCCAGGCAGTCCGTCCGGCCACTGGTTGAGGCCGCGGTGCGGCGTGCCGGCGATGACGTCGGGATCGTCGGGCGTGCGCTCGCGCTTCATGAAGAAGGCCGCGTTCTGGTTCGGCCGCGTCGCCGTCTCCACCTCGGACGCGCGGGAGATGCCGCCGGCCAGCGGCACGTAGCCGGTGTTGGACGCCGACATGGGGATCTTCAGCTTCTCGTCCAGCGGCAGCGCATGAAAGCGCGCGGCCTCGGCATAGACCCGTGCAATCAGCCCGTCGTCGATGCCATGCCCGGTGATGCAGAAGAAGCCGACCGTCTCCAGCGCTTGGCGCAATTCCTCGCCCAGGCCCGGCAGGGCAGCCTCGTCGCCGGCAAAATAGTCGGCGAGGTCGAGCACCGGCACAGTGTCACTGGGTCGCGCTGCCTGTGCAGCCGTTGGCGCCATCGGCTCTCTCCGTCGCTGCCCGTAGACCCCGGCTTCCGTGTTGTGTCCCGGGTGATTGTTCAGACGCTCGATTGGCGCGTTGTATCCAAGGCACCTGAGTCTGGTTCGATTGTAGGCATCGACGAAGCTGCGGATGAACTGATTTCGTTCGTGGTGTGTGTC
>Ga0209458_1000152_pt1 | contig 36656 bp, 41 predicted proteins | sample WorMetLIZAISLAND_FD_187411 | JGI IMG/M metagenome (GOLD analysis project Ga0209458, IMG submission 187411) | Marine gutless worms symbiont microbial communities from Max Planck institute for Marine Microbiology, Germany - Inanidrilus manae... ...
CGAATGTGTTCAAGATGCTCGATACAGGCTTCTTGATCGGGGAAGCGTTGGAAGACGGTTTGCAGGTTCATGGCATTTCCTCTCGACTTGAGAGCATTGTGCACCCGTCAAGCGGAAATGTTAAGCCCATAACTTATCATTCCGTAGATTTTTTCCCGGCTCCAGTCCGGGTGTTCCATCAGGATATCAAGCGCGAGTTTCGAGATAAGCGCTTTGGCTTCGGGGTTGAGCTGATCGAGGTAGTTGCTCACTGGATCGAGGCTGCGGGCGCCGGTCGTGGCGGCGATGGTTTGCACGGGCGTCAATCACGCAGACGCGCTTTTCAGGTCGGGGAGCATCATTACGATATCGGCAACGATGTCTATACGGCCATGCTGGATCCGACCATGAGCTACAGCTGTGGCTACTGGAAGGATGCCGAAGATCTGGAGCAGGCCCAGCTTGCCAGGCTTCGCCTCATCTGCGACAAGCTGGAGCTGAAATCCGGCGAGCGGCTGCTGGATATCGGTTGCGGTTGGGGTGGACTGGCCCGATTTGCGGCCCGGAACTATGGCATAGAGGTAACCGGCATCACGATCTCGAAGGAACAGCAACGCCTCGCCCAAGCGCGCTGCGCCGGTCTACCGGTCAGCATCGAGCTGATGGACTACCGGGATCTTACCGGCTGTTTCGACAAAGTCGTTTCGGTGGGTATGTTCGAGCACGTAGGCCCCAAGAACTATCCGGCCTATTTCGCGACCGTCGAACGGGTCATGGTGCCGGATGGGCTGTTTCTGCTCCACACCATCGGCGACTATGATCACCTGCAAACTACGGACGCCTAGATCGACAAAGATATCTTTCCCAACGGCCACATTCCCTCGGCCCGGCAGATCTGCAAGGCCATCGAGCTCGGCTTCATCCTCGAGGACTGGCACAACTTCGGCCAGGATTACGACGCTACCCTCATGGCCTGGTGGAAAAATTTCGACGCCGCCTGGCCGCGGTTCGCCGCCAGGTACGACGAGCGTTTCTACCGCATGTTCAAATACTACCTGAACGCTTGTGCCGGCTACTTCCGTTCCCGCCAAGGTCAACTCTGGCAACTCGTGCTGAGCAGACGTGGTCGTCGCGAGATCTATCGCTCTATCCGTTGAGGACCGGAATAGTTCGTGCCTGATGGAGCCGAGAACTTAGAAGCTGTCTGGTTAAAAGCAATTCTGGATTATTTGGCGCTGTTTAGCGGACCGGACTTTCTTTATCCACAGATTACGCAGATTTCCACAGATTGAGAACGAAACAATCTGTGAAAATCTGCGTAATCTGCGGATTAAAAAGATGCCTTTGCGGGTAGCACAAAACAACCCAGGACTGCGCCCGGACAGGCACGGCGTCAAACGCAGCGCAACGCAACACAATGCTAGGATCCGTTTTAACCAAACAGCTTCTATAAGTTTTTCATGCCGGGTCTAGATACGAAACACAGGGAAGATCCGCACCCCGGATGGCCCGTGCCAGCACATCGACCGCCTCGAGGCGCGAAAACGACTTGCGCCAAGCCAGGGCCACCCGGCGGCGCGGGGCCTTTCCGGCAAAAGGCAGGCTGCGGACCAAAGGCTCCACGAACCGATCCTCCGCGGCGGCGCTACAGGGCAGCACCGTTATCCCAACCCCGCTGGCTACCATGCAGCGGATGGTCTCCAGGGAGCCCCCTTCGAGCCCGCGTTGCAGGCTGTTGCCGCCCGCGGTGGATTTGATGCAGTTGGGGCAGACCTCGAGCACCTGATCCCGGAAGCAATGCCCCGGCCCCAGTAACAGGACGTCCTCACCGGCGAGTTGGTCGACACCCACCGCTGCCTGCCCGGACCAGGGATGATTGCCCGGCAACAGCACGCTGAAGGACTCGTCGTAAATGGGCCTCATCAGTACCCCCGGCTCATTGAAGGGCAACGAGATGAGGATCACATCCAGATCTCCGCGTTTGAGGCGTTCGCTCAACACGGACGTGAAGTTCTCCTCGATCATCAGGGGCATTTCCGGCGCCCGTTCCGATATCCAGGGAATCAGTCGGGGCAGCAAATAGGGACCGATGGTATAGATGGCCCCCAGACGCAATATACCGGCAAGCGGATCCTTTCCACGTCGGGCCAGGTGCTTGATCCCGTCCGCCTCCTCCAATACCCGCTGGGCCTGCTCGACGATCTGCTGACCGACGGTGGTGACGGTCACCTCCCCCGTACCACGCTCGAATAGACTCACCCCCAGCTCGTCTTCCAGCTTTTTGACCGCCACGCTCAAGGTCGGCTGGCTGACGAAGCAGGCCTCCGCGGCGCGTCCGAAATGGCATTCTCTCGCCACCGCCACGATGTATCGAAGCTCATTGAGTGTCATAGTCGGTTCGGCAGCGTAAGATCCACCGGCAATTCTTCGCCGACTTCCAGGCAGGTTTGCGTGTGCCTGATGCGCACGGCGAGCACCTCCACACCAGCCTCCGCCACTGCGGCTAAACGCTCGGCGTAAGCGGGATCGATCGACCCGGCCGGGGCAAAGCACTCACCCTCGGGTCGATTGACGGCGTACAGCATGACACCGCGGTTGCCCTGTTCCACCGCCGCCCGCAGCAAACTCAAGTGCTTGCGCCCACGCTCGCTGACGGCATCCGGAAAGCGCAGCCAGCTGCCGTCGAGTAGGGTCACGTTCTTGATCTCTATCAAGACATCCGGTGCCGGTCCCTCGGTGAGGGCGATATCCAGACGCCCTTTAGGGTGGCCGGTGGGGGCACATGCCACTTCGCGTCTGAGCGCCTGGTACCCGGTAAGAGTTGGAATCCGCCCCTCCGTTATGCCTTCCGCCACCACCGTGTTGGTGCGGCCGGTATGTACGCCCACCCAACCGGCACCCATGTCCACCCGTTCCAGGGTCCAGGCCAGCTTGCGGCGGGGACCGTCGCTGTGACTCAGCTGCACCGGCGCGCCGGGCGTCCAGCAGGTCGCCATACTTCCGGTGTTGGGCACGTGAGCGGTTACGAGAGAACCGTCGGCAAGCTCCACATCGGCCAGAAACCGCTTGTAACGACGCAGAATGCGTCCGTCGGTCAGGGTCGGTAACAGCAGCTTGAGCTCCCAGCTAGTGAATATCGAATCCGCTCAGGTGTTGGAAGGCACCCGGCTCGCAGGCGACCCCTGTGACCTCGGCCGTGGGCGGACCGGTGCGCAACCACTCGCGCAGCTGGCCCACCAAGTCCGGCTCGCCACAGACGAGGACCTCTACCCGGCCGTCCGACAGGTTGCGCGCATAGCCCGTCAGCCCTAACCGTTGGGCCTGCTCGCGAGTGGCGGCGCGGAAAAAAACCCCTTGCACCCGGCCCGCCACTAGACAGCGAAAACACACGCGTTTGTCAGGTGCCTGTTCACTCATAAACGCCAACCTCTTTCACCTTATTGGAGTTTTCCGATCGTCGCTTACAATAGCAGTATTCAGGGGGCGATGTCCGCCCCGCCGCGACCGGGGGCTTCTATGACGATCACCATCTACCATAATCCACGCTGCAGCAAATCCCGCCAAACCTTGGAATTACTTCGAGACCGGGGCCTCGAGCCGCAGATCGTGGAGTACCTCAAGACCCCCCCGGATACCGCAACGCTGGAACGCCTGCTGGATATGTTGGGCCTGGAGCCCCGTGAGCTCATGCGCAAAAAGGAGAAGGCGTACCAGGAGCACGAGCTGGCGAACCCGGAGTTGTCCCGGGACGCCCTGATCGCGGCCATGGTCGCCCACCCGAAGCTGATCGAGCGCCCAATCGTGGTCACGGACGATAAGGCCGCCCTGGGCCGGCCGCCGGAGGCCGTGCTCGATATCCTGTAGGGAATAGCCTCCGTGCCGTTCCGAAGAATTTGCACCACACCCCGGAACGCCACGGAGGGCGTTTCCTACGGAGAATTAAGGTGAGACGGGAAGACGAACGAATATCCGACGCATCCTGGTCTATCATTTTCCGGCAATCGCCTTAACGCAACCTACACCCACATGACCCCCCGCGCGGTTGGCCCGCGCGGACCTCGTGTTAAGTGTAGGTTGGGTTAGGCGCGCTGTCCGATCTCAAAGCACAGTGCCAAGGCCGAACGCGCCGTAACCCAACACGTCAGATCCCACAACCAACGCCAAACAACCCAGGACCGCTGAGGACCAGCCATGCCCTACCTACTGATCCTGTACTACAGCCGCTATGGTGCCACGGCGGAAATGGCGCGTCAGATCGCCTGCGGCACGGAAGAGATACCGGGCATCGAAGCCCGACTGCGTACCGCCCCTGCCGTCTCTACCCTGTGCGAGTCCACGCAGGACAAGATTCCAGACACGGGTCCCCCTTATGCCGAGCTGGAAGATCTGCGGGATTGCACGGGGCTTGCCCTGGGCAGCCCGATCCGCTACGGCAATATGGCCGCACCCATGAAGTACTTCCTCGACGGCACCAGTTCCTTGTGGATGGCGGGAAACCTGATCGGGATGCCGGCCGGGGTATTCACCTCCACCGCCAGCCTCCACGGCGGGCAGGAGACGACCCTGCTGTCCATGATGCTGCCCTTGCTGCACCACGGAATGCTGTTGGTCGGGCTGCCTTACAGTGAGACGGAGCTGTTGCGGACCGGCAGCGGCGGGACCCCTTACGACCCCTCCCACCTGGCCGGCAGTGAGAGCAATCTGCCTCTGACCGACGCAGAAAGGCAGCTGTGCCAGGCGTTGGGCAAACGCCTCGCCCGTACCGCCCTGGCCCTGAGCCGGGTCGATTGATCCGCATCCCGGATGCACCAGATTCCCCTCCCCGTCCAACTGCGACCGGAAGCGGATTTCGCCGCTTTCGTGGCCGGTCCCAACGGCGAGGCCGTCGCTGCGGTCACGGCCTGGGCCGCAGGGAGCAGAGATAGCTTTCTATATTTGTTCGGCACCGCTGGCAGCGGCAAGACCCACCTGTTACAAGCCGCCTGCCGAGAGGTGGCACAGGGCGATCGTTCGGCCATCTATGTGCCCCTGGAGCATGGGGAGTTGGCCCCATCCGTACTCGACAACCTGGAGCTCTGGGATCTGGTCGCCCTGGACGACATCCAGGCCATTGCCGGGGATGCGACCTGGGAACAGGGCCTGTTCGATCTCTATAACCGCCTACGCGAATCCGGGCGATGCCTGTTGGTGAGCGCCCACACCCCTGTCTCAGAGTTGCCCCTCGCCCTCCCCGACCTGCGCTCGCGCCTGGGTTGGGGGCCAGGCTACCGGCTGCTCCCTCTGCCCGAGGGTGATTGCGGGCATTTGCTTAAGGAGTCGGCCAAACGCCGGGGCCTTGAGCTCGGCACGGACACGGTCGACTACATCATGCACCGCTGTCCACGGGAACCGGGCTACCTGATGGGACTTCTGGAGGAGATCGACCAAGAGAGCCTGCGCAGGAAATGCCGCCCGACGCGGTGGCTGATACGACAGATCCTCGGTGCCCGCAAGTCCTAGTACCCGGTTTCGACTGATATTGCAAATTTCTCGGAGGAGGCGCGCATCCAGCTTAAGGGATTATGCCCGCAATATCAGTCGAAATGATGTACTAGGGGCTGTTGACATTCATCGTTCACGGCCCGATTGCGGCCTTTTTCCGCGTTGACCGTGTTGCGGCTCGTCAAAATAGGCCAGCTATTCCTCCTCGCCGCGCCTTGTCAGCACGAAAAATGCCTCGTAATCGCCCTCGCTCAGATAAATGTCAACAGCCCCTGATCCCACGGCCCCGTCAATGCTCTTGCCATCCCTTCTGCGCCGCCTTGCGCGACCAGATCCAGACATACTGGCTACCACTGACGACCACGGTCGCAAGACAGATCCAGACCAACGTCCAGATGACCCATCCTGGCAGGGGCATAGGCCCGGCGTCCGCGATCACCAGTACGACCAACAGGATCTGGAGGGCCGTGTTCAGCTTGCTCATCAGGGTCGGGGCCGCCTCCACTTCCTCGACCTGGTAGTTGTAGAACACAGCCCCCCCGACGATCAACAGGTCCCGGAATACCACCGCCGACACCAGCCATACGGGGATGAGCGTCAAGGCCCCGAGCACCAGAAAACAGGCCACCAGCAAGACCTTGTCCGCGAGGGGATCAAGAATGCCGCCGAGACGGCTCTGCCAGCCGTAATGCTTGGCCAGGAAGCCATCGAGCCCGTCCGAGAGCCCCGCTGCCGCAAACAGGAGCAACGCCCAGCCGAACTCCCGCTCGAGCAGCAGGTACAGGACCGGCATTACCGCAAGCAACCGCAACAGGCTGATGATATTAGGTAGGTCCTGATACTTTAGGTTCAAATCAGCGAACGCCTCTTGCCGGGGCCAAAGAGCAGACAGAGTACCGAACGGCGTCCCGCAACGGCTCTGATGGTTGAAATCATATCCCCCTGCCGGAGGGCTTGTCCAATCAACCACTATGGACTGAAAGTCCATAGTCTGGAGGACTAAAGTCCTCATCCGTGGACAAGCCACGGACTGAAAGTGAAGGGACTTAAAGTCCATAGTTTCAACTATGATGCGCTTCGCGCACTAAAGTTATTGAAGCAATGAAGAAGGCTCCTGGTTTTTCGATAATCCAATCGCGCGCAAGAACAAATCCGCACTTCTTGATTTTCGTGATTTCGCCGAACACAACCACCTACCGCTGGTCGTCATGTTGATTCCGGTAGGACCAATCGATGATCCCCGGAAAGGCGGTGGGTTAAATACGAAGCACTATCGGGAAGTGCGTGATTTTCTGGACGACAAGGGGATCCGATTCGTCGATCTTACCTTTCGTTTTCGCGCGAGAGCGCTGACGGCAAGCGAGCTGTACTGGAAGAAGGATTTCCACCTCAGCCCCGCAGGAAACCGTGCGGTTGCGGAAATCCTGATCGAGGAGTTCCCGCAACTGTTTTCGAAATAACCCTGCCCTCAGCCTCATTGGAAGCAGCAGGCAGTCTACCCTGACGGGATTCGCTCAAGCATTGAGCTTCTCTTTCAGCAACGCATTGACCTGTTGGGGATTGGCCTTGCCCTGGGTGGCCTTCATAACCTGGCCGACGAAGAAACCGAACACCTTTTCCTTGCCGCTGCGGTATTGCTCCACCTGCGTCGGGTTGGTGGCCAGGATGTCCTCGATCACCGCCTCGATGGCCCCAGCGTCGGTGATCTGCTTAAGGCCCCGCGCTGCGATGACCGCGTCCGCATCACCTTCGCCGTTCCAGATGGCCTCGAACACCTGCTTGGCGAGCTTACCGGAGAGCGTCCGGTCCCGGATGCGCTTGATCAGCCCCGCCAGCATCCGGGCACTGACCGGGCTTGCACCGATCTCCAGGCCAGCCTTGTTCAAGGCTGCCGCCAGCTCGCCGTTGACCCAGTTGGCCGCCAGCTTGGGATCACCCGTGTCCTCGGCGACGCGCTCGTAGTAATCCCCCAACTCCCGGCTCAAGGTGAGCAGGTCGGCATCGTAATCGGATAGGCCGTACCGGTCCCGGAACCGCCGGCGCCTGGCATCCGGAAGCTCCGGCATCCCCTGGGTGGCCCGCGCGATGAAGGCGGCGTCGATGACCAGGGGAAGCAGGTCCGGGTCCGGGAAATAGCGATAATCGTGCGCCTCCTCCTTGGTGCGCATGGAGCGGGTCTCGCCCTGGTCCGCGTCATAGAGCCGAGTCTCCTGAACCACCTGGCCGCCGCCCTCGATGACATCGATCTGGCGCCCGATCTCGAAGCGGATGGCGCGCTCCAGAAAGCGGAAAGAGTTGATGTTCTTGATCTCGGTACGAGTGCCCAATTTCGCCTCGCCCTGGGGTCGCACCGAGATATTGGCGTCCACCCGAAAGGAGCCCTCCTGCATATTGCCGTCACTGATGCCGATCCAGCGCACGATCCGGTGGATCTTCCGGGCATAGGCCACCGCCTCTTCCGGCGAGCGCATATCCGGCTCGGAGACGATCTCCAACAGCGGGGTACCGGCCCGGTTCAGGTCGATGCCCGTGAGTCCATGGAAGTCCTCGTGCAGCGACTTGCCCGCATCCTCCTCCAAGTGGGCACGGGTGACGCCGATCTCCTTGACCGCACCATCGTCCAGTAGGATCCGCACCCGCCCCTTACCGACCACCGGCAGCTCGTACTGGCTGATCTGGTAGCCCTTGGGCAGGTCCGGGTAGAAATAATTCTTGCGCGCGAAGATGGAGCGCTCCGCGATCTCGGCCTCGATCGCCGTGCCGAAGCGTATCGCAAGGATCACGGCCTGTTCATTGAGCACCGGCAGTACGCCGGGTAACCCCAGGTCCACCGCACAGGCCTGGGTGTTCGGCGCGGCGCCGAAATCGGTCGGCGCACCGGAAAAGATTTTCGACTTGGTCGCGAGCTGGGTATGGATCTCCAGCCCGATGACAGTTTCCCATTGCATCGTTTGAGCCTATCCGAAGATTTCGGGATCTGAAATTGGAACCTTAAAGGCGCATTTGAATCGCAAAGGCACAAAGGGCGCAAAGATTTTTTGTAGGGCGCCCCTTGCGGGTACCCGAAGGAATAATTCATTGCTTCAATAACTTTAGTGCGCGAAGCGCATCATAGTTGAAACTATGGACTTTAAGTCCCTTCACTTTCAGTCCGTGGCTTGTCCACGGATGAGGACTTTAGTCCTCCAGACTATGGACTTTCAGTCCATAGTGGTTGATTTCCCCACGGATGATATAAACCATTTCACGGTCTAGCTGAAAATTGTCACAAATAAGATCCTCGGCATTCCCATTATATATCCCACTAAATTCACCAAATTTATTTACGAGCCGCGCTGGCAATTTAAAAATGTAAGAAATAATAATCACAACAAAGCTAACAAAAATGCCAGCCAAAATACCATGCTCACTAATTCTGGTATAAATGTCAATAAACCAGCCGCGCATGTGTAAAACCTTATAGTATTTCTCTAACGAGCCGATTTCGACCAATTCGCGTTCATTGCTTCAATAACTTTAGTGCGCGAAGCGCATCATAGTTGAAACTATGGACTTTAAGCCCCTTCACTTTCAGTCCGTGGCTTGTCCACGGATGAGGACTTTAGTCCTCCAGACTATGGACTTTCAGTCCATAGTGGTTGATTGCGGCAAAAAATCATTCCCGATGGAAGAACCAAACCGATAAGCTCAGCGAGAGATCGTTTCATCAAAGACATGTGTGGTTCCTCTTCCATTGGTTGGTGGGACAGCACAAGCTACCGGGGGACCAGCATAGCGGTTAGTCCAGTGTGAAGTCTAATCTCAGGTCTCGGGAATGCTAACCCCCAGGCCTCACCTGCTTGCAGCGATCCTGAATTATTTGGCGCTGTTTGGGGGACCGGGACGTGTTGCGTTGCGACGCTCAAAGGCTCGTTGATCTCCTGTGGCGCCGGTGCCAGCGTCTTAACGCAACCTACACCCACATTATCCTCCGTGCTGCCGACCCGCGCGGACCTTGCTTTAGGTGTAGGTTGGGTTAGGCGCGCTGCCCGTCTCAAAGAACACAAACACCGTCGAACGCGCCCTAACCCAACACGACGCCTGCTCAGGCAACACCAAATAATGCTGAACAGCCTCAGGATCGAACGAGATCAATCCTGAATTATTCGGCGTTGTCTGGAGGATTCAACTTGCTTTGCCCACTGTAGGCAGCAGTTGATAGGTGACGTCAATCGCCTGTTTCGAGATCGGGTAGTGGTTAAATTTCAAGGGGCATGGTTGTGCGACCTAATGATCTAAACCCCTACTGTTTTTGCCATCCCTGGCACCTGGATTCCGGCGTCCCAGCCGGAATGACGGGGTGGGGGCTGACCGGTTACAACCCCGCGGCTAGCTATGTATATAGGTCCCTAAAATTCAGCCACTACCCGAAATCGCTTTCGTAGATCCCCCCAAGCAAATCCACCAACCGCTGCAAGGCACCCTGGTTCGCTTGCACCACCCGTCGCCCCTGCTCGCCGACGCGGGCCCTGGTGGTCGCGTCCCCTAACCATTCTCCCATGCATTGCGCCAGCGTATGGACGTCCGTCACCCGGATCGCCGCTCCTTCCCGCACCATCAGCTCGGTAATCCGGGCGAAGTTGAAGGTGTGGGGGCCCACGGCGACAGGCACCCCCGCTGCCGCCGCTTCCAGCAGATTATGGCCGCCGGTGGGCACCAGGCTGCCCCCGATGAAGGCCGCGTCTCCCGCGGCGAGAAAGGCCAGCAGCTCCCCCATGGTGTCGCCGAGGAACACCGAGACTTGCTCGCCGCAGGGATCCTTGGCGGATCGGCGCGCCAGTACGAAGCCCCGGCGCTCGACCAATGCCGCGACCCGCTCGAAGCGTTCTGGATGGCGTGGTACCAGGACCAACAGGGCCTTCGCTAGCCGGTCCAGGATCTTTCGATGGGCGAGAAGGACCTGCTCCTCCTCGCCCTCGTGGGTACTCGCAGCCACCCAGACCGGGCGTTGAATCCCCCAGTGGCGGCGTAGTACCTCCGCGTGATCGATCAAAATGCCGGGCCGGCGGACATCGAACTTGATATTACCCGTCACCCGTACCCGTTCAGCGGGTACCCCCAGGGCCTGGAAGCGGGCCGCATCGGTGGGGCTCTGGGCACCGATCGCCGCGAACCGCCGTAGGGTCTCGCCGGTGAAGCCACCGAGTCGGGCATACCCGCGAGCGGAACGGGCAGACAGTCGGGCATTAGCCAGCACCACCGGAATGCCGCGGCGTTCGCAGGCACTCAGCATATTGGGCCAGATTTCGGTTTCCATGACGACTGCGAGCCGGGGGGCGACCGCATCGAGAAAGCGGTTCATGATCGGCGTCAAATCGACGGGCGTATAGACATGGCGAACCGCGTCCTCGAACAGACTGCGCAGGCGTTCCGAGCCGGTGGGCGTGGTGGTGGTGACCATGACACCGGCGTTCGGATAACGCACGAGGAAGTGCTTGACGAGTGGTTCGGCCGCCTGGACCTCGCCTACGGAAACGGCGTGGATCCAGATGTGGGCCTGCAGCGGGTATTGGTCGTAGCGGCCGAGCCGCTCGCCCCAGCGCTCGCGGTACGCCGGCGCGTGACGGCTACGCCAGGCGAGACGCAGCAGCACAAAGGGCAGGGCGAGATAGAGAAGTAGGCTGTAGAGCCGCGCCACGGCGGGGACAAGGTCGGCATCGGATGAAAAGGGATCGTAAGTCTACCATAGGGATTCGTTTATCAGGCGTCGGCACCACTCCATAGCAGGGCAACCGAAGGATAATCTCTGCTGAAACATAACTTTGGGCAATGGTTCAAAACCTCGCTGTTGTTGCCATCCCTGGCACTGGATTCCGGCATTCCCTGCCGGAATGACGGGTTTGCACTTCACGGTCGTTCCGGGTAGGGGGTCTCGAACGGGGGGGGGGGCCGAACGGGCCCCCGGAACCCAGTCGTCCAGGATAGCAAAAACAGCGGGGATTCGAATCACTAGGTCGCATAGCCATGTCACTCTTTTCATTGCTTCAATAACTTTAGTGCGCGAAGCGCATCATAGTTGAAACTATGGACTTTAAGTCCCTTTACTTTCAGTCCGTGGCTTGTCCACGGATGAGGACTCTAGTCCTCCAGACTATGGACTTTCAGTCCATAGTGGTTGATTAAAAGACGATGAGGCATTGAAGCCGAAAATGGATTTTTCGATTAAAACTACGGGAGGGAGTATGGTCATCAACCTCATTCTGCGCAATATCAGAGAAGAACCGGTCGACCCCTCATCACTGGTAATGCTTGATATCAAGTCGGTTACGGAGAGAGCCCTGGCCGAACATGTATTCCAACCGGGTGAACGGGACAAAATAGCCGCTGACCTGGATGATTCTTTTGAATTCAAAGGTGAGGAAGGGCTGGTTATATTCATTATTTTCAATTTACTGCGTAATGCACTGTTTTATGCCACCAACGCTACCCTGCCCATTACCATAACAGCCGATGCCGCACATAGGATCCTAACGGTCAAAAATCACGGCCCTGGTGTTCCCAAAGACAAACTCGAGACGATCTTTGACATCTTCGTGACCGCAGGCAATAAGCAAGGCATAGGGTTAGGTCTTGCATTTTGCAGACGCGGCATGACAAACATGGGTGGCTCAATCCATTGCAATTCCGAACTCAATCAATACACGGAATTCGTACTCAAATTTGCCACTTAAATTATCATGCGACTAAAGGGCACCTTGAAAAATAGGTATTTTCACCAATCAAGCGACTCTAAGCCATTGATTGTTGATGTGTACTGTGGACGAAAACCGTATTTTTCAAAGTGCCCTGAAGTCGGCGGGCAAGGCGATGCGATCAGGATTGGTGCTCGGATAGGACGGCCGTGCGTAGCGCTGCTATGATTGCAGGCAGCTCTCTGCCAAGCTCCTCGGCCACCGCAAACCTACCCGACTTTATGGCAATTTTGATTTTCTTGCACTGCAGCTCCAGGGAGGGCATTGCCCCTTGCTTTGCAAGAGCAATTGCGCGATGTGTCAGCACGCGACTTTGGGTTGGGTTACTGCGATAAAGCGAGACATCGAAGAGGGCCGCCAGGTCGCCTCCACCGGAGAACAGCTCCAGAACGCCATTGGCGAGCTGGTCTCGGATGGCTGGAATATCACCGGCATTACATAGTGCCCGTTCGGCATCATAATGGAGGGTCTTGTCCGAGTGCTCTGTGATCATCGTGTTACACCTTGATTATCCCAAGTCCGAGGCAGGCCCGGAAGATACCGATGTGGGTTTCGACACCGAGCATGGACTTGATTTCTGAAACCTTTTTTGTCACATGTTTCCTCCCGATCGGGAGTACCTCCGCAATCTGCCGTGTGGAAAATCCCTCCAATAACAGCCTCAATACGTCTCCTCTGCGTCCTGTCAACAGCCGAGTACGGATGGGCTCGTTTGAATCGATGTGCAACCGGTCGATTTGCTGTTTGAAACGAGGTTCGATGTACTTGCCACCTCGTCTGATCCGTTCGATAGTCTGGCAGACTTGTTGCGGAGGCACGCCTTTGCTGATGAACCCATCGGCCCCCGAGTCGAGAAGACTCTTCACCAGTATCGCATCCGAGCTTCCACTCAACAACAGGATAGCAGTGTCCGGGCTTCGTCGCTTGAGTGCCTTCAATGATGGTGCATTATACGGCGCGGGTAGACCCTCACCGTCGTAGGGCATCCAAATGTCACATAACAGGATATCCGGTTTCGTTGTCCCCAGTGTCCTGGATAGTTGAGATCGACTGAAGCAAGTCTTGACAACCTCGATTCTGCCCTGTGAGGTCGCCTGTAGGAGATCGGGAAGCATCTCGGCAAGCAGCTGCTCGTCTTCAGCGCTGACAACCCTGGTCTTCCGGTGTTCCTGGATGGTATTTCCACTGTCTTGTGTACTCATCATAGACGGGCTCCATGGTCCTACCGACCCCTGTACTATAAGGGTTTTGTGCGGAAAATCGCCAGGCGCCTTTTTCGCTTGATCGATTCGACCCTTTGGTCTTAGAGGCTGTCTAAAAACTAATCCATTGATTTTTTGCTTGTTCCCACGCTGGAGCGTGGGAACAAGTAATTAAGTTTAGTTCTTAGACAGGCTCTCAACGGCGGGCCCCGGCGAAGCCATTCTGACGCCAGGCTTCGTACAGGATGACCGCCACCGCGTTAGACAGGTTGAGGCTGCGGTCGTCCGGGTACATGGGGATGAACAACCGGTTCCGCTCCGGCAGCGTTTCGAGGACCGCTTGCGGCAGACCGCGGGTCTCCGGGCCGAACAGGAAGGCATCCCCCGCTCGGTAGGCCGGTTGCACATAAGGGACCCTGCCGCGCGTGCTGCAGGCGTATAATCTGCCTTCGGGTCTTGAGCGCAGATAGGCCCCGAGGGATGCGTGCACCCGCACCTCGACCCATTCGCGGTAGTCCAGACCCGCGCGGCGCAGCTGCCGGTCCTCGAGCCCGAATCCGAGGGGTTCGATCAAGTGCAGACAAGCACCGGCATTGGCACACAGGCGCATGATGTTCCCGGTGTTGGGCGGAATCTCCGGTTGGTATAGGACCACGTCGAACATAGGCCGGTCCTGTTGAATTAAGCGGTGGGGTAGTAGCTGAATTCTAAGTGGTGAAATCTGCCGGACCCCACCTCGTCATTCCGGCAGGGATTGCCGGAACCCAGGTGCCAGGGATGGCAAAAACAGTGGGGGTTCGACTCATTACGTCACATAACCATGCCACTTTGAATTTAACCACTACTAGCGGTGGCGAGGGCCTGGCAGGCCACCACGAGCCGAGCAACGGCATGACGGATGACCCACATGTGCAGGGCGAATGACCCCCGGTTGGCGATCGAGTTTTGCGGATTGCGCTTCGACACCCCCCTGGTGCTGCTGTCCGGGTGTGTCGGTTTCGGTGCGGAGTATACGCGCGTCAAGGGATTTTCGAATCGAGACGCCGGGGCCCTGTGTCTCAAGGGAACCACGCTGGAGCCCCGACTGGGGAACCCACCGCACCGGATCTGTGAAACCGCGAGCGGTATGTTGAATGCCATCGGCCTGCAGAACCCCGGCGTCGATCATGTGGTGGACCGGATTCTTCCCACCCTCGACTTTACCGAGACGCGGTTCATTGCCAACGTCTCGGGCTCCAGGGTCGAGGAGTATTACGAGGTCACCCGCCGCTTCGATGACTCTCCCATCGACGCCATCGAGATCAACATCTCCTGTCCCAATGTCAGGGCAGGTGGCGTGACCTTCGGCAATGACCTGAAGCTGTCGGCACAGGTAGTCGCCGCCTGTCGGGCCGCGACCACCAAGCCCCTGATCACCAAGCTCTCACCCAATCAGACCGACATCGCCGCGAACGCCAGGGTCTGCCTGGAGGCCGGCTCGGACGCCTTCGCCGCCATCAATACCCTGATGGGGATGGCGATCGACAGCGAGGCGCGGACTCCGGTCATCGGCAACAATCAGGGGGGGCTGTCCGGGCCGGCCATCAAGCCCATCGCCCTGCTGAAGGTACACCAGGTCTACCAGGTATGCCGCGAGCACGGGGCTCCCATCATCGGCCAGGGCGGTGTTGCCAGCGTCGAAGACGCCCTCGAGTTCCTGATTGCCGGCGCCAGCGCGGTAGGAATCGGTACCGCCCTGTTCTACGATCCGCTGCTGCTCCCAGCCGTCAACCAAGGGCTCTGCGCCTACCTGAACCGCCACGGGCTCACCAACGTGAGCCAGCTCACGGGCAGCTTGCGACTCCATCCGTCGCCTGCGGATGGTGTGGAGGATGCGTGTCTCGAACCTGCGATCGGCTAGGTCCTGTTGACATTTGACTCTAACCGAAGATCGTCATTCCGGCCGGGAAGCAGGAACCCAGTGGCCAGGGAGGGCAAGTCCGCAGCCGGCAAACCGTGGATCTCTACCGCGACTAAGGGCTGTTGACAGAATCGTCGTGCCAACCACTAATAGGACAGGATTAACGGGAGTTCCAGGATTAACAGGATTATTTACATTAAATAAAGATTATAAAATATTGTTAATCTTGAAAATCCTGTACCATTAGGAGACAAGCTCGGAGGTTGAGGTTTACTCCTTAATCAAATGTCAACAGGCCCTCGTACAGCTGCGCACAAAATTCGGAAACAAGCACCACGAACGTTCCCGTAGGCACGAACAGCCCCTCTCCCGCCGGGAGAGAGCCTGCCCCGAGCGCAGCGAGGGGCTTGGGGAGAGGGGATCAAATCGGTTCCCACTTAAAATTTACCCACTACCCCCCGAATCTTTCGCGCCTACAGGCTATGAGACAGCCCAGGCCGGATTGAGCATGAGAAAATCAGAATTGAGGACCGCCGAGTGAATATCACCGAGCTGCTCACCTTCAGTGTCGAGAATCAGGCCTCCGACCTGCATCTCTCCTCCGGACTGCCGCCCATGATCCGGGTCGACGGAGATCTGCGCCCCATCGACCTGCCCCCTCTGAAGCACTCTATCGTCCACGCGCTGGTCCAGAATAGTATGAACGACCGGCAACGCCGGGATTACGAAGAGCGGCTGGAGGTCGATTTCTCCTTCGAGATCCAGGGCCTTGCGCGCTTCCGTGTCAACGCCTTCCACCAGCAACGCGGAGCGGCAGCCGTCTTTCGCGTTACCCCCTCGAGGGTGCTGACCCTCCGGGAACTGGGCGCACCCAAGGTGTTCGAGGAGATCATCGACGTACCGTGCGGCCTGGTATTGGTGACCGGTCCCACCGGCTCAGGCAAATCGACCACCTTGGCGGCCATGATCGATCACCTCAACCACCGACACTCCGCCCATATCCTGACCATCGAGGATCCCATCGAGTTTGTTCACAGCAGTAAGAAATGTCTCGTCAACCAGCGCGAGGTCCATAAGGATACCCTAAGCTTCGGCACGGCCCTGCGGTCGGCCCTGCGTGAGGATCCGGACATCATCCTGGTGGGCGAGATGCGGGATCTGGAGACTATCCGATTGGCGCTCACGGCGGCGGAGACCGGGCACCTGGTATTTGCGACCCTGTATACCAGTTCCGCCGCCAAGACCGTCGATCGTATTATCGATGTCTTCCCCGCGGGGGAGAAGGACATGGCGCGCTCCTTGCTCTCGGAATCCCTGCGCGCGGTGATTGCACAGACTCTACTCAAGAAGATCGATGATGGGCGTATCGCCGCCCACGAGATCATGATCGGCACCCCAGCCATTCGTAATCTGATCCGGGAGAACAAGGTGGCCCAGCTCTACTCGTCGATCCAGACCGGACAGGCCTTCGGTATGCAGACCCTGGACCAAGACCTTCAAAGCCTGCTGCAAAAAGGGCTGATCACCCGGCAAGCGGCCAGGTTCCAGGCCCAGGCCAAAGAGACTTTCCTTTGACCGGCATCTCTTATCCGCTTGCAGCAAACAGGGAGTGATGACACGGGGATGACAATGGCTCTTGATCCAATCCTCTCAGAAGTTCGGCGTATTCGCAAAGAATACGTTCAACAATTCAATGGTGACTTGCGTGCAATGATGACGATTTGCGGCGGCGACATGCCGAATCGGATCGACAATCGGTAACACGTCAACCCAAGCCTCGACGCAGGACGCCCACTACGTCAGACAGAAATGGCGGATGAGGGGATTATGATGGAAATCACGGTTGTCGATGATAGCGATCGTGTTGGTTGGTTAGCATCCGTGACCAGATCAGGAGAAATCTATATGTACACGGTAGCTTTGATCGAAAAGTCGGACGGCCATGAAAGTTCTCCTCAGCATCTAACTGGCTCAATTCAATAATTATCTTCACGTTAGTGTGTTTGGCGTCGCTCGTCAGTTTTGCGTTGTTCGTCCCGAGCTTTTCTTCGACGAATTTGAGTGGAGTCAGCGACCTGTTTCTCTTCTCGATTTTTCGGAGGATAGTGGCTAAATGCTAAGAGTGGTGAAGTCTGCCAGTCTCTACCTCGTCATTCCGGCAGGGAGTGCCGGAATCCAGTGCCAGGGATGGCAACAACAGTGGGGACTCGAATCACTCAGTCGCGCACCATGCCACTTTGAATTCAACCACTATCTTTGGAGTTATATCCTGCTCACTCCGCTATTCGCTGCAATCTTTCGCCCTGAGTCGTGGCTTTGATCCACACCGCACCGATTGCAGACCTTCTAACCCTGGTAATAATGGTCGTGCAGGACTCCAAAGTCGGCGGCCATGGCGGTGCTATTGTGGGGCCAACTGAAGACGGCTACTAAGCGGGCCTGCGGGTCGAGCAAGAGGATGGATGCCGAATGGTCCACCATATAACCCATGGCGCCACTCTCTTCCCCGGAACGCCCGTACATGAGCCCGAGATCGCGGACGAGGGGCTGGAGTTGAGCGTGACTGCCGGTCGCCCCGAGGAAGCGGGGATCGAACAGGTGCACATACTGCCTGAGCTGCTCCGGGCTGTCCCGTTCCGGGTCCACGGATATGAACAGGAAATTCACCGCTTGTTCCGCACCGGCCGTGCCGATCTCCTGGTTGATGGCGCGGTAGGTCGCCATGTTGGTCGGGCAGACCCCCCCGCAAGCGGTAAAGCCGATGGACACGAAGGTCCAACGACCCTTGAGCTCCTCAAGCCCGAAGGGTTGTGCATCCTGGTCCGTGAGGGTGAAGGGGGACAAGACCTTGGGCTGGGGCAGCGGGGTGCCCGCCTGCATTGCCGCGACCGGTGGGCTGGTCTCGGCGCCGGGGTCGAAACGGCTCATACCGAGCCAGACGCCCGCTGCTAGGGCCAGTACACCAACCGGAATCAGAAGGCGGCGCAGGCTGCTGCCGGCGTTGTGGGTCATGACGAGTTCCTCGACGTCTCTGCAATGACGGTAGCGGTCGCTTGGCGACCCGGAGTAAGGACGTGAATCAGGCTCACCAGGGCGACGAGCAGCAATGCGGCACTGCCATTGTGGGCAACCGCCACCGCGAGCGGTAGGTGGCCGAGGATGTTAGCGATACCCAGTCCTAGTTGCAAGCACAGGGCAGCGGCGATCGCAATACCCAGACTACGTTCGAGGCCGGTCTGCGCCCGGCGTAGGATGACCAGGCTCAGGGCGCCGACATAGAGCAGGACCACAAGGGCCCCGAGGCGGTGGGTCAGGTGGATCGCCGTGCGCGCGGCGCTGTCCAAGACCCCGAATTCATAGTCGATCCCTAAGTCCCGCCAGATAACGAAGGCCTCCCCGAAATCCGTGGGCGGCCACCAACGACCCCCGTAGCAGGTCGGAAACTCGGTGCAGGCCAGGGCGGCGTAATTGGTGCTGGTCCAGCCGCCGAGCAGGATCTGGACGCCGACCAAGGCGAGCCCACCCCACACCCAGGGCCGCAGCCGCATCAGCGCCGGTGCGGGAGGCGATCCGGGAAAGCCGGACCGGCGCAAGGCCAACCACCAGAGCAAGACGAGCGTCGCGAGCCCGCCCGCCAGATGGGCGGTAACGACCGCGGGCATAACCCGCAGGGTCACGGTCCACATGCCGAGCAATCCCTGGAAGACGACCAATGCCACCAGCAGACCGGGCAGCCCCATGGGGAGCCGACCGCGACTCCGCCATGCACTCAAGGCCAGCAGCAGGATAGCCAGACCCAGGGCGCTCGCTAGATAGCGGTGTGTCATCTCCTTCCAGGCCTTGGCCGTCTCCACCGGACGCTCCGGGAAGGCACGGTTGGCCCGGTCGATGGCCTCCGGGCTAGAGGGCGCACCCAGCCGCCCGTAACAGCCGGGCCAGTCCGGGCATCCGAGCCCGGCGTCGGACAGGCGCACATAGGCGCCGAGCATAATGACCGCGAGCGCCAGCAAAGCCGTCAGCGCGGCAAACCTAGAAAACGCGGAAAAGGTAGTTCGCTGCAAGCCTGCTATCCTCTATAACAAACAGGACACGAATGCTGTTACGTTGCATGCGATTATATACTTGATATCTCATCTTGGAGGACAACTGGATGTTCCGCTATCGCATTTAAACCATGGTGCTCGCCGGGGTCGTCTGCATGTTTGTCGCCTGGGGTTCTCCGGCGCGATCGCAGCAACCCGAGGGTAAAACCCTAGAGCAGCCGGCAGCCGATCTGCTAACACCAGCCAAAGCCGACACCTCCTTACCTGCCCCCAAGGCGATCATCACCGAACCGCCGACCATCCCCGTCGATGAGCTAAAGCTATTGGTCCAGCCTTTAACCCTGGCCGAGTTGGAGACGGAGGCCGCTGCATGGCTGGAATTAGTCAAAGCCAAAGTTCAGGAAATCAGCAATGCCGAAATTGCCATCAAACGTAAGAACCGGCAGCTCGACCAAGAACGGGAGGCAATTGCAGCCTTGGAAGACGCCAAAGCGACCCTGACGAAAGCCCAAGCAGCCCAACAGGCAACGACTCCCGATTCTCCCGAAGCCGAAGTGGCCGCCGAGAACGTCGAAGCAGCCAAGGAAGCCTTGAAAAAAGCCCAGGCAGCGATCGCTGAAGCCGCCGAGACGAAAAAGGAACTTGGAGAAGACGAGTCACTGAAGGAAATCGTTAAAGAGGCCGAGAAAGATGTGGAAGCAGGAGGAAAAACCGCGGTCGAAAAATGAGGAAGAAAAAAAGGATGTAGAAGAAGGCGGGAAAACCGCAGCTGAACAGGAAGAAGAAAAACACGAGAACCAGGCAGGCACTGTCACGCCGTCGGAATCCGATCCCTCTGCTACTCAGGAATCCGAACCAAGCGCGGAAAACATAGCCCAAGACCTCGACCAAGCCGCCGCAGACATAGAAGCCGGTGGCGCCGACAGCGAAACCCAACTGAAGGAAAAAGAACAAGAGTTGGGCGAAGCGGTGGAAAAGCTGGAAGAGGCTACCGAAGCCGAACAGGAGGTCAAAACCCAACTGGCCGTCAACGTCACGACCCTCTAATCGGAACGCATCGCCTTGGTCGACCGCTTGAAAGTGATCTTGGATGAACTGGAAGCCAAAGGGGGCGACCCGGCGGCCTACAGAGCTTACATTCAGGCGGTAAGCGGCGTAGAACTCGATATCACCGATACCCAAGGACTAGGCGTCCGACTGCTCAGTTGGCTCCAGTCCGAGGAAGGTGGACTACGCTGGGCGATCAATGTCGGTAAATTCGTCGGCATCGTGCTGATCTCGATTGTGGTTGCCCACATAATCAGGGCGATCGTAAACCGCGCGCTGCGCAAAATCAGCTGGGCCTCCTTATTATTGCGCAAATTCGTGGTCGGACTGATCAAACGTGGTGGGACCATTGTCGGTGTTCTGATCGGATTGAGTGCCCTCGAGGTCAGCATCGGTCCGCTGTTTGCCATTATTGGTGGTCTCGGGTTCGTGCTCGCCTTTGCCCTGCAAAGCAACCTCGGCAACCTGGCGAGCGGTTTGATGCTGATGCTCTACAAACCCTTCGACGTCGGCGATGAAGTGAAGATAGCGGACTATTGGGCCTACGTGGACTCTATTTCACTTGCCAACACCAAACTCAAGGCATTCGATGGCAGTATGGTTTTCCTGCCTAACAATACCGTCTGGGGTAGCAACATTATCAATTACACCCATTCGGATATCCGAAAGCTCATGTTCCGTATCCATATCAAGTTCGAGCAAGATATGGAACAAGTGCAGGATATGTGGATGGAGCTTGCTTCCTCACATCCCAAGGTGTTGGATGACCCCGCACCTGGGTGGCCCCCATGGAATGCTCATTATGAGTCTTACATCAGCGTAAGTCTATCGGCATGGTCGAACACAGAGGAATATTCGGCGGTCTATGTCGACTTGCTGAAGCTGTTGCAAAAGCGTATCCTCAAGTTAGGTATTGAGCTGACCGCCCCCGTACAAGACATTCGTCTCCGAGCCGCGTCCGATCTATCTACGGAACCCCCAATGGTAAAGGCACTTTCAGAGTCTTCAAAAAAGGCTTAGAGGGTGTACGAAAAGGATGGACCATCATTTTTGGATATTGCAACCAATTGATCAACCACTATGGACTGAAAGTCCATAGTCTGGGGTGCGACTGAAAGTCGTTGTTTCGGCTAAAGCCGACTGAACGCCTCAGACTAAAAGTCAGTCCACGATGGCTAAAAGTCAGGTTTCATTCGACTGGAAAGTCATCATCATGATGATTCATATGCTCTCGGTGTTTCCTGATATACTCTTTGATAATATCATCTGTAACATGTCCCGAACTGAATGCACCATACCCGATGGCCCAAAAGTGACGCCCCCAATATTGCTTCCTCAAATGTGGGAATTCTTGTTGGATCTTACGAGAGGTTCTTTCTTTGAGTGACTTCACAATCTCACTAACCGATAACTTCGGGGGATAGGAGATGGAGAGATGCACATGATCCTTGCTGACTACCCCCGAGATGATTTCGATATCTTTCGCATCACAAGTTTGGCGAACCAACGTCCGCACTCGCTTCCCGACATCCTTGGTTAGTACCTTATAGCGGTATTTCGTGATCCATACCAGATGAACCTTCAGATCGTAGACCGCATGGGTTGCGTGCTTCTTCGGTCTCATCGCCAAGAGAATACTAAAGCCCTTGGACTAAAGTCCATAGTTTTTACTAGCGACCAGCAATCAACCAACCGCGGATCCTTGAGGATGTTGCCGAGGCTTCGGTACATGGTGCCGCAAATCAGCCGCGTGAGGCACGAGTGTCCGCTGGATTTGCTTTGTTATGTGATGATTTCCGAGCATGTGCTATAGCATCTTTAACGACGATACCAAGCCCTACCATAAAGACAGTAAACGCAATAACCACAAGCCATTTCATTGCTTCAATAACTTTAGTGCGCGAAGCGCATCATAGTTGAAACTATGGACTTTAAGTCCCTTCACTTTCAGTCCGTGGCTTGTCCACGGATGAGGACTTTAGTCCTCCAGACTATGGACTTTCAGTCCATAGTGGTTGATTCTCTCACACCGCACAATTCTTGAACCGCAGAGTCGCAGAGGCCACAGAGAAACCATCAAAAAGGACTCTGCGGTTCAACCATTCATAACCTTTGTGCCTTTGCGGTTCACATGCCAACCCGATTTCGACACCCGGATTTTCAGGCCCCGAGGGAATCACTGAGAAAAGGCCGGAGCTTGGCGACCATGGCCCGGTGGATCTTGAGATTGCCGGCGATCACATTGCCGGTTTCCAGGTGCCGATCGCCGCCGGCCAGGTCACTGACCGTACCGCCGGCCTCGTTGACTAACAGGGCGCCGGCGGCGATGTCCCACTGGGCCAGCCCCAGCTCCCAGAAGCCATCCAGTCTGCCCGCGGCCACATAGGCGATATCGAGGGCTGCAGAGCCGGGACGCCGGATGCCCGCCGTATTCCGCATCATGACTTTGCACATGTCCAGATAGGTATCCAGGTGGCTATAGTCTCGGTATGGTAAGCCGGTCCCGATCAGGGCGCCTTCCAGGGACGGGCGATCAGTCACGCGCAGGCGCCGGTCGTTGAGCTGGGCGCCCTGGCCGCGGCTAGCGGTGAAAAGATCCTCCCGCAACGGATCATAGACTACCGCCTGCTCCAAGCGGTTGCGGTACTTGAGGGCAATGGAGACACAGAATTGGGGAAAGCCATGCAGGTAATTGGTGATGCTGTCCAGGGGGTTGATCACCCACTGGAAATCGTTGCCCTGGTGCTCGCCGCTCTCCTCGGCCAGAATGGCGTGATCCGGGTACTTGCTGCGCAGCTCCCGGATGATCGCCTCCTCGGCGCTGTGGTCTACCTCGCTGACTAAGTCGTTGAGACGCTTGTTGGTAACGGCGATCCGGTCGGTGTATTCGAGGTAGCGCAACAGGATCCGGCCGGCGCTGCGCGCGGCCCGAACGGCGATAGTGAGCATAGGGTGCATGATAGGCACCATACCCGAAGCGGCGAATAGATTCAAAATATGACCATGGACCCCGACCCCGAAGTACTCCACAGGATCCGGTTCGTCATGGTGGAGACCACCCACACGGGAAACATCGGGGCGGTGGCCCGGGCCATGAAGACCATGGGGCTGAACCGACTGTATCTGGTGAACCCCAAGGCGTCGCCCAACGCAGAGGCGGTGGCCCGCGCCGCCGGCGCCGATGACCTGCTGGCGAGCGCCGAGATACATGGAAATCTGGTGGACGCCCTGCGCGGTTGTCGATTGGTGGTCGGCTCCAGCGCCCGGTTACGCACGGTGGCATGGCCGTTGCTGGAGCCCGCTGATTGTGCCCACCGACTCCTGGCGGAGGCTCGGCAAGGCGAGGTGGCCCTGGTGCTCGGGCGCGAGCGCTCCGGGCTCACCAACGACGAGCTGGCGCGTTGCCACTTCCTCGCCCACATCCCGACTGATCCGGCGTTCCGCTCCTTGAACGTGGCCTCCGCGGCCCAAATCTTCGCCTATGAGCTACACCGTACCTGGGGTACGGCCGGAGAGCAGCACACCGAGGAGACCGGGCGGGACCTGGTGCCTGCGGAAGCGATGGAAGGGTTTTACGTGCACCTGGCGCAGACCATGACGGATACCGGATTCAGCGATCCCGCCCAGTCCCGCAAGTTGCTGCGGCGCCTGCGGCGTCTGTTCAATCGCGCCCGCCCCGATCGGGTGGAGATCAATATCCTGCGCGGTATCCTGAGCGCCGCACAGGGGAAGAAGACCCCCGGAAGATTTCACAACGCCGACCCCTCCCGGTCGGCCCCATCCAGCGACCCCGACGGGAATGCGGCGGGGTGAGAACGCCCCCTAGGGAATGACCGAGTACCCCCATGTTCGAGCGCTTACGTGAGGATATCGATTGTGTGTTCGAGCGGGACCCCGCCGCCCGCAACGGATTCGAGGTCCTGACGACTTACCCTGGGCTACACGCGGTCCTCATGCACCGCGCTACCCATGCCCTTTGGAATCGCGGCCTCAAATGGCTGGCCCGCCTGCTGTCCAACCTGGCGCGCCTCTTTACCGGGATCGAGATTCACCCCGGCGCGCGGATCGGCCAGCGCCTCTTCATCGACCACGGCATGGGGGTGGTGATCGGAGAGACGGCGGTCGTCGGCGACGATTGCACTCTCTATCACGGCGTAACCCTGGGCGGAATCAGCTGGAACAAGGGCAAACGACATCCCACCCTGGGACGGCACGTGGTAGTAGGTGCCGGGGCGAAGGTGCTGGGCCCCATCGAGATCGGTGACGGCGCGCGCGTCGGCTCCAACTCGGTGGTGGTCAAATCGGTGCCGCCCGGCGCTACGATCGTCGGGGTGCCGGGCCATGTGGTAGAGCCGCCGGCAGCCGACGAGACCTACGAACGGCGCGCGGTAACCGCCAAGCGCATCGGCTTCGACGCCTACGGCGCCACCAAGGATGCCCCCGATCCGGTCGCCAATGCGGTCAACCTGATGCTGGATCATATCCATATCATCGACCAACGCCTCGAGGCCCTGTCCCAAATCCTGGAGGAACAGGGAATCTGCGGGCATTTCGATCATCTACCGAACCTCCGGTGCGAGATCCGGCCGGCATGGAACGAGACGAAGACAGAAGAGAAATCGGTTGTGTCGGATCAGGTGGATACCTAGTACAGCAGTACCAATAACATGGAAATCATTTTTTCCGCCAATGAACGCGAATCAACGCAAATCGGTCGCAATGGGATAGTGGATAAATTTTAGGTGGTGAAATCTGCCAGCCCCTCCCTCGTCATTCCGGCAGGGAGTGCCGGAATCTAGGTGTCAGGGATGGCAAAAACAGTGGGGGTTCGCATCATTTAGGTCGCACAACCATGCCACTTTGGATTTAACCACCACCCAACCACGAAACACCAGAGAGGATTCGGAACCATGAGTGATCACGGCGTCAAGAGCCTTACTCCCCAACAGGCCTGGCAAATGCTTCAGGACGATCCCCGGGCGCTCCTGGTGGACATCCGTTCCACCATGGAGTACCTGTTCGTCGGTCATCCGACCGGCGCCGTCCACGTCGCCTGGATCGACGAGCCCGACTGGACGGTCAACCCGGACTTCGAGACCGAGATTCGCAAGCTGTTGCTCGGCGGGGCGGTGTGCACGCAGGAAAACCCCTGCGTGCCGATCATCCTCATCTGCCGCAGCGGAAAGCGCTCCCTGGAGGCCGGCAAGGTCCTGCTGGAAACCGGGATGCAGAACGTCTTCCACATCGACGAAGGCTTCGAGGGCGATCTCGACGAACATCACCACCGCAGCAGCATCGGCGGCTGGCGCCTGCGTGGACTACCCTGGGAGCAATGCTGACAAGCTTTGGAACCGGATATCACTGCATGGTTCCGTGCTCGGGTGCGCGGCGGCGGATGCCAAGGAAATGCCAAGGATATACGGAAATGCATGACACCGGAGAGGACCACTCCAAAGCTGAGGACCTGCATACCAAGGCGGAGGAGACGCATACCAAGGCTAAGGAGCTCCATACCGAGGCTGAGGAAATGCACATCAAGGCCGACGAGATGTATACCAAGGCCAAGGAGGCACACTCCAAAGCCGAGGAGGATTACATCAAAGCTAAGAAATAAGGCGAGTGCAGTGGCGACGAAGGAAAGTGTTCGTAGTTTTTGCGTCTTGGGCGTCTTTGCGGTTCAAATAGGGCCTTGATGCGCCCGGAACCGCCCATGGACCGACCCACTGTTTTCATCAGCTACAGCCACGACAGCCCCGAGCATGCCGAGCGGATGCGCGGGCTGGTCGCCAGCCTGGATCGTGACGGCTGTACTTGCCGTCTCGATGTCTACAAGGACACGGCCGAGGACTGGCCGGCCTGGATGACCCGGCAGCTCATGGAGGCGGATAGCGTCCTGTGCGTGGTTACCGAAACCTACGAGAAGCGCTTCCGCGACCAAGAGCTACCCGATGTGGGGCGAGGCGTCGGCTGGGAGGCCGGGCTGATCCGGCGTCTGCTTTACGCCCAAAAGCTGCACAACGACCGTATCTTCCCGATCTTTTTCGAGCCTTCAGACAAGCAGTACATCCCACTCGAACTTGTGGGATATGACCAGTTCCTGCTCGACGGATCGGATGGCTACGAATCCCTGCTGCGCAAGCTGCTGGGCCGTCCGCTCGACGAGTGGCCCCAACCCGGTCCGGCACCAGATCTGCCGACCCGGACGACCAAGCCCTTGTTCGACCGGCCCGGCGGAGCTAGGTTAGGCCGGTCCGGGCCGATTGAACCGAGCCTATCAGAGCCCGATCCGCCAGTTCGGGCTTCCCTGCGCCGACGGATTGCCCCTTCTCGCCTGCTCGATCTGGGCGTCGCCAGTCGCTTCGAGGAACTGACGCGATGAAGAACGACAAATCCTGGACCGGGCCTAGAACGACCGGGATACCCGCATCCTGATCTTCGTCGCCGCAGGCGGGGTGGGCAAAACCGCCCTGATTACGGACTGGATGCTGGGCCTCGTCCACAATCACTGGCAGGGCGTGGACGATTTCTTTGATTGGTCCTTCTACAGCCAAGGCACCCGGGATCAGGGCACGGCCAACAGCGGCCAATTCCTGGACACCGCCCTGCGCCATTTCGGCGAGACGGCACTGGCCGACAGCCCAAATCCTGCCGAGACCAAAGCCGAGCGGCTGGCCGAGCGTGTGGCGGAGACCCGGACCCTGCTCCTGCTGGAGGGCGTCGAGCCCCTGCAGCACCCTCGACACGCGGGCGGGCTGGCAGGCCGGCTCAAGGACCTGGGCCTGGAGCGCCTCCTCAAACGCCTGGCCCAATTACCGAGTGCGGGCGGCCTGTGTGTCCTCACCAGCCGGCTGTCCCTGGTGGATTTGAAACGCTTCCATGGCCGAGGCGTGCGGGAAGAAGCGCTCGACAACCTGTCCGCGCGGGCCGCCGCCCATCTACTGTATCAGGCCGGTGCCCGCCGTGCCGGCGCTGCCGAGATCGATCCCGACCATGCCCCCGATAACCGGGGCTGCTCGAAGCGGCGCGGGAGCTGAAGGGCCATGCCCTGGCCGCACAACTACTGGGGGACTATCTCAGGCACGCCCACGGCGGGGATATCCGCCGCCGCGACCGTCTGGACTGGTCCCAAGCCTTCGATCTGGAGCAGGAGGGCCATACCGGGTCCCTGATGCGTGCCTATGAGCACTGGTTCGAGCACCAAGGCAAGCCCGGCCGCCGCCAACTGGCCGTCCTGCGCCTGCTCGGTCTCTTCGACCGTCCGGCACGCCTGGCACTGCTGGATGCCCTGCGCTCCGCTCCGGCTATCCCTGGCCTGACCGAGCCCCTGTTCGGACCCAACGGGGGGCTGGACACGGAGGATTGGAATCGAGTCCTCACGAGCTTGACCGAGGATCATCGCTTGATCTCGGTCCAGCGTAGCGGGGGCCAGATCGAGCAGCTGGGTACCCATCCATTGATCCGCGCCTGGTTCGCCCACCGGCTGCGGCAAGACAACCAAGCCGCCTGGATCGAGGGCCACCGACGCCTGTATCAGCATCTATGCGACATCACTGAATATCGACCCGACACTCTGGAGGGATTGCAACCCCTGTATCAGGCCGTCATGCACGGCTGTCAGGCCGGACTGCATTGGCAGACCCTGGACACTGTCTACCGTGAGCGCATCCTGCGGGGCACCGACGTCTACAGTACGAAGAAGCTCGGGGCGGTCGGTGCGGATCTGGGCGCGGTGGCCTGTTTTTTTGACCGGCTCTAGGACCGACCCTCGCCCCAGCTCTCGCCCACGAATCGATCCTGGCTGCTCGGTGAGGCGGCCACTCATCTGCGCGCTCTGGACCGGCTGGCCGAAGCACTGGAGCCCATGCAAGCGGGATTGGAGACAGCCGTCAAACGGCTGGACTGGAAGAACGCCGCGATCCGTGCCGGCAATTTGAGTGAGCTGGAGCTGCTCTTGGGCGATCTGGCTGCCGCCATTGATGATGCCGAGCGGTCAGTCGGCTTCGCCGACAATAGCGAGTTCTATTATGTTCTATAGTGGGGATGAGTTCTGGCGAATGGCAACGCGCACGACCCAGGCCGATGCATTGCATCAGGCGGGCCAAACGGATCAGGCCCGGCGCCTGTTCGTCGCGGCCGAAGCCATACAGGCCGAGCGACAACCGAAATACCCCCGGCTCTACTCGCTGTCGGGCTTCCGTTACTGTGATCTGCTGCTGGCCGATGCCGAATACACCGCCTGGCGGAGGACACTCGACCCTCAGGTCCGAATCCCGGATCTCGCCGATCTGCAAGACACCTGTGATCAAGCCGCCGAGCACGCCGGACAGACTCTCGCATGGGTTCGGGGAAAACTCGGCTTACTGGATGAGGCATTGGACCGGCTCACGCTGGGCCGTGTAGCGATCTATCAGGCCCTGCTGACCCTGGCAGACGGGGGATACACTAGCGCAGGAGAGCCGGCACTATCCGGGCTCCAGATCCCCCCGACCGCCATCGACCAGCTGACCACAGCAGTCTTCGGCATCCGCAAGTCGGGCCGGACAGACTATCTTCCCCGTGGCCTGCTCAGCCGGGCCTGGCAGCGGTGGTTGACAGGCGATGGTCCCGATTCCTGGAAAGGCGCCGTGGCGGATCTGGATGAGGCCTGGGAGCTCGCCGAGCGTGGCCCCATGCCCCTCTACCAGGCGGATATCCTGCTCACCCGCGTCCGGCTGTTCGGACGGAGCGACGACTACTCTTGGGGCTCGGCGCAGGACGATCTCGCTGAGGCTCGCCGCCTGATCGAAAACCACGGCTACCACCGCCGCGACCGCGATCGCCGACACCGCGGCCGCTTTCCGGAAATGGCAGCTCGGTAGGTTGGGGTGAGGGACGAACCCCAACAACGAGAAGGGTATCTTCCACGAAAAACAGACCGCATTCAGACGCCGTTCCAGGTCTTCGTCCAAGCGCACCGACAACATATCGCAAACCTCTCGGGAAACTGTATGACTGTATTACGGCATCCGCAGCTCGGTGTGGCAACAAGCGTAGATCGGATAGGCGAGCACCTATAAGGTAGTGGTTAAATTCAAGTGGCATGGTTGTGTGATGCAGTCATTCAAGCCCCCACTGTTTTTGCCATTCCTGGCACCTGGATTCCGGCACTCCCTGCCGGAATGACGCGGTGGAGGCTGGCAGACTTCACCACTTAAAATTCAGCTACTACCCCTAAATCAAATAAAAAAATCCTGTAAATCTTGATAATCCTGTAAATCCTGTTCTATTCGGGGCTTGTGAAAAATCATTCAGCCAGATCCCACAACCAACGCCAAATCATTCAGGATCGCTTACAAAATTGCCTGCGCAGCGAGCCAGCGGTGGGTAAACTCCTACCTGTCCAAGACGAACGCCCATCGACGGGGGAAGCATGGGCCGACACAGCTTCTTAAAGATATCAATGGAACTCTCCGGTTAGGCCTGAGGGAAGGGGAAACGGCGTGAACGAGATCTATTCGACCTGGATTTTGACCCACCGCTGGTCGGTGATCGTGGTGACTCTACTGCTGGTGGCACTGGCCGGAAGCGGTGGCCGGTGGCTGGAGTTTTCGACCGATTACCGGGTGTTCTTCAGCGCCGAGAATCCCCAGCTCACCGCCTTCGAGGAATTGCAGGATACCTACACCAAGAACGACAGCCTGCTGATGGTGCTGGCGCCCGCGTCGGGCAATGTCTTTACGCCCAAGGTCTTCGCAGCGATCGTGGATGTCACCGAACGGGCCTGGCAGATACCCTACTCGCTGCGCGTCGATTCTCTGAGCAATTATCAGCACACCTATGCCGAAGGGGACGCGCTGACGGTCATCGATCTGATCGAAGACCCCGCGGCTATGACCCCGGACCAGGTAGACCGGATCCGCATCATCGCCCTGAACGAGCCCTTGCTGGTGCGGCGGTTGGTCTCACCCCAGGGGCATGTCACCGCGATCAATGTCACCGTCGAGCTGCCGGGAAAGAATCCGGGCGCGGAGGTGCCGGCGGCGGTCGCCAAGGCGCGCGAGATCGTTGCCTACGTGGAGCGGACCTATCCGGAGCTCAAGGTCTATCTGAGCGGCGTCGTGATGATGAACAACGCCTTCGCCGAGGCCTCCCGGTATGACATGACCCACCTGCTGCCACTGGCCTTGCTGTTTATCATCGTTGCCGTATTGCTGCAACTGCGCGGCCTGGTGGGCACCCTGGCGACGGTGCTGGTGATTCTGTTCTCGGTGATCGCCGCCATGGGGATCGCCGGCTGGTTCAAAGTGCCGCTGACCGGACCCCTGATGTCCGCACCGACTATCATCATGACCTTGGCGGTGGCCGACTGTGTCCATATCCTTACCAACTGGATGCAGGGTCTGCGCCGGGGCCATGAGAAGAAGCAGGCCATGATGGAGAGCTTGCGCATTAATCTCGCCCCCGTCTTTCTGACCTCGGTGACCACCGCGATCGGTTTTCTGACGCTGAATTTCTCGGATGCGCCGCCGTTCGGGCATCTGGGTACCATCTCCGCCCTCGGCGTCATGATCGCCTTCGTGCTCTCGGTCACCTTGCTGCCGGCGCTGGCGACCCCGTTGCCGTGCCTGATGCGTGGGCGGCGGCGGGCGGACAGTCACCCGATGCTGGGGTTTGCCGACTGGGTGATTCGGCAGCGGCGCCGTTTGCTGATCGGTATGGGCGCAGCCATCCTGACCCTGGTCGCCCTGGTGCCGCTCAACGAGGCCAATGACGTCTTCGTACACTATTTCGACGAGCGCATCCGCTTCCGCACCGATACCGATTTTGTGGCCGAGAACCTGAGCGGTATCTATTTCATCGACTATTCGCTCGACACGGGGGAACCGGGCGGCGTTGCCTTGCCGGCCCGCCAACGCCAGATCGAGGCCCTGGCCGAATGGCTACGCACCCAACCGGAGGTCGTACACGTCAATACCATCACGGATATCTTCAAGCGCCTGAATCGGAATCTGCACGGCGATGCGGACGCCTGGTACCGCTTGCCCGAACAGCGCGACCTCGCCGCTCAGTATCTGCTGCTGTACGAGATGTCGCTGCCCTATGGTCTGGATCTCAACAACCAGATCGATATCGACAAGCGGGCGACCCGCCTGACGGTGACCCTGCACACCCTGTCGACCAGGGAAGTGCTCGCCTTCGAGCGCCGCGTCTACGACTGGATGGAACGGCATATGCCGGAGCTCCTGACCTATGGCGCCAGCCCCACGGTGATGTTCTCCCATATCGGGACCCGCAATATCCGCAGTATGCTGGGTGGTGCGGTCACCGCCCTGATCCTGATCTCGCTGTTGTTGATGGTGGCGCTCAGGTCCTGGCGCTACGGGCTCGTGAGCCTGATCCCGAACCTAGCGCCGGCGGGGATGGCGTTCGGCGTGTGGGCCCTGATCGACGGTGAAATCGGCCTCGGCGTCTCCGTGGTGGCGGCCATGACCCTCGGCATCGTGGTCGACGATACGGTCCACTTCCTGAGCAAATATCTGCGCGCGCGCCGCGAGCAGGGGCTCGACGCCGCCCAAGCGGTCCGCTATGCCTTCGAGACGGTCGGGGTCGCCCTGTGGGTGACCTCGATCGCCCTGATCGGTGGCTTTTTGGTGCTGGCGACCTCGTCGTTCGAGCTCAACGGCGCCATGGGGCTTGTGGTCTCGATCGTGATCGCCTTCGCCTTGGTGTGCGATTTCCTGTTTCTACCCCCGTTGTTGATGCGCCTGGATGCATGGCTGCAACGCGGAGAACCCGGGCATGGCGACGCCCTTACCCCGATTTCGCCATCCATGGCGCTGGATTCCGGCAATCCCTGCCGGAATGACAAGGTGGGGGCTGAACCGTTACCACGAAAACCCGGAGATGGTTTGCTATGAGGGTATCGATGAAGACCTTCAGTACCGCAGGTCCCGTGAAACTGGACGAACATTACAACATCCCTGCACTAGCGCGTTGGGATATGGATGAAATCCGGCGTTTGATCCGGGAACAACGCTACTTCGTCCTCCACGCCCCGCGCCAGACCGGCAAGACCAGCTGCCTGTTGGCATTGATGGAACGACTCAACGCGGAGGCAGATTATGCCCGCGAACGGCTCATCGAACGGCGGGATACCCACCTCGACCAACTGGCCGACAAGTACCGAAGCGGGTTATCTGGTGGTTTTCGATCGCATCCCGGATACCCCTTGGGAGAAGAAGCTCTTTATCAGGCAAGAGCAGTATGGAAAATACCGGATCGGGGTGTGGGGAATGTAGAGTCTGTCCGGCTTACCCGTTCGTAGCGAGGGATCGGGGAACCGAGTACCGGTCGGCAAACAAGGGGAAAACTACGAATCACGCGAATCCTCGCAGATCGACTCGCGCGATTTGTCGTTTTCTCTGACGAAGACGAGAGTTCACCTTGATCGATACGGGAGAAAACGATGGCTGGAGCTAGACAACTGATTTCGATTCTGATCCTGCTGGTTTTCAGCGCACCGCTCGCGGCCGAGACCGCCGCGGAGAAGGGATTACGGATTGCAAAAGCGGCCGATCGGCGTGACAGCGGCTGGCAGGATCAGACCGCCGACCTGGCCATGATTCTGCGCAATCGCAGGGGCAGCGAGAGTAGGCGCGAGATCCGCACGAAAACACTGGAAATGCAAAACGACGGCGACAAGAGCCTGTCGCTGTTCGACGAGCCGGCCGATGTCAAGGGAACCGCGATGCTGACCTTTTCCCATGGCCTGAGGCCGGACGACCAGTGGCTTTATCTATCGGCCCTCAAGCGCGTCAAGCGCATCGCCTCGCACAACAAATCCGGTCCCTTCATGGGCAGTGAGTTCGCATACGAGGATATCGGCTCGCAAGAGGTCGAGAAGTACCGCTACAACTACCTGCGCGAGGAGGCCTGTGGCCCTGGTTGGCGCTGCCATGTGGTAGAGCGCATCCCCGCCTACAAGTATTCGGGGTACTCAAGACAGGTCGGATGGGTCGATACCAAGGAATACCGCCCCGTAACGCTGGAATTTTATGATCGCAAAGGTGACCATCTCAAGACCCTCAAGTGGAAAGGTTATAAATCCTACAGGCTCCCCGCCAGCAACTACTGGCGCGCCGATGAGATGTTCATGCAAAACCATCAGACCGGAAAGTCGACCACGCTGAAATGGTCCAATTACCGCTTCGGCACAGGACTTGGCAGCAGCGATTTCAACAAGAGCGCGCTCGCGCGACTGCGTTGATCCCGAACCGGGTCCGTATGAAGCTCGCAAACAGGCTGTTTCCGGCGCTAGTGATCGCATTCACGTCCGCGGCATACCCCCTGGACTGGTCCAGGACTCTGGCCGTCGAAGTACGCAGCTTCCCTTCCGCCGCCCGGTGGTCCGAACAAAAGAACGGCGGCCTGTCACTCAGCGTTCAGCCCGAGCTCCGCCATCAGTGGCACGACGGCAAGCGCGGGCTCACTTTTATTCCCTTCCTGCGTATCGACAGCATGGACGAGGAACGCACCCACGCCGATATCCGTGAGTTCAAATACCTGCACGTGGCCGACGGCTGGGAGCTGCGCGTCGGCATCGACAAGGTGTTCTGGGGGGTGACCGAATCCCAACACCTGGTGGACATCGTCAATCAGACGGATCTGATCGAGAATATCGACGGCGAAGACAAGCTGGGCCAACCGATGGTGCGGGTCACCAGGGTGCTGGGGAACGGCGCGATCGACCTCTTTCTATTGCCCTGGTTTCGGGAGCGCACCTTTCCGGGCAGCAAGGGGCGCCTGCGCACACCGCTGGTCGTCGATACCGACCGGGCGCGCTACGAATCCGATCTGGAGCACAGACACTTCGACTATGCCCTGCGCTGGAATCAGACCATCGGCCCCATCGATGCGGCCCTCTCTTGGTTCCACGGAACGGCGCGTGAGCCGGATCTGGTACCCGACACCCAGGATGGCACCTCCAGCCTGATACCCTATTACCCCCTACTGCGGCAGGCGGGCCTGGAGTTTCAACACACCGGCGAGGCCTGGTTATGGAAGCTGGAGGCGGTGCACCGGGATACCCAAGGGAAAGACTATCGCGCGGCGGTCGGCGGCTTCGAATATACCTTCGTCGGCATCCATGACACGCCGCTCGACCTGGGTGTATTGGCCGAATACCACTATGACTCGCGCCGGCTCGATGCCAGCTCACCGTTTCAGAACGACCTCTTTGTCGGCACCCGGCTGACCTTCAACGATACCCAAAGCAGCGAGGTACTGGCCGGCGGCTTCTTCGATCTCGATTACGACAGCAGATCGTTTCGAGTCGAGGCGAGTCGCCGCATTGGACAGAGCTACAAGCTCTCCGTCGAGGGACAGCTCTTTTTGGATATGGCCCCCCGCGACCCACTAGCGGCATTTGCCGCGGACGATTTCATCCGGATCGAGCTGACGCGCTACTTCTGATACCGAAGCGTAGATAGGCGTCTTTAACTTCTAGCCAAGAAGTAACGATTGTTCCATGCTTTAGGCAGTTCCAATCCTTATGGGGTGAGGGGGGAAACGACCATGGAATGCAAGTTACAAGGGCCATAACCCATCGTATTCCTGAGCAAGGACACCGAGCTGATCGCTGCGGTATCGGAACGGCTCGCCACGGCGGGCGTCGAGATACTCGGTTTCCCGACCGTCGATGCCCTGACGGCGGATAGGTGTCCGGTGGCGAGAGCGACCCTGGTGCTGGACACCGAGACCCTGCCCGAGGGACAGGACATCGCCTCGCTGATGGGCCATGTGGAGCAATGTTGGGGCAACCGCCCCATGCTGGCCTGTATCGCCCATTCCGGTGCCATCGAGCTGCGGCTGCAGGCGCCTGCGGGCAGGCGCGGACGTCTTCTGGGTCGGCCCTGTGGCTGCGGACGCGCTGGCCGCGCGGCTGCTCGCGCTCAGCGCTACCCCCGGCTCGGACGGCTACCGGATTCTGGTGGTCGACGAGCAGCCGGTGGCGGCCAACTTCGCCGTCCGGGTCCTGGAGGATGCGGGAATGCACACCCGCAGCGTCGGCGACCCGCGTCGCGCGCTGGAGACCCTGGAGGCGTTTCGGCCGGATCTCGTTGCTCATGGACCTGCACATGCCCGGCGTGGACGGCATCGAGCTGACGGCCCTGATTCGTGAGCACGAAGCGGTCTATGCGACCCCGGTCGTCTTTCTGTCCTCGGAGCTGAATCCGGGTCGGCAGCTGGACACCCTGCGGGTGGGTGGAAACGACTTCATCGCCAAGCCTGTCCGCCCGGAGCAATTAGTCGCAACCGTCCGCCGGAACATCCGCACCTTTCGCCGGCGGCGGAGGCGGCGACACCCGAGCAGAGACGATATCCCGCCCCCGCCTACCCGCACCGAGAAGGTCCGTTCAAAACCAGGCGAACCAGTCAGCGACAAGGTCGGGAACGAGCGAGCGCCAGCGCCTGCCGACCCCAATCCCGAGCGCGTCGCGCGGCTGACCGCACTGGTCCAAACGGCGCTGCGCTCCACAGGTCTGCAGCTGGTCTACCAGCCCATCATGGCCCTGCGGGGAGAACGGGAGGCGCTTTACGAGACCGGTCTACAGCTCAAGCCGCCGAACGGCGAGTACCTGCCGGCGTCCGCTTTCCTCCCCGCCGCCCGGCGGGGCGGTCTGTTGCCGGCCATCGACCGCTGGGTCATGGAGCACGCCCTGGACCGGCTCCAACAGGAGCGGGCGACCCATCCACCGCTGCGGCTCTACCTGCCTCAGAGTCTGGAGACCCTAGACGCGGAGGAGTGGCTGCCTTGGTTTCGGAACCGGATCGCCGCGCGGGATCTCACCAAGATGCCGCCGATCCTGCAGTTCCAATTCGCCGAGCTGTCCGCCGCGTAGGAGGTCGCCGCGACCCGTTTCGAGGCGCTGCGACGCTTAGGGATCGAGACCTGTTTGGATGTGCCCGAAGACGACCCGCGGATAGCGGACCTGATCGACGACCTAGGTATCGGGCTGATACGGCTCCCCCTACCGCCCACTCGGGCATCGGACCCGGCGCGCTTAACGGAGCTGGTTACGCGCGTCCACGCGGTAGGGGCCAAGGTCATCGTCGCTCACATCCAAGACCCCCGGATCATCGCCCGCGTCTTCGGCTGCGGCGTCGACTTCATTGCTTCAATAACTTTAGTGCGCGAAGCGCATCATAGTTGAAACTATGGACTTTAAGTCCCTTCACTTTCAGTCCGTGGCTTGTCCACGGATGAGGACTTTAGTCCTCCAGACTATGGACT
>Ga0209458_1000153_pt1 | contig 36490 bp, 38 predicted proteins | sample WorMetLIZAISLAND_FD_187411 | JGI IMG/M metagenome (GOLD analysis project Ga0209458, IMG submission 187411) | Marine gutless worms symbiont microbial communities from Max Planck institute for Marine Microbiology, Germany - Inanidrilus manae... ...
ACAGTTGCCGCGAGGTACTCACGGAACTGATCGGTATCATCGGGCCACCTGATCAATGGGTCGCTGATGCGCATGACGCCTGCCTTACCGACTGACGCCGAGGGCGGATTTTGTGGGGATATGTCAGCCACTACCCATAGTTTTTCTTGGCTGTACCGGGGCTGAAAACCACAGGAAGTCGGTGGGCACAGCCCACCCTACGATGCACATAGAGCGATGTATTGGCCTTATCGTAGTAAATGCTCTGGCTGGGGACGTCTTGCTCCGGGTCATATTCCGCTGGTAGGCGGTGGGCAATGCCCTTGTGGCAGTCGATGCAGGTCAGGCCCGCTTCTTCGGCCTGCCCGTGACGCTTGGCGCTGCGCGGTTCCTACTTGTCGTAGTCCATGGACAGGGCCTCGTGACAGTTGCGGCATTCCCGTGAGTTGGTGTCCTTCATGATGCGCCAGACGTGTCTGGCCAGCTTCATGCGCTCGGCGTCGAACTTTTCGGGGGTATCGATGGTGCCTAGTAAGTGGTGATAGACCTCCCGACTGGCTTGCAGCTTGCGCACGAATTTGTCGATTCCCTCCCGCGGCACGTGGCAATCAGGACAGGTAGCCCGTACCCCGGTACGATTGACATAATGATTGGTGTCCATGTATTCCGCATAGACATTCTCTTCCATCTCGTGACAGGAGATGCAGAATTGCTCTGTATTTGTGGCCTCCATCGCGGTATCGAAGCCGCCCCAGAGGACGATACCGAGGACCATGCCGATCAGCAGGATCATAGCCGTGCGCTTGCCCTTTTTTGGCTTGTCTTCAGACGTGATAAAAACCTCTTAGTGATTCCTCTTTGTCACAGCTAGGGGCTGTTGAGGCAATCGTCGTGCCAACCGCCAATAGGACAAGATTAACAGGATTATTTTTATTAAATAAAAACTATAACATCCTGTTAATACTGTACTATTGGGAGACAAGCTCGGAGGTCAGGGTTTACTCCTTTTGGGCATTACTTGAGAGCCTCGAAGGTGTTCTCGACCAGCGGCTCACCCTTTATCTGCACCGCATGGTACTGGGTGCAGAAGTAACGCCGTGAAGAGAGTTTGCCCAGCCGGTTGCCGTCGCGATCGACGAAATGGCTTTCGGAGGGTGGCTTGGTGTTCTCCTGCTTGGCCCTCGCCTTGCTGTGGCACCTTATGCAACCATTCTGGTGCAGGCTGAGTCGATAGCTCTCGGTTTTTTAGGGGATCAAAGGCGGCGGCTGCTCAAAGGTACGTTCGATACCGCCTTCGACCACATCGATCTTCCGCTTTGCCAGCGTCGCGGACATCGCTTCGATAGCGGCGCCCCGCAGGGAATCGAGCGCGCACGCGGGCATCGCCCCGACCAGGCCAGCGGTAGCAAGGGACAGAGTCAGTATTGCTGTAGTCTTGTTCATCTCGTTCTCTATTACCTCGGTACATTCTTTACAAATTGTCACGCCCCCATGCGATGCGGTGCATACCCATCGGCATTATCTTTTGCCGCAAATAAACGCAAATGGACGCAAATCGAATCGGCTTCGATTTGCGTTCATTGCTTCAATAACTTTAGTGCGCGAAGCGCATCATAGTTGAAACTATGGACTTTAAGTCCCTTCACTTTCAGTCCGTGGCTTGTCCACGGATGAGGACTTTAGTCCTCCAGACTATGGACTTTCAGTCCATAGTGGTTGATTGCGGAACACCTTCGTAGTGTTTGTCAAGAAAGAAACCCGGAACTATTGAGCTGATATTACCATCTACCGGTTCGCCTGATACCCGATAAAAATCCGTGCCCTTCTTTATGTTCCACATGATCACACGTTTCTCCCTGTGTATCCAAGGGGGTGTGAACGGTTACCCACTATTTGGCAAAAAAAGTCTATGATCCGGTGGGACTTGACAATTAGGGAAGTTCGATTCATATAATCAACCACTATGGACTGAAAGTCCATAGTCTGGAGGACTAAAGTCCTCATCCGTGGACAAGCCATGGACTGAAAGTGAAGGGACTTAAAGTCCATAGTTTCAACTATGATGCGCTTCGCGCACTAAAGTTATTGAAGCAATGAACCTTGCAATAAGCAGGCTTGATCCCCTGATATCATCTTCTACCAACAAATCTTTGTTTGAGTGAATGAATTCAAAAAGGTGCTCATAGGCCTCTGCCTTGTCCCCTCCCCACGCCAACAATGCAGGACAACCTACGACCTCCAGCTCACATCCTTCCTCACTTTCCCGACACCATACCGAAAACGGCTTCATAAAGCCGTTGGTCTCGGTGGTGGGCACCACTTCCTTGTAATAGCCAAGTGATTCGAATTCCTCACTAGAACTGGGTACCTCCAACGAATCGACGAGTTCTGCTGTGCTGTTACTCGATGCAGGGGTAAGCCTGGCCTTGTGCCTTTCCTCCGCAATGCGTAACGCCTTATCAAACATAACCTCCCTTTCTGCCGTTTTCATCCTTTTCGGGAACCATTCGTCAAAATAAGCACGTTCCTCAGGTAAAATATCATCATTATCGAAATAAGCAGAGTGCCCGACGATTGGGACATTCGGTACCACCTGGCGCGCATAACGCGCAAAGGAAATCCCCGATTTGTCTGCCCCCTTAGTAGGGTCCCCGACCAAATCGATATCCGAAAAAAGCAAATCGAACGTGAACGCAGGACTCTCGTTTATAATCCTTATAGCAGAATCATAATTGGAAGCGCATACTACGTAGTTTCCTTCGTTTTCGAAATCGCCTTGTATGCGTCTGCAATGGCCTGATCGTCTTCCACCAGAAGTATCTTCAGAGGTTCGGGCATGTATTTTTCCTGTTGCTTGTGGATAACGTGGCATATCGATGCGAAAGGTGCTCCGTTTTTATAATCAATGAGATTTATCGGTCCCTTGTGCATGCTGATCATTTGCCTGACGAGATAAAGCCCCCATCCGGAGCCCAACCTACCTTTTCAGATGTGGAGAGTGGTCAAGTAGACAGTTTAATTTGGCCATCGGCAACATTACAAGTATTGGTAGGTGTTGGGCACCGGATGACTGCCTGGGGTCGAAGATGGGGCCATTCTTGTGTGCCGGAGAGGTCGTGAAGTGACTGATAGCCCCGTGGGTATACGCCGACAACCACATTGCCCTGCGAGTTGTGACCGAGGCTTCGATTGACCCATCCTAGGTTCTGGAAAACTACGGAACGACTCCTGAGGGGACTTTACCCACCGACCTGTGTGCTCTGTGGCGCCCAGGGACAGAGCGGGCTGGATCTGTGTGCCCCCTGTCTGGCGGATCTGCCGCGGAACCGGCATTGCTGTCGCCGTTGCGCGCTGCCCCTGCTCGCCGCGCTGCCGCCAGGCGCCTTGTGTGGTGAGTGTCAACGCCGCTTGCCGCCCTACGCCGTCTGTCACGCCGCCTTCCGTTACGAGGGGCCCCTGCCTATCCTGGTGGGTGGGGCCAAATTCCGGGCCCGTCTGAATCTGGCCCGGTTGCTCGGCCAATGCCTGGCGCATGCCCTACGTGAATCTGGCGCCGAGTTGCCGGCGCTGATTGTGCCGGTGCCTCTACATGCGCAGCGACTGCGCGAGCGCGGCTACAACCAGGCCTTCGAGCTTGCCCGCATTATAGGCCGCGAGCGCTCGATCCCGGTGGATAGCCGGAGCTGCATACGTGTCTCGGCCACGCCGCCCCAGGCCGGACTGGCGCGGAAGGAGCGACGGCGCAATGTGCGCGGGGCATTCTGTGTCTTGCATCCGCCGGGCGTCGAACGGGGGGCGATCCTGGACGATGTGGTCACCACCGGCAGCACCGTCTGGAGCTGACCAGAGTGCTGTTGAAGGCCGGCGTCAAGCGCGTGGATGTCTGGGCAGTGGCACGCACGCCCTGACACCGCCGGTCGGTTCCGGGATGGGAACCATTTTTGCCGCAATCAACCACTATGGACTGAAAGTCCATAGTCTGGAGGACTAAAGTCCTCATCCGTGGACAAGCCACGGACTGAAAGTGAAGGGACTTAAAGTCCATAGTTTCAACTATGATGCGCTTCGCGCACTAAAGTTATTGAAGCAATGAACGCGAATCGACGCAAATCGGTTCGCCGTAATCGTCAGTCCCCACTGCGTCATTCCGGTACTCAATCCCATCTGGGCTTATCGCCATGGCCTGGTTGTGTCTCGCTCTTTCGACAAAACAGGCCAACGCCGGGTTCAGGGCACTTTGAAAAATACGGTTTTCGTCTAGAGTACACATCAGCAATTAATGGCTTAGAGTTGCTTGATTGGTGAAAATACCTATTTTTCAAGGTGCCCTTCACAGCCTGGCAAGCCCCCGTGCCAGATCGGCTTTAATATCCTCGATCGCTTCCAGGCCGACGGCGACCCGGATCAGGCCCTCACCGATCCCCGCCGTCTCCCGTTCTTCATCGGTAAGGCGGCCGTGGGTAGTGGTGGCGGGGTGGGTGATGGTGGTCTTGGTGTCTCCCAGGTTGGCCGTGATCGAGAGCAGGCGTGTCGCGTCGATGACCCGCCAGGCCGCCTCTCTGCCGCCGTGCACCTCGAAGGTGACGATCCCGCCGCCGGTGCGCTGCTGGGTCCCCACCAGGTGATGCTGGGGGTGGGCGTCGAGGCCCGGATAGAAGACCTCGGTCACGCCGGGTTGTCCCGGCAGCCAGTCGGCAAGCGCCTGGGCATTGCGCGCGTGGGCCAGCATCCGTAGCTCCAGGGTCTCCAGCCCCTTGAGAAAGATCCAGGCATTGAAGGGGCTCATGCTGGGACCGGCGGTGCGCAGCACGCCGAAGACCTCTTCGCCCACCAGGTTACGGTCGCCGATCACGGCACCGCCGACACACCGACCCTGCCCGTCCAGGTATTTGGTGGCGGAGTGCATCACCAGATCCGCTCCCAAGGTCAGGGGCCGTTGCAGGGCCGGGGTGCAGAAGCAGTTGTCCACCACCAACAGACAACCGTGGGCGTGGGCCAGATCGGCCAGGACCCGGATGTCCGCCATCTCGGTGAGGGGGTTCGAGGGTGTCTCCAGAAACAACAGGCGGGTGTCGGGGTCGATTGCCCGCTCCCAGGCAACCGGATCCGCCAAGGGTACATAGCGGGTCTCGATCCCGAAGCGGGTCAGATATTTGTTGAACAGGATGGTGGTGGAGCCGAAGATGCTGCGGGAGGAGACAATCCGGTCCCCCGCCTTCAGCAACCCCAGGCACAGACTCAGGATGGCGGACATACCCGAGGCGGTCGCGACGCAGCATTCGCCCCCCTCCATGGCCGCCAGCCGTTCCTCGAAGATGGACACAGTGGGGTTGGTGAACCGGGAGTAGACATTGCCCGGCTCGTCACCGCTGAAACGGGCCGCCGCCTCCCGGGCGCTGGCGAAGACGTAGCTGGAGGTGGTGAAGATGGGTTCCCCATGTTCACCCTCCGGGGTCCTGTGGTGCCCGGTGCGGATGGCGAGGGTGGCTAGTTCGATCTCGTCCAGGGTGCTCATTTTCTCAATCGTGTTTGTAATCGGTGGGTTTTGGGTCGCCTTTTACGGCATGGTCTTTGATCTGGACGATGAGCGCGCGTTTTACGTCGTCCGACGGGAGTTCCGAGACTGGCAGCGCTTCCAAAAGGGCAATCGATTCATTGCTTCAAAACTTTAGTGCGCGAAGCGCATCATAGTTGAAACTATGGACTTTAAGTCCCTTCACTTTCAGTCCGTGGCTTGTCCACGGATGAGGACTTTAGTCCTCCAGACTATGGACTTTCAGTCCATAGTGGTTGATATTTCAGCACCTCTGCGGGCGTTCTAATCTCTAACATCGGATACCCTAGTTTAAGATTGACGGAATTGTATCCATTTATTCGATCTAAATTAACTATGTGTTTGAAATTCCAACTAACCAATACATCTACACGGTTAATTGTGGCCGTGGCTATGTGTTGTGCATCTATCCGACTTCTTTCAGAGACCACGTTTTCCTGAAAATAGGTTTCGGTCAATTCCCGAGCTTCTTCGGTAAAACCAATATGCTCAACAAATTCCGTTGGTATTTTCCTGATTATTTCCTTAACATCTTGCGGTGCTCTTTCTAATTCAGCAAGTGTCAAGCTTGATAATACGATAATGCTCGTGCCAGAGTTGAAGCTTCTGAATTGAAGTTTGTAATTTCGTTAGCAAAATCTTTAGCTTTAATAGTTCTCAACGGGTAAGAAGTCTGCCAAGGCTCTATTTTCTGGCATATTTAGCTTGCGCTTCATGTCCTTCGTATTCAGCCCTCCAAACAAAGCTGCATCCCCTTTACTCCGTATGTGACCGAAGCTTTTCTGGTCCCCAACCCTCTCGAAAATAATCCCGGACAATTCTTTCTCAGAAGCAGTGAGCCGTTTTCTTGTGTCAAGTCTCTCTACTTCTGCGATGCGTTTTTCGATTAGCTCCTGTTTTCTAGTTTGTACTGCGAAATATGTTTGTGCAAATGCGATTTCGTCTTTTGACGGATCCCCGTTTTGTGCGATCAGGTAGCAGGCATACCGGGTAAGCGCGACATCGGCGATCTCCCGTTGAGCACCGGACCCGAGGGTAACCATTTTCGTGACATCAAGAAAATGGTCGTCAGCATCGTAACCTGCGGTTACACAAGATGTTTTCGCTTTCGAAACAACTTTGACAAAATTCTCCCACCTGACGTAACCAAGAAGATCTTGCAGGTCGCGCGCCAACCAGAATTCCATGCCAGTTTCATCTTCTACTTTGACGGTGTGCTCAAAATTGGAGTGCAATTTCGTGATTACTTCCTTTTTCATGGGGATTTCCTCAGAGGCTGTCTAAAAACTAACCATTGATTTCAAGTTGGTAGGTTGGGATGAGAGACGAACCCTAACAGCTTTAGCTTGACATGGCGATTTGTTGGGGTTCGCAAGCTCACCCCAACCTACGGGCTAATATACACGCATGTATTGGACGGATAACTACGAATCACACGAATCGACGCGAATGTTCCTATGGACACAAACAATCCAATTCGCGCGGATTCGCGTGATTCGTAGTTTGTGTATACATAGGATCAGGCCGTGTTGTAGAGATCGATGACCGTTTCGCTGGGCCGGGAGCTGGTTTCCCTGACGCTGTTGCTACGGTTCTGCTCGAGCTGGTCGAGATAGCGAGCGGTGACGTCTCCGGTCACGTATTCGCCGTCGAATACCGAGGTGTCGAAGCGGTCCACATCGCTCTTGTTCTTCTTTTGGACCGCTTCGATCAGGTTGTCCAGGTCCTGAAAGATGAGACCGTCCGCTCGGAGCAGGCGGCAGACCTCATCCTCGGAACGGCCATGGGCGATAAGCTCGCTCGCAGTGGGCATGTCGATGCCGTAAACATTGGGATAACGCACCGGTGGGGCCGCGGAGGCGAAATAGACTCGCTTGGCTCCCGTGTCCCGTGCCATCTGGATGATCTGTCGGGACGTGGTCCCGCGGACGATGGAGTCGTCCACCAGCAGCACGTTCTTGCGTCGGAACTCGAGGTCGATGGCGTTGAGCTTCTGGCGCACGGACTTCTTGCGCACCTTCTGCCCTGGCATGATGAAGGTGCGCCCGATGTAACGGTTCTTGATGAAACCTTCCGCGAAGTCGATGCCCAGCCCGTCGGCGACCTGGAGGGCTGCGGTACGGCTGGTCTCGGGTACCGGGATGACTACGTCGATGTCATGGTCCTTCCACTCGCGCTTGATCTTCGCGGCCAGCTTTTTCCCCATGCGCAGGCGTGCCCGGTGGACTGAGATGTTGTCGATGATGGAGTCCGGTCGCGCAAAATAGACGAACTCGAAGATGCAGGGCGAGAGCACCGGCTGTTCCGCGCATTGTTTCCTGTATAGTCGGCCGTCAGCGTGGATGAACACCGCCTCGCCCGGTGTGATGTCCGCGATGAGCTTGAAGCCCAGGGTGTCCAGGGCCACGCTCTCGGAGGCGATCATATACTCGATGCCCGCGTCGGTCTCGCGCTTGCCGTAGACCACAGGCCGGATGCCGTGGGGATCCCGGAAGCCGCAGATACCGAACCCCGGAATCATCAGGACCGTCGCATAGCCCCCGCGGCAGCACCGATGGACCCCTGCCACGGCGTCGAAGATATCCCGTTCGTCGATCCGCAGCTTGCCCTGAAGCTGTAGCTCGTGGGCGAAGATGTTGAGCAGGATCTCCGAATCCGATTCGGTGTTCAGGTGGCGCAGATCCTCGGCGTAGAGATCACGCTTGAGTGCCTCGGCATTGATGAGATTACCGTTGTGCGCAAGCACGATCCCGTACGGGGAGTTAGTGTAGAAGGGTTGGGCCTCCGCGCAGCTCGCAAGGCCCGATGTGGGGTAGCGCACGTGCCCCAGGCCCATGTTGCCCCGCAGATAGAGCATGTGTTCGGTACGGAAGACATCCCGGACCAAGCCGCTGTCTTTGCGCAGATGGAGCTTCTCGCCTTCGCTGGTAACGATGCCGGCGGCGTCTTGTCCGCGGTGTTGCAGGACCAGCAAGGCGTCATAGAGGGATTGGTTGACCGGTCCCTGGCCGACGATGCCGACGATGCCGCACATGACGTACCTCTAGCGGATGCAAGCGACGGGTATCGAGACGGAAAATCTAGCGAGGCTTCGCCTCAGACCGCCGAGTGCCCAACTCGAGCTTCGTCGCGAAACCCCAATCGGACAGGATTGACAGGATTACACAAGATTTACAGAATTCTTGTCGTTCCTGAATTTTCTACACCCGATCACGCCCTGACCAAACCAGCAGGTCCCCTCCACAACAAAAAATCCTGTTAATCCTGTACTATTAGCTGGCGGGACTTGACATGTGCTAGGGGGTGTTCTCAATTAGTTGTAACACGATGATTTTACTCGATAGACTAAGATTGCCCGTGTCATCCGGCGGATATAGTAGCCAATTTCTAATAGCAGCAAAACCATCGAGTTAAATTCAACCCTGGAGTTGACCTCACGGATTCAGGTTGTTGATTGAGAACACCCCCTAGTACCCCATTTCACCTTATTTTTCGCTCTCAGAGCCTCCCAAACGCGTCACGGCAAGGCACCGCGCACAGAGAATAACTCCCTCTCTTGCCAAGCGCTGTAACGCCGCCTTGGCGCGTTTGGGGGGCTCCCTTCGGGCGCAACGAGAGGCGGCCATCTGCGGTGTTGCGCGAGCTTGAAAGAGGACTCGCTATTCCTGCGCTCACGCGCCTCGCATCTGGCCGCCTCTCGCCGCGCTGAGAACCAAAAATAAGGTGAAATAGGGGTACTAGTACATCATTTCGACTGATATTGCGGGCATAATCCCTTAAGCTTGATATGTGCCTCCCCCGAGAAATTTGCAATATCAGTCGAAACCGGGTACTAGGTGTGACGGATAGATCCAACATCGCCCTCACCGATGGATCGCCGGGCTCGATGGGCCAGGCTCGACGTGCGCTACAGATCCTTCAACCGATCCGTCACCTGCGCCGGGAGCTGCTCCAGGATGCGCTCGGCCAGGACCTGGAAGTGGCCGATAAGGGACGATTGCCGCCACCAGTCGTCTTCCGGCAAGGGCGTGAGCGATCCGAGGAACACCAGCATTGCGACCAGGATTGCCCCCCTGGCCGCACCGAATATTGCCCCCAGGATGCGATTCCCGATAATAAGTCCCTTCTTTTTCAACAGCCTGGAAAGCAGGTGGCTCACGATCGCCCCGAGGATCAACACCCCGAGGACCAGGATCAGGAAGGCGGCGATGGTCTGGAGATGGGGGCTCGTGATCCAGCGCGCGAGTTCGTCGGTAAGTTCCTCCTGGGGGTAGAGGCTCGCGATCCGGTCCCCGAGCGTACCGGCAAACTCCTTGTGGAAGGTCCAGGCGACAAGGAGTGCAACCAGCCAGATGACGAAAGAGAGCACTTCTCGCAGGAATCCACGCACGACCCCGATGAGAGTGGACAGCAGAATGATTCCAATGATGGCGTAATCGACCCAGCCCATGCCTGTTTGCCGCTTGTTTGCCCCTTAGAATCTGTCTAAAAACTAATCCATTGATTATATAAAGCAATGATTGTCATCTGGCTCCCACGTTCCAGCGTGGGAGCAAGTTTGTCCCGAGGGAGGAGGGATCTTGACGCTCCAGCGTCACCAAGCCTGGCCGCCGGAGCGGCCAAGGCGGTGTTCCCACGCTGGAGCGTGGGAACAAGTAAAATCAATAAATTAGTTCTTAGACAAGCTCTTAGGGGTAACGCTGAATCTGGCCCTTCAACCCTGTTTTCGTTCGGAGCGAGGCGACCATCGACTCGATGCGTTCGCGGGTCAATTCCGGCCCGATGCGGATCCGATACCACAGCTTCTGTTTCACCCGTGCTTCCTGGATATAGGCAGGAAATCCCTTGACGCGCAAATCCTGCACCAGCTTGTCGGCACGCGCGTGCTCCCGCAGGCTGGCTACCTGGATAACCCAAGAAGAGGGGCCTGGGGACGACCGGGCCGGTGCCGAGGGTTGGGCAGATGCCGGTTTGGGCTTGGCCGCGGGCGACGTCTTCGGTCTCGGGGTCGCGGTTGCCTTGGGTGCCGGCTTGGGCGTGGCCGGAGGCGGCGTCTCCTCGACCGGGACCAGGTCCGGCTCGGGTATGGACTCGGGTCCCCTGGTTGCAGGCGTCTCGAAGAACTCCGGTGGCGGGAGCTCCTGCGGCGACGATGGATCCTCCGGCGTCGGGTCCTCATACTCCGGAAAGGTGGACACGGAGGGTTCGGCCGGAGGATGCATCACAGAGGCATCGTAGCCCTGGTCGAAATCCGGCGGTGGGGGAATCGCCATTTCCTGTTCCGACACCGACTGTAAGGTCTCCTCCTCCACCAGGAGCATGGGGAGAAAGATCACCAGCAGCACGACGATAACCGCCGCGCCTATCAAACGTCGTTTTGCTCCTTCCTCCATAAGCCTTCCCGCAATAGCATTGCAACCGAGTGGAATATTACCGAGTGAAATGTTTAGGGACCGGCACCGCCGGATGGCAGGCTAGAGATTATATCAGGATGCCGCTGCGCCGTGGGTGTACCGCAGGGCCGCCTCGACGGTGATGAAGGACCCGAATGCCAGGATGCAGTCGCCGGCCCGGACCTTTCCCGCCGCGGTCCGGAGCGCCTCGGTAATGTCCCCGCATGCGTGCAGATTCCGATCCGCCACCAGGCCCTCCAGCTCCGTGCGCAGCTCGATAGCAGGCAAGGCTCGGGGGTCCGCGCTGTGCCCGAGGTACCAGGCATCGACCTGTCCGGCCAAGGGTTCGGCAATGGCTCTCACGTCCTTGTCCTGTAGGACCCCGAACACCGCATGCACACGACCTGGGCAATCGAAGGCGTGTAGGTTGGCCGCCAGCGTTGCGGCCGCTTGCCCATTGTGGGCCACATCCAGGAGCCAGGTCACCGCGCCCGGCACGATTTGGAAGCGCCCCGGCAGGCGTGCCCGCTGCAAGCCGAGACCCAGGTGAGGGATTGCCACCGGTAGACGCGGATTCAGGCCAGCTACCGTCATCAGGACGGTGGCAGCATTGTCGCGTTGGAAGATCCCATGCAGGGCAGGCACGGGCAGACCTGTCCACACCGATTCGGGACCCGACCAGCGCCAGGTAGGACCCTCGTCCTCCCAATCGAAATCGCGTCCAAGAACGAATAGGTCGCAGCCGAGCGTTTCGGACCGCTCGAGCAATGCCCCCGAGGGTGCACGATGCCCTACGACGGCGGGCCGGTGGGGTCGGAGAATGCCGGCCTTCTCGGCGGCAATCTGGTCCAGGGTATCACCGAGCCATGCGGTGTGGTCCAGGCCGATGGTGGTCACTACCGCAACGTCCGGGTCGAGGATATTGACCGCGTCCAGCCGGCCGCCGAGACCCACCTCCAGGATCGCAACGTCCGGCTGGGCACGGACGAATAGGTCCAGGGCGGCCAGGGTGCCGAACTCGAAATAGGTCAGGGTTGCGGCCCCGCGCGCCCGATCGACGCGCTCACAGGCGGCGCACAGAGCCGCATCCCGGATTTCCTGCCCGTTCAGGCGGATACGCTCGTTGTAGCGCAACAGATGGGGGGAGGTATAACAGGCGGTGTGGTAGCCGGCGGCCCGGTAGATGGATTCGAGCATGGCGGCACAAGAGCCCTTGCCGTTGGTGCCGGCGATGGTGATGACGGGGAAAGCCACCGGGTCGGGTTGCAGCCGGGACCAGACCGCTGCGACACGCTCCAACCCGAGCTCGATAGCCTTCGGGTGCAGGGTCTCCTGCCAATGCAGCCAACCTTGCAGGCCGTCGAATCTCATTGATCCCGTTCCTTCATGCATGCGGGAATCCGCGGCCAGGCCGGCGCGGATTTTTTAATCTGCGGATTCTCACAGAGAATTTATACGCACTCACCCTGAATCGATCGTCGCATAGCGTGATTCCAGGCTCTTTATGGGATTATACTTAATACTATGTGTCCACTTCCTTAAGTCGAAGAGGTTTCGAATGGATGCCGACACACTTCGTTTGCTCTTGATCGTCGCCGGTGGTCTGCTGCTGGGTGGACTTTATTATTGGGAGCGACGGCGGGCCCGTTCCGATGAGGACGAGCCCTACGAGGAAGACGAGCCGGACGATGACAAGCACGAGCCCCGGCTCGACGCCTGGGCCGATGAAACGGACGACAAGGTCGACGACATGGCTACGGGTAGCGACGTTCGAGAGCAGCCCGAACCGCCATTGCCGCCGGACCAGCCGAATCAGCCGGAGCTCGAGTTGGAACCGCCGGCGGCATCGGATAGGCGGGGGCCGGTACGCCCCAAAAGCCCGGTGGTCCTGTCGCTCCATATCACCCCGAAAAAGGGGACCTTCGACGGCGAGGCCATCGTGCGGGCGGCCAGTCGGTGCGGAGTCGAGCCTGGTGAGATGGAGATCTTCCACTGTTACGCCGCTGCCGAGTCTACCGAGCATCCGTTGTTCAGTATGGCCAATATGGTCAAGCCCGGGACCTTTCCCTTCGGTGCCATGGACGAGTTCGAATCGCCTGGGCTAACCCTGTTCTCCCAGGTGGAGGGTGCCTCCGATGACCTGTCCCGATTGGAGGCGATGCTCACCACCGCACATTGCCTGGCCGACGAGCTCAAAGGGGAGATCTGTGACGAGACCAGGGAGTTGCTCACGCCCGAGTCGGAGGAGCGTCTGCGGGATCGGGTCCATGAGCTGATGGCGTGGCGGCTGACTGATCCGGATCCCCAATGAGCGTCCCCATATGAGCGTCTTCAGCGCCGTGCGCTCCCGTACCGAGGAGCTGCGGCGGGAGATCGAGCACCACAACTACCACTATTATGTCCTCGACGCGCCGCAGATCCCGGACACCGAGTATGATCGCCTGTTTCGTGCGCTCCAGGACCTGGAGGCCAGGTTCCCGGAGCTGGTAACTCCCGAGTCTCCGACCCAGCGGGTGGGCGGCGAGCCCCTGGCGGGCTTCGCCGAGGTCGAGCACCTGGTCCCCATGCTCTCCTTGGAGAGCGCCTTCAACGAGGCCGAACTGCGGGCCTTCGACCGCCGGGTCCGTGAGCGGCTCAAGCACGACCGGGTCCGCTACCTGGCCGAGCCCAAGCTGGACGGCTTAGCCATCAGTCTAATCTTCGAAGGGGGGCGATTGCGCCGGGCGGCCACCCGGGGTGACGGGCGTCGGGGCGAGGACGTAACGGCCCAGGTGCGTACCATCCGCTCCGTACCCCTACGGCTGGGGGGTTGGGGCTGGCCCGCATTCATGGAAGTGCGCGGCGAGGTCTTACTGCCCAAGACCGGCTTCGAGGCCATCAACGCCAAGGCCCGAGCGGAGGGCGGCAAAACCTTCGCCAATCCCCGCAACGCCGCCGCCGGCAGCCTGCGGCAGCTCGATCCCGGCATTACGGCCCAGCGGCCCCTGACCATGCTTTGTTACGGTGTAGGCGCGATCCAGGACAGCACCCCGGTGTCCACCCACAGCGAGCGTTTGGCATTGCTGAAAGGGTGGGGACTGCGTACCTCCCCGGAGCTGTGGGTGCTGGACGGCATCGAGGCCTGCATCGCCTATCACCGGGAGATCGAAACCAGGCGTGACGCCTTCGACTATGACATCGACGGCGTGGTGTTCAAGGTCGATTCCCTGGCCGATCAGGAAACCCTGGGCTTTGTCGCCCGCGCACCGCGCTGGGCGATTGCCTACAAGTTTCCCGCCCAGGAGGCACTCACCACTGTTAAGAAAGTGGTGTTCAATGTAGGCCGCACCGGCGCCGTTACCCCGATGGCTCGGTTGCGACCCGTCTTCGTAGGCGGCGCCACCGTCTCCAACGCGACCCTGCACAACCTGGACGAGGTCCGACGCAAGGACATTCGGGTCGGAGACACCGTGTACATCCGCCGCGCCGGGGACGTCATCCCGGAGGTGGTGCGGGTCCTGCCCGAACGTCGGCCACCAGGGACCGAGCCGGTCAAGCTCCCCCGGAACTGCCCGGACTGCGGCTCCCCGGTGGTGAAGACCCAGGGAGAGGCCATTGCCCGTTGCACCGGCGGCCTCCACTGTCCGGCCCAGCGCAAGGAGACGCTCTGGCACTTCGCCTCGCGGCGGGCCATGGACATCGAAGGGCTCGGGGAGGAGCTCATCGAGCAGCTGGTGGACAGGGATGTGCTCGCAGACCCCGCGGACATCTACACCCTGAAGGACAAGCGCGAGCGGCTCGTCGCTTTGGAGCGCATGGGTGAAAAGTCGGTCGATAACCTGCTCGAAGCCATTGAAAAGAGTAAATCCAGAACCCTGGCCCGGTTTCTTTTCGCCCTGGGAATCCGGGAAGTCGGCGAGACCACCGCCCAAGCCCTCGTGGATATCCTCGGAGACTGGAAACAGCTGAGGAAGCTCCGGAGGGTCGAGGACCTGGTGCGGCAACGGGGGGTAAAGGGCGTCGGTCCCAAGACCGCCCAGGCCATCCGCGACTTTTTCGATCGCGACCCCGAGCCTACCTGCGAGAGCGGGCTTGCCGATTGGCTGGTGGCGCAGAAGATCCCCGGTGTCAGTGCCAAAGTGGCCGCGGCTCTGGCGGAGCGTTTCGGTGATCTCGGCGCACTCAGCCGGGCGGGGGTGGAAGATCTGGAAAACCGGCAAGAAAGCCGGGTGCCCGGTGTCGGGATAGCGATCGCCGAGCAGATCATCGGTTTTTTCGCCGAGCGTCGCAACCGGATCGTGATCCGGCGGCTGAAGAGGGCCGGTATTCCTTGGGAGACAGCTACGGTTTCCCCCATAGAACCCGGCCAGTTGCCCCTGACCGGCAAGACGGTCGTGATCACCGGTACCCTGAGTCGGCCCCGCGACCGGATCAAATCGGCGTTGCAGGCGCGCGGCGCCAAAGTGACCAGCAGTGTTTCCAAGCAGATAGACTATCTGATCACCGGTGCGGACCCAGGGTCCAAACTGACCAAGGCGCAGGAGCTCGGGGTTACTGTGGTAGACGAGGAAGGACTCGCCAGCCTGTTGGATGAAGAATGAACGAGAAATCGCGAGATATACGGGAAAACTGGGTTGACCCGGACGATGCGCCGGAGCTGATGGACGAGTTTTTCGAACATGGTGAGTGGAAGATCGGGGACAGAATTGTTTCTCGAAGTGAAGGCGAAACTGAGGTGAAAAGAAAGCTGCGAGGGCGGCCACCGCAGGAGACAAGAAAAATACCAACCTCAATTCGCTTATCACCCGAAGTAATCAGTCATTTCCGTGCTACCGGGAAGGGTTGGCAAACACGGATTGATGCGGCACTGATCGAGTGGATGCGTGAGCATGGCTGAATTCCACTAGCAATTCAGGATCGCGCCCGCGACACGTCCGGTCCCCCAAGCCGCGCCAAATAATTCAGGATTGCTATGATTGGCCGAGGCGCCGCGACAAATCGAGAACTCCGCAACCAAGGCCGCCTGGCCCGCAGAGACAAGCCATGTCGGAACTTACGCAAGAACAACAGATCCTCATTGCCATGCGCAAGATCTTGGCCGCGGTCATCAAGGACGTCACACCACCGCCGGGGATGAAGCATCCCCTCTCCGAGCAGACCATCACCGACATTCGCCAATGCTTAGGGCTGATCTCCGCACGGGAAAAGGAACTCGCCGCTGCCCAGGGCCGCGTCAGCGAGCGCCCCTATTATGCCGACGAGCCCCAGTCCGCGCAGGTAGTGCCCATCGCTGGGTTGGGTGAGAGCAAGAAGCAGAATTGAATTCGTTCTTGAACCGCAAAGGCGCAAAGGACACAAAGATTTTCTGTCGCGGCATCCCTTGCGGGTACCCAGGTTGGAGGTTGGGCAAAGGTGCACCTAGTATCCCATTTCACCCTATTTTTCGCTCTCAGCGAGGCGAGAAGCGGTCAGATGCGAGGCGCGCGAGCGCAGGAATAGCGAGTCCTCTTTCAAGCTCGCGCAACACTGCAGATGGCCGCTTCTCGCCGCGCCCGAAGGGAGCCCCCCAAATGCGCCCAGGCGGCGTTACAGCGAGTAAACTATTCCCTGCGCGCTGTGCCTTGCCTGGGCGCATTTGGGAGGCTCTGAGAACGAAAAATAGGGTGAAATGGGGTACTAGGATGGTGTGCTATGCCCAACATCTTCCGGGTTTGTGCAGAGGGTAACTATGCAAGTCCCGCCGGAGATGGTCCTGGAAGAGGCAGTTGCAATGACGAATTTTACCGACCTGATTGCCATCGACGAGGCCCATGCCTGGCATCCCTATACCTCGACCATCGACCGCGACCCGGTCTATCCCGTGGCTTCGGTCCAGGGGTGTCTGATCGAGCTCGCCGACGGGCGTACTCTCATCGATGGCATGTCGTCCTGGTGGTGCGCCATCCACGGCTACAACCATCCGGTCCTGAACCGGGCGGCTGAGGATCAGCTCGCGCGCATGTCCCACGTCATGTTCGGTGGGCTCACCCACGAGCCGGCGATCCGGCTCGTGGAACGCTTAGTGAAGCTGACTCCCGAGCCGCTCCGGCACGTCTTCCTCTGTGATTCGGGCTCCGTATCCGTCGAGGTGGCTATCAAAATGGCCATCCAGTACTGGCACGCCAAGGGTAGGCCCGAGAAGCACCGGCTGTTGACCATCCGCTCCGGCTACCACGGTGATACCTTTGCCGCCATGTCCGTATGCGACCCGGTTACGGGTATGCACCACCTGTTCTCCGGTCTGCTGCCGCAACAGCTCTTTGCGCCCGCGCCTGCCTGTGGATTCGACGCAACCTGCCGGGATCAGGACATCGCGGAGCTGGGCACGCTGCTCGCCGAACACCATCGGGAGCTGGCCGCTGTCATCCTGGAGCCAATCGTCCAGGGTGCGGGGGGGATGCGTTTCTACTCGCCGCATTACCTGGAGCGGGTGCGCGAGCTCTGCGACCGCTATCAGGTCCTCCTCATCGCGGACGAGATCGCCACCGGCTTCGGCCGCACCGGACGGCTCTTCGCCTGTGAGCACGCAGGGATAGCACCGGACCTCATGACCGTCGGCAAGGCACTCACCGGCGGCTATTTGACCCTGGCGGCGACCTTGGCCAGCGCGGAGGTGGCCCATACCATTTCCTCCGGCGATCCGGGGATATTCATGCATGGCCCGACCTTCATGGGTAACCCCCTGGCCTGCGCCCTGGCCAATGCCAGCATCGACCTCTTGCTGGCGTCCGACTGGCAGGCCAACATTCGCCGCATCGAACAGATCCTCCGGGACGGGCTCACCCCCTGTGCGCGGCTGCCGGGCGTGGTAGAGGTACGGATACTGGGTGCGATCGGCGTGGTGGAGATGGAACGTCCCGTGCGGATGCGGGAGATCCAGCGCCGCTTCGTCGACCGTGGCGTCTGGGTGCGGCCCTTCGGCAAGCTGGTCTATCTGATGCCGCCCTATATCATTACCGACGAACAGCTCGCTGTGCTGTGCCGGGCTATGGTCGAGGTACTCTCCGAATTCGGCGCGGTCTGAGAAGGTGTCTGTCCGGCGTTATTCTTGCCACACTTTCACCGATTAGGATATTATCTACGGTTTTCACGATCTGAGCCGAACAAGGGTCTGGAGCGACGGACATGAGGACTGAGAGTGCCAAACCTGCGGAGGTCCGCCGCGAGTGGTACCTGGTCGATGCGCAAGACAAAACCCTGGGCAGGCTTGCTTCGGAGGTAGCACGGCGCCTGCGCGGTAAGCACAAGGTAACGTACACTCCCCATGTGGACACAGGCGACTATATCGTGGTCGTCAATGGTGAAAAGGTGCGGGTGACCGGCAATAAACTCCGGGACAAGCTGTATCATCACCACACGGGTTATATCGGGAGCCTCAAGTCCATCAGCTTGGGAAAACTGCTCGCTAAGGCGCCGGAGCGGGTGATCACTCATGCCGTCAAGGGGATGCTTCCTCGTAATCCGCTCGGTCGCGCCATGTTGAAAAAGCTGCGGGTATATGCCGGTCCGCAGCACCGCCATCAGGCCCAACAACCCCAGCCGCTCGATATCTGAATCTTTAAAAGGTACAGGGAGCCACATCCATGTCGGATTTCAACTACGCAACCGGGCGTCGCAAGAGTTCTGCGGCCCGCGTCTTCCTGACCACGGGTTCAGGCAACATCACTGTCAACGGTCGGCCCCTGGACCAGTTCTTCGGCCGGGAGACCGCGCGCATGATCGTCCGTCAACCCCTAGAAACCGTCTCGATGCTGGATCGCGTCGACCTGCGGGTTACCGTTACCGGTGGCGGTACCTCCGGGCAGGCGGGTGCGATACGCCATGGGATCGCCCGCGCCCTGGTCGATTATGACGAGGAGCTACGCCGCCCGTTGCGCCAGGCCGGCTTTCTGACGCGTGATGCCCGCGAGGTCGAGCGCAAAAAGGTGGGGTTGCACAAGGCACGCAAGCGACCGCAGTACTCGAAGCGGTAAACAGGGAAAGGGCCCAAAACCGAGTGAGCGGGTTCGAGTGGGGGATCGTCTAACGGCAGGACTACGGACTCTGACTCCGTCAACCTAGGTTCGAATCCTAGTCCCCCAGCCAAGCTGCTTAGAAGCTGTCTGGTTAAAATGGATCGTAGCGAAAATGATCCAAACTGAGGGCATTTTTTCGCGCTTTCGAGGCGAATAGCCGGCCTATTTAACGAGAAAGCGCGGAAAGAGGGACCAGTTTGGGACATTTGCAGCCGATACACTTTTAGCCAGACAGCTTCTTAAACACAAGCTGCTTAAGCAAAGAAGTCAGTTTTCCCTTCGTCAGCGTTTTCCATGTCCGCACTCTTATTTGAGGTTGCGGATACATGGCTTCCGGCTTCCCACGGACGAACCCTTCCATTTCCTTTCCCACAATAAGATTTAAGTGCTGCAGGCGTTTCGATCCATACCTGTCCGAGGTGGGAGGAAGCGAGGGATGTCTGCCTGCGGGCTATCCTGCGCATGCGTTTTATTCCGAGAGCTCCCGGCTTGTTGACGATCGGGGATTTAGGACGCCGACTCCTGCCGCTGGGTCGCATGTACCAGAAAAACAACAGGCTTGTCATTTTTGTATCTTTTTCCAAAATAACTGTTGCATAATGTTGCTTACTAGCCTATTATTCACACTGCAAGCGCACTATGCGTTTGGTTTTTGTAGATTTTCGGCAAATCAACAACAGGGGAAAACCCGATGAACAAAAAGCTCCTTTCCCTGGCGGTCGCGGCCGCCATCACTGCTCCGGCGGTGGCCCTGGCCGACGCCACCCTCTATGGCAAGACCCACGTGAGTATCGACTGGTTCGATATTGGTAGCGATGAGTACAAGGGCTGGGCCGTGAACAGGGGTGAGATCGGCAAAGGTAACGGCCGTGCCAATCGTCTCGGCGTCAAGGGTTCCGAAGACCTCGGTGCTGGCCTGAAGGCCATCTATCAGGTCGAGTTCGGCATACCGCTGGCCAACGAAAGGGACTATGACTTCGATAACGGCGAGCAGAGGGGGCTCAAGATGCGTAACACCTATGTTGGTCTGAAGGGTGGTTTCGGTACCTTCCTGGTAGGTCGTCACGATACCCCGCTCAAGGTGTCCACCAGCAAGCTGGAAATGTTCAACGACACCATGGCCGACTACGAAGGCACACTCGGCTTCGACGATATCCGCGCCGATAATACCATCGCCTATATCACCCCCAGCTTTGGCGGTTTCCAGTTCGCCGCCGCCACCATACCTGGCTCCGCAAGCACTGTTGACGGAGGCAAAAACCGCAAGGCGAATAGTCTGACCGAAGGTTATTCCCTCGCCGCCACTTATGGGAATGGTCCCTGGTACTTCGGCGCTGCCTATGAGGTACTGACTGACCAGCTCAGCACTGCCAAGGCAAACATCGATAGCGCCCAGGCCATCTTCGATGCCGGCTTTATCAATGCCAGCCAACTCGCCACCATCAAGACCGCCAATGCCGACACTTCGGATTATAAGAAATGGCGTGTCGGTCTGGGTATCCGGGATCTGAGTGGTTTCTACCTGAGTGCCATCTATGAGAAGCAGAAGTCCATCGGCTTCGTGGAAAAGATCATGGTTGGAGACAAGAAGAAAGACAACGACGCCGATGTATGGCAAGGCCAGCTCGGCTATGCCTTCGGCAACAACATGATCAAGGGCATGTATGGTAAGAAAAAGCTGGATATTGGTAATGAGACCAAGAGCTGGGCCGTCGGCTTCGATCACAACTTCAGCAAGCGCACCAAGGTCTATGCCCTCTATACCAAGGTCGATGCGGACAACAAGGGCACTGACGAGGGTGACTGGAAGGGCTTCTCGCTCGGCATGATGTACGATTTCTGAGCCTGGCTTGGGTTGCCTGTGGAACAACGGGGCCAAAGGCCCCGTTTTTTCATTGCTTCAATAACTTTAGTGCGCGAAGCGCATCATAGTTGAAACTATGGACTTTAAGTCCCTTCACTTTCAGTCCGTGGCTTGTCCACGGATGAGGACTTTAGTCCTCCAGACTATGGACTTTCAGTCCATAGTGGTTGATGTTTCGCGTGTAACCGCTCCATGATCGAGATCGCTGCGCTGCGTGATTACTGTGACGGCTTATTGGGCGGTGACGAATTCGACGACTGCCCCAACGGGCTACAGGTGGAGGGGGATCAGCCAGTCAGGCGCCTGATCAGCGGTGTGAGCACGAGCCTGGCGCTGATCGATACGGCAATCGCCCAGGGGGCGGACGGGATCCTGGTCCATCATGGTTTTTTCTGGAAGCGACCGGAAACCGGTAGCACGTGCTCATCCCGGGGGACTCCTTGACCCATTAATGGCATATCAGGGAAAATACGATGCCAGCTTTCAGTTGATTCGCATATTCTGATTCTCACCTTCCTGAGCGGTAAGGCTCCCGTCCTGGAAGCGCAACCTAGCAGAGCCTACCGGGGGTTGTCAGAGAAATGAGCGCACCAGGCGTGGATAAGAAGAGGCGACGTGTCCTTGTCGCCGCCACAAGCGTAGTCGGGGCCGTCGGGGCCGGTTACGTGGCCGTTCCCTTCATTGCTTCCATGAACCCGAGCGCCAAGGCCCGGGCGGCCGGGGCGCCGGTGGAGGCGGACATCGGCAAGCTGGAACCGGGTGCCATGTTGCGAGTCAAGTGGCGCGGCAAACCGGTCTGGGTGGTGAATCGCACCGAGGAGATGTTGGCCGCTCTTCCCGAGTTGGACCACCTGCTGGCGGACCCGGACTCGGCGACATCCGTGCAGCCGGAAAGCTGCCGGAATGCGACGCGCTCACTCAAGTCCAAGTATCTGGTGGCCGTGGGTATCTGTACCCACCTCGGTTGCTCCCCGACCTACCGGCCCGAGGTGGCCCCCGCCGATCTGGGATCGGAGTGGAAGGGTGGTTTCTTTTGCCCCTGCCACGGTTCTCGCTTCGACTTGGCCGGGCGCGTCTACGCCGGTGTTCCGGCACCGATCAATCTGGAAATACCCAAGCACACCTATATTTCCGACACCGTCATCCTGATCGGTGAAGGCGGAGGAGCGGCCTGATGAGTACAGAGCATACCGGATTCCTCGGTTGGATCGACGCACGTTTCCCGCTCACGAAGGTCTGGAAGGAGCATCTGTCCGAGTACTATGCGCCGAAGAACTTCAATTTCTGGTACTACATGGGCTCCCTGGCGATTCTGGTGTTGGTGCTGCAGATCGTCACCGGGCTGTGGTTGACCATGAACTACAAGCCTTCGGCCGACGATGCCTTCGCATCGGTTGCATACATCATGCGGGATGTGAATTGGGGCTGGCTCCTGCGTTATATGCACTCCACCGGCGCTTCGGCCTTCTTTATCCTCATCTATCTGCATATGTTCCGCGCCCTGCTCTATGGCTCCTACCGCAAGCCGCGTGAGCTCTTGTGGATTATCGGTGTGATCATCTATCTGGCCATGATGGCTACCGCCTTCTTCGGCTATCTCCTGCCCTGGGGACAGATGTCCTACTGGGGAGCCCAGGTCATCGTCAACCTGTTCGCAGCGGTCCCCAGCATCGGTGAGGACCTCTCCTTATGGGTCCGAGGCGATTATGTCATCTCCGATGTCACCCTGAACCGGTTCTTCGCCTTCCACTTCCTGGTGCCGTTCCTGATCGCGGGTCTCGTGTTTATCCATATCGTCGCCCTGCACAAGGTGGGTTCCAACAACCCGGACGGGATCGAGATCAAGCAGGGCCCCAAGGGCAATCGCTGGGATGACAAGGCACCGGCGGATGGGATCCCGTTCCATCCCTATTACACGGTCAAGGACATTGCCGGGGTGGTGGGTTTCCTGATCCTCTTCGCGGCCGTGGTCTTCTTTTGGCCGGACTTCGGCGGGTTGTTCCTGGAGGCACCGAATTTCCAACCCGCCGATCCCTTGAAGACACCGGAGCATATCGCCCCCGTTTGGTATTTCACACCCTACTATGCCATCTTGCGCGCGGTTCCACCCATGTTCGGTTCCCAGTTCCCCGGCGTGGTGGTGATGTTCGCGGCCATTCTGATACTGTTCTTCCTGCCCTGGCTGGACCGCAGCGAGGTAAAGTCCATCCGCTACAAGGGCATCCTCTCCAAGATCGCCATCGGCGTGTTCGCGGTTACCTTCATCGCTTTAGCCTGGCTGGGCCTGGAGGCGGCTACGCCTGCCAAGACCCTGCTCGCGCAATTCTTCACCCTGCTCTATTTTCTGTTCTTCCTGCTGATGCCGATCTACAGCAAGCTGGATAAGACCAAGCCGGTGCCGGAGCGGGTGACGAAAACAAGCTGGATAAGCAGGATTAAGACCAAGCCGGTTCCGCAGAGGGGGACACAATGAAAAGATTGCTTATCGCATCCGTTCTCTTGCTGGCGCCCATGTTTGCCTCGGCCTCCGGCGGCACCGGTCTGCCCCTGGAGGAAGCCGACATCGATCTTGCGGATAAGGAGTCCCTGCAGCGGGGCGCCAGGTACTTCGTCGATTACTGTATGGGTTGCCACTCCCTCAAATACATGCGCTACAACCGGATGGGAGAAGACCTCGGGCTCGACGAAGTTCGGATACGTCAAGACTTCATCTTCGACAAGGAAGCCAAGCCCGGCGATTTGATGGTCAGCGCCATGCGTCCGCAGGACGGCGAGAAGTGGTTCGGTACCGAGGTGCCGGATCTGACGCTGGTCACCCGTTGGCGTGATCCGGACTGGGTCTTCACCTACCTCAAGAGCTTCTATGTAGACGAGAGCCGGCCTTACGGTGTCAACAACGCGGTGTTTCCCGATGTGGGTATGCCGCATGTCTTGGCCGGTCTCCAGGGATTGCAGAAGGCCGTCCATACGGAGGCCGAGGGCGAACACCATGGTTCGTTGAAAGGTTTCGAACCGGTGCAGCCGGGCAGTCTGTCGACGGAGGACTATGACGGGATGGTCCGCGATCTGACGAATTTCCTGAGCTACGCGGGTGAGCCCATAAAGCTCGAACGCCGGCGGCTGGGTTTTTATGTGCTGGGCTTCCTGGTCATACTCTTCGGCCTCGCCTACCTACTCAAAAAGGAATATTGGAAGGACGTGCACTGAATCAGAGTTAAATGTCTGTTCGCGAAGCTACCATGAAAGAATCCGCTGGCCGCTTCGTGCGCCGCCAACGGCTCCGGCTCTTTGCACAAATACAGTTCCGGAGCCAGAACCGCTGCCAGGCCTTGGTCAACGTTATCGACCAGACAGCCCATCAGGTCGCGAGCTACCACGGTTCCGCGGGAGCCGAATTCACACAGATGCGATGATTGACGATCTCCTTCATGTAGTCGTCGGCACAGGCATGATGGGGGGGCGGGGTAGGGGCCCGTTCTTTGCCGGCAACGTTTTTGGTGCATCGGGTTTTCGGACCGTGTTCCGGGATAACTTCAACCAGCTCCAGCACGCAGCTGCGGGCCTGATCATCGGTTACAAGTACGGAAAACCAGGGGAGTGGTTCGCGCGTTACCGCGAGCGCGAACCGCAGGATGATCTTCTCTATGAGGTCATCTGCCCAATCGGGCGATGGCTGTACTTCAACCCGGAACGCTTCCGGGAGTTCCCTGGCCGAGTAGCGGTCGCACTTTCTGACGGCACCTGCTATGCACCCTTTGCCCGTTGAGGCGCATGGTGAAGAAGCTCGCTTTAACCGTAGTCGGATCCATCGCAGCTTTGCTTGCAGTATTTTTCATCGCATCTGAGCATGAGTCCACCATTGCTCTTTCGTTCGCCGAGGCTTCTATCTCGTCTCTTCAAACCAGCCAGGAAGAGCGGAAGAAATACGAGATTCCTGAGGTTGTCTCTTCCGGAAGCTTCCGGTTAGTAGATACGGATCTGTTCGAGCGCACGTGGATCTTCTGGTTTGATGGCGGGGAAAAGGGTCTCATGGAAATCCGGGTCTATGCTCCCAACGGGTTATCGTTCGTCCCACTCTTCAACTCTCACGAAGAACTCAAGATTGTGAGCGTCGACTATCTGTCTTCGGGAAGACCTGGTCGCGACACGAACCGGTCGCCTGACCAGGGCATGGCAGCGGACTCGCCATAGTAATTTTATTGGGGAGTCCTGCATTGGAGACAGGCCCCGTATCCTACGGGGCTTTTTCGTTTATACTGATAGATGATCGCCTCGGGTCTTCCGGGCCTGGGGCGGTAACCCGAGTACTGAAGTAAAGGACAGCCGGCAGTGGCCACCGATAGACGATCCGTTATGACCCTGTTTTCCGATCCCACGAATCCATACTGCCACCGGGTACGTATCGTACTGGCGGAAAAGAGTATCTCCGTCGACATCGTCGATGTGTGTGCCCAAGATCTGTCTGACGAGGTTATGGATTTCAACCCCTACGGAACCGTACCCACATTGGTAGACCGGGACCTGCGACTCTATGAGTCGCGCATCATCATGGAGTATCTGGACGAGCGTTTTCCGCATCCGCCGCTACTGCCCGTCGACCCGGTTTCACGCGCTACCTCCCGACTCTATATGTACCGCGTGGAGCGCGACTGGTACATCCTGATGGATCGGATACTCGCGGGCACCGAGGACGAGGTGGCCACGGCACGCAAGGAGCTGCGCGAGAGCCTGATCGCCACCTCCCCGGTGTTTGAAGCCAAACCTTTCTTTATGAACAATGAGTTCTCCCTTGTGGATTGTTGCGTGGCCCCCCTGTTATGGCGCCTCCCTCTGTTGGGCATCGACTTGCCGGCGCGGGCCCAGGCATTGTCCAACTACGCAAAGCGCATCTTCACCTGGCCCTCTTTCGGCAAAAGCCTGACGGAGGCAGAGCGGGAGATGGCTATGGAAAATAGTTGATTGTCCACTTGCCGCCATGACTTCGAACCGTCCCTACATGATTCGGGCACTCTACGAGTGGATTACGGATAACCGAATGACTCCCCATCTGCTCGTGGATGCGACCCATCCCCAGGCGGTAGTTCCGGCACAGTTCATTGAGGACGGAAAGATCGTACTCAATATAAGCCCTACCGCTGTCCGCGCCCTCGTACTTGGAAACGGGCGCATTGAATTCGGTGCGCGTTTCGGTGGTGTCGCCATGCAGGTCCGGGTGCCGGTGGGGGCGGTGCTCGGTATCTATGCGCGCGAGAATGGGCATGGGATCTTGTTCCCGGACGACGGACCAGGGATAGACGACACGGAGGGAACGGAAGACGAATCGATTGCCCCCAAACCGCCGCGGAAACGACCGACACTCAAGGTCGTCAAGTAGGTGAGAGCACCGGGGACAATTTCCGCGGTAGTGGTTAAATTTAAAGTGGTACGGTTATGCGACGTAATGATTCAAACACCACTGTTTTTGCCATCCCTGGCACCTGGATTCCAGCAGTCCCTGCCGGAATGACGAGGTCGGGGTTGGTAGATTTAACCACTTAAAATTTAACCACGACCAATTTCCGCTTGTTGCTTACGGTCAGCTATCTGCCGGCCATTCGGGCGGATCCAGGCCGATCGTCTCCGGATTCAGGCCGACGAGTACGAGGTAGCCGCGGTGCCTGCCGACGCCTTCTGCGCTGAAATCGAATCCGTACACGCGCACTATCCGCAACCCGGCGCCAGTCCGTCGCATCCGCAGCCGACGTAGGGAGACAGTCTGGTCCAGGAACTGCAAACCACGCTGCTTACAGGCAGCGCGGCAGATTTCGGTCGCCACCTCACGGGCACGTAGGCTGTCGAGCCAGAACCAGCCCAGGAGCAAAAGGGCAAGGATAGCGAGCAGACTATTCATGTAGGGGTAGTGTTCTAATTTTGTTGTTGCTGGGCCTTGTAGGCGCGGGCTTGCCCGCGCTTTGGCCCTTTTAAGGCGCCTTACACCGGCAACAACGAAGTTGAAACACCACCCATGTAGGTTTTTAGGGGCTGTTGACATAATCGTCGTACCAACCGCTAATAGGACAAGATTAACAGGATGACCAGGATTAACAGGATTATTTTTCTTAAATAAAAATTATAATATCCTGTTAATCCTGTACCATTAGGAGACAAGCCCGGAGGTTAGGGTTTACTCCTTGCGTAAAATAAGACATTTGGGCAAGAAAAGGAGTCAACCATGGGAGCCCTTGTCATCGTCACCGCCGACATCACGCGGCTTGCGGTGGACGCCATCGTAAACGCCGCCAACCAGTCACTCCTCGGTGGGGGCGGCGTCGACGGCGCCATCCACCGGGCTGCGGGGCCTGAGCTACTGGAGGCCTGCCGAAGCCTCGGCGGTTGTCCGACCGGAGAGGCGCGCGTTACTCCTGGGTTCGGATTACCAGCCAAGTGGGTCATCCATACGGTAGGCCCCGTGTGGTGGGGTGGGGCACAGGGTGAGCCGGAGTTGCTGCGCAGCTGTTATCAGCGTTCATTGGCTCTGGCGAAGGAAAAGGAGGCGCGTACCGTCGCCTTCCCGGGCATCAGTACCGGGGTGTATGGCTACCCGAAGGAGGCCGCAGCCCAGATCGCCTTGGAGGTTATGCAGGCTGAACGTGAGGACTTCGAAGAAATTATCGCCTGCTGCTTTTCACAAAAAGACGCCACCCTTTACCGCACACTCTGTTCTGACTGCCGGTCCGATGACGGGGATGGCCGATTCGCGTAGCGGCCCCGCGGCTGGATGGATTTGCGCCTGTGGCTGTTTTCAAAAGCGCACGAACATGCAGGCGTTCGAAAACCGGGCTGTACAGATGCTGGATTGTTGCTGAAATAAAACAGGACGATAAGGTTACGGTGATCGTCTTTCTTCCTCGCCCCATAGTTTTCAACATGTTAATGTTCCATGTGTGCCCTAGGCGTTGCAGAATTGTATAAAAACGAGAAAAGTTGCTCTTTTGTCTGCATTTTGCGCTAGAATTAATACTGATGGTCGGATCGTCATACTCTGGTTCCAACTTGCGGTTTCGGGAAACGAGATTTGAGGAACTTCCGCATCCGAACCGGGATGATGATATTCGCGGGCTTGTTGTTTTTCGCCTACATGTTGTCCGGACCTGTGCCGAAGCACCGAATTTTGACTAACTGTCTACAACCTGAGAGATAAAGGTAACCAAAGATGCGCAAGGCAAACAAAACCCTTCGCGTCATGGGCTATGCAGCCCCTGTCGCACTGACCCTCGCCCTGGCGGTACCCACCATGGGTCATACCCCCACAGACAAGAACCTCTGGTCGGCAAAGGAGGAAAATACCGCCTGGACCACCAGATACGAGGAGTGCTGGCAGAGTAAGACCGGACCCGCTGATCTTTCTCCCTGCATAGTGAAACAGCCGGAACCCCCTAAGATCGTGGAGCTGAACTTCAATCACGACGAGTACGTCGTTCCGAGCGGTGTCGCCGATCCGAGGCAGGTCGACGAGATTGATGAGTATATCGACCAGTTGAAGGCGACTCCGGAACGCGAGTACATCACCATTGTGGGGCACACCAGCGCCGACGGCTCTGATGAGTACAACTGGAAGCTGGGTGAGGACCGTGCCAAGGCAGTTCGCGAGTATTTCATTCGGCGAGGCTATCCTAAGGAGGACCTCGCACCCCCCGAGTCCAGGGGCGAATCTGAGTTGCGTCCGGGATACGATCCCTACTCCGTTGCCCAGCGCCGTGTGGAGTTCCACAAAAGCAGGCTTTAACCTGGAGACCGGCGGCGGGAATCTCCCGCCGTGGGACTGTCAGGAAGCCGACCACGACGATCGTGGTCGGCTTTTTCTGTTGGAGGTCTTCGATCATGCGCATGTTCCGGGACAAAACCCAATTGCCCAGCCCGGACGTAACTGGGCCATGCCCGTGACCAACCTGCATTACGTCAAGGGTACGCCCATCCAACCGCCGTTCCCGGCCGACACCCGCACTGCCCTCTTCGGACTCGGCTGCTTCTGGGGTGCCGAACGGTGTTTCTGGGAACTGCCCGGTGTCTACTCTACGGCCGTGGGCTACGCCGCCGGCTACACGCCCAACCCCACGTACCAGGAGGTCTGCTCGGGGCTCACGGGACACAATGAGGTTGTCCTGGTGGTATTCCGGCCGCAGGACATCGGTTTCGAGGCGTTGCTGCGTCGGTTTTGGGAGGCCCATGACCCAACCCAGGGTATGCGTCAGGGAAACGACGTGGGAACCCAGTACCGTTCCGGCATCTATTTCGCCGACGACCAGGAAGCGGCCGCACGGGCAAGCGCCCGGCGTTACCAGACAGCGCTTACCAAGGCCGGCTACGGGGTAATTACAACTGAGCTCCTGCCAGCACCTGAATTCTACTACGCGGAAGATTATCACCAGCAGTACCTGGCCAAGAATCTGGGCAGCTACTGTGGTCACGGTGGCTGCCGAGTCGCCTATCCGGACCTGGGAGAAGTTAACCGCAAATAAACACAAATGGCCGCAAATCAATAGGCATGGACCGAGAACCGCATCAATCAGGAGGCCGGCAACGGGCAGCTGGTGACTGGAAACCCGGTCGGTGGGTACAGCCCACCCTACAGTCGCACCGCGGTCGTACCGGAGGGGATAGCAACAGTCCGGAATCCATAAAGAGCCAAAAAGAATTAAGAATTCCTGATGGAGGGTGTTGGGTACGGGCCATCCAAAGATGCGGTTCGCGGTCGGGGTTGGCGTAGTCCTGCTACGATATACCGCGCTCACCGCATCCTACGTCCATTCTACGAAGAGTCCGGGGGCATCCTGGTCAGGGGGACGAAGGCTACCCCGAGCACGTCCGTCTTACTGAGCGATCCGTCCGGGCGCTTTTCGATCACAATGAGCTCCTGATGACCGTACCGGGGACCGACGGGGATCACCAGTCGACGGCATTCCTTGAGCTGCTCGGTCAGAGGCGGAGGCACTGCGGGTGCGGCGGCGGTGACCAGAATGCCGTCGTAGGGGGCGAACTCGGGCCAACCAGTGTAGCCGTCGCGATGCCGAGTCTCTACGTTCGTATAGCCCAGGCGGGCGAGCCGCGCGGCGGACTGGCGGGCCAGCTCGGGAATGATCTCCACCGAACGGACCTGGCCGACCACGCGGGAGAGGATGGCCGCCTGATACCCGGAGCCGGTGCCGACCTCCAGCACACAGTCATCCGGGTCACAAGCGAGGAAGTCCGTCATCAGGGCGACGATGAAGGGCTGGGAGATGGTCTGGCCGTGGCCGATGGGTAATGGGCCGTTGGCATAGGCGTATCGTTGTTCATAGTCCGGGACGAAATGGTGGCGCGGGACCTCCGCCATAGCCGTCATGACGCGCTCACCGAAGGTATCGCGTCCGGTCATCGAGTGCGTGTACCGGAGCTCCGCCCTGATATCCTCGAGCAGCTTGTGAATGCCGGATTGCATAGGCCTTGCCCGTCGCCGCGGCCGCTGAACCGCTGAATCGGTGTCGATCACATAGTAGTCGCGCCGCCGTCAGTGCTCCCGATGCGCAGCAAAGGATAGCTTGTCCAGTACGCCCATCATCACCGCCGAGACCACGAAGGTCAGGTGCATGATCACATACCACATGAGCTTGTCGTTCGGGATCTGGGGCGCATTCATAAAGGCCCGGAGTAGATGGATGGAGGAGATGGCCACGATGGAGGCCGCGACCTTGAGCTTCAGGGTACCGGCGTCTAGCTTGCCCAGCCAGCCGAGCTTTTCGGCATCATCGTCGATATCGATACGTGAGACGAAATTCTCGTAGCCGGAGAACATCACCATCACCACCAGGCTCGCCACCAGCACCATGTCGATCAGGGCGAGGATCGTGAGCACCATTTCCGATTCCTGCATGGTCCAGATATGGCTCAGGACATGAAAGACCTCCTGGAAAAACTTCACGCCCAGGGCGACCAGGGCCAGGGACATGCCGACATAGACCGGGGCCAGGATCCAGCGGCTGGAGAATAGTAGCTTTTCGATCGCGCGTTCCAACATACCAGCGGTTACTTCCATCGTTATTCAAATGGGTGACCGGATACGAGTTTACACGCGAAGGTATCCCAAGACCACGCCCCCACGTGACCCTCCGCGTGGTCGGCCCGCGCGGACCTCGCGTTGGTAGTGATTGAGGTCTAAGTGGAAACAGAGTCGATAGCAGTGGAGTGGGCACGCTACTCCGAGATTCAGACCGAGATACCCTCATCGTGTGTATAATAGCCAGGGACAACAAAATTACAACACCACCGCTGAAAGGTTGAGCAATTCTTCATGGTTCGTGCTGTCGTCCAATCGTACAGGATTAACAGGATTATTCGTTGTTTTAATTGCGGTTAGCCGGAGAACACGGAGTTTAGCTGCTGGTGTGAGACTTGTTGAACGGGAGCTGATCAGGAAATCATCGGCGTAGCCGATGCGGTGCATAATGAGCTCGGCGCTGGTTTTCCGGAGAAAGTTTAAGCATTCGGAACCTGTGTAACCGTGCGGCGGAAGTCCAGGGCGACAAGAAAAAAATCCTGTTAATCCTGTTAATCCTGTCCTATTGGAATATTGCGACAAGCATTCAGATGAAACCGCTCTACGCTAACCACTTATCCCCCAAACCGCGCCAAATCATTCAGGACCACTGTCAGTCCCAAGCCAGACTGCCGCCGGTACGATACTCGGTGACGCGGGTCTCGAAGAAGTTCTTCTCCTTCTTCAGATCCAGCACCTCGGACATCCAGGGGAAGGGGTTGGTCGCCCCCGGATACTGCTCCGGCAGACCGATTTGGACGCAGCGGCGGTTGGCGATGAACTTCAGATACTCATCGAACGAGGAGACGTTCAGGCCCAGCACGCCGCGGGGCATGGTGTCGTGGGCATATTGGCTCTCCAACCCGATGGCGTCGCGGATCATGTGCACCAGCTCCTGCTTGAACCCCTCGGTCCATAAATGCGGGTTCTCGAGCTTGATCTGATTGATCACATCGATCCCGAAATTCATGTGCATGGACTCGTCGCGCAGGATGTATTGGAATTGCTCGGCGGTGCCGGTCATCTTGTTGCGGCGGCCCATGCTCAGGACCTGGACGAAGCCCACATAGAAGAAGATGCCCTCGAAGATGACGTAGAAGGCGACCAGCTCGCGCAGCAGCTTGCGGTCGTTCTCCGGGGTGCCTGTATTGAAATGGGGATCGGCGAGGCACTGGGTATAGGGCAACGCCCACTCCGCCTTGCGCGCTACGGCTGGCACCTCTCGGTACATATTGAAGATCTCGCCCTCGTCCAGTCCCAGGCTCTCCACCGCATACTGGTAGGCATGGGTGTGCAGGGCCTCCTCGAACGCCTGACGCAGCAGATATTGACGGCACTCCGGGTTGGAGATATGTCGGTAGACGGCCAGCACCAGGTTGTTCGCCACCAGGGAGTCGGCGGTCGAGAAGAAGCCCAGATTGCGCTCGATGATGGTGCGCTCGTCCTCGGTCAGGCCGTTGGGGTCCTTCCACAGGGCGATGTCCGCGTTCATATTGATCTCCTGCGGCATCCAGTGGTTGGCGCAGGCATCCAGATACTTCTGCCAGGCCCAATCGTACTTGAAGGGGACCAGCTGGTTCAGATCGGCACGGCAGTTGATGATCCGCTTGTCGTCCACCCGCACCCGGCCGGCGCCCATCTCCAGGTTCTCCAGGCCAGTGGCACCACCCGCGGCCGTTGGATCGGCATGCGGATCCGGCAGGCTGTCAGCGCCGGTGACAGAGACAGTGGCCCCCCAAGCCGCCAGATCCGGCTGTATCGGCAGCGGGTTCGGGTCCACCACCGGCGCTGTACCCGCGGTAGCTGCCAGGACATCGTCAGTGCCCACGCCCTTATCCGGCGGATGCACATGGCCGGCAATGTCGCGGGCCTGATGCTCGACCTGTCTGTCAGCGCTGGAGCGTGAGTCGAAGGACCTTGGCCCCGGCAGCCCAGCCGGTGGCGATATTTTGGAGTCCTCACGCCGGTTCGACACGAAGGCCAGTGGATCGTCCCAGTTCAACATACCAGCTTTTCTCTGCTAGGTTATCCACACAAGACGCTACCGTAGGTAGGCGTTTTCCATCCTTGATACATCGCCTCCGGCCTGCCCGACGGGGGATACTCGCTGACTCTCCGGGACATCCGAGGTCTGAGTCTCCTCTGTAAGGTTATTTTATCGCCCTGTCTGATGGAGGCGCTCCACCGCCAAACGCTTGGTGCGGTCGATCTGATAGGCGCGTACTTCTTTGTACAGGGGATGGTGCATATCGAAACGCAACTGCGTGATCGAAATGGCGAGTACCTCTTTGCCGCCCTTGATGTCGATAATGCACATGATCTCTCCCTCGTCACCGCCGTCGAGTACATTGCTGGTCTCGATGCGCTGCTTGTTGCGGATCGGAAGCATGCCTTGCGACGCCAGGGCGGTCAAGGCATGCTTGGTCACGAAGGCAAAAAACGGCAGCGATTGTTGGAGCTTCGAGATCAGATCTTCGGTACTGAGGTATTAGTTCTGCATTTTTTCCCCGCTCCTGCGCCCTGCATGGGCTGTCTCATACAGGCGATGATTTCGTCATTGGGTAAGTGGCTAAATTTTACTAAGCAGACAAAAACCCACAGGACCTAACTCAATACGTATTCATACCTCTGAATTATACCGCAGAGGAATAACAATGTCCTGTGCAATATTGCCGGGTTAGTGAGTGATGAAATCTGCTGGCCCCTACCTCGTCGTTCCGGCAGGGAGTGCCGGAATCCAGTGCCAGGGACGGCAACAACAGGAAGCGCTGAACCATTACCCGAGGGTCATGTTTCAATCGTAATGATTATTCGGCAGGGCAAGCGCGTATAAAGGGCACCTTGAAAAATAGGTGTTTTCACCAATCAAGCGACCTTAAGTCATTGATTGTTGAGAGGTACTGTAGACAAAAACCGTATTTTTCAAAGTGCCCTAAAGTTGTTGGCGATTGAGGTTGCTGCCAACTTCCGGTCGTCAGCCGCAACTACGGTGGTTCGCCCTGAACGGTCGGCGCCGGCTTGCCGGCGCTGGGCTGGAGGGCAACCAGGCTGGCCGGTCGAATCCCAGCAAAGCGCGGGCAAGCCCGCGCCTACGCGTTCCAGCGCAGGGAAAACCAATCCGGCAACATCATGGTTTCAGGAAGAGTTATACGCGCTCCCCCTGGATTATTCGGTCGCCCTGGGAATCCTGGTTCCGATCTGCAACCTCGGTAGGCATAATTAGGGGCTTGGCAACGATCACCTAGGACTGCTCATGCCCGGCTTCGATGTCTTTCTGTCCCACAACAGCAGCGACAAACCCACCGTCCGGGCACTCAAGCAGGCCCTGGCCGAGCGGGGGCTCGAGTGCTGGCTCGACGAGGAACAGCTGCGTCCCGGCTTGCCCTGGCAGAATCTGCTGGAGCAGGGCATCGAGGACAGCGGCAGCATTGCAGTCTGTGTCACCGCCGATGGCCTGGGTCCCTGGGAAAACCAGGAAGTGCAGGCAGCCCTGCGCCTTGCCGTCAAGGACAGTCGCCCTGTCATCCCGGTCCTGCTGCCGGGGGCCCCATCCGAGCCCGAGTTGCCTATGTTCCTGGGCAACCTTACCTGGGTCGATCTGCGTGGGGGACTCAATGCGGAAGGTATCGACAGGCTGATCTGGGGCATCACCGGTAAAAAGCCAGGTGAAGAAGACACCATCGCCCCGGCACATGAACCCGACGGCGATGAGATTCCGACACCGAGCGATACTCGGTTTCTGGGCGAGATCTTCGAGCGGCTCTATAACCGTCCCACCCTGATCCTACCTTGCCCAGGAAAACCGGGAGCAACCCGCTGGCCTGGAGGCCTTGCGCGAGCGTGTGCAGCGCCATTTCGGTTCGGACCAGACCCTGTATCTGGTCCCGTCGTACAATACCGACGCAGGTGAGGCCGAGTTCTTCCGCATCCTAGGCAGACGCGCCGCATGGACCCGCCCGCCGGGAGTGCTATGGGATTCGAGGAATACCTGGACGACCGGCTCGCCGGCGGCGAGCGGTTGTTTCTGCTGGTCACCGACCTCAGCAAGTGCTCCGGTATCGGACGTGAGCGACTTGCCGGTATTCTGCGCAGCCTGTCCGAAGCCCGCGAATGCCTTGCATACGGTGCTGGTAGGGGACGAAGGGCTGGCCAAGCTCAAATACGCCCAAGGCGATCTGTCCCTCTTGAGTCACGCGGAGCCCATGAATTGGCCCGAGCTCAACACCGGCGATCTGATGGCACTCGCCCGGCAGGGCCGACCCTCCTTTGATCTGGCGCTGGAAGAGGCACGGGCTATCCTCAAGGCCACCGGTGGCCACCCGCGCCTGATCCAGAATGTCCTCTGGTGCCGCGCCAAAGGCACGGTGCTTGAGACATGTATCCGGGAGCTGGCGAATTCCAGGCAGATCGAGGCCCAGTTCGTCGCACTCACCCGTGATTCAAGAGACGCCCAACAGATTGCCGCTTGGCTCGGGCAAGACGAGCTGGGTCCCTACCAAGGCTGGATCCCGGACCTTTTGTTGCGCCGGCTCTATTGGAAGAATCTGCTGCGGGCCGAAGGGCCGACCGGAGCCGAGCGCCTGGTCTGGCGCTGTCCGGCAATCATCGGAGCAGGACGGCGAGTGTTGAGGGCTGTTCCGTGACGCCGGAGCCTGGGAGCCAGAAACGCAAGAAGGGCCTTTCGTAACCGTCCAGCCCCCACCGCGTCATTCCGGCAGGGAGTGCCGGAATCCAGGGCCAGGGATGGCAAAGACAGCGGGGGACTGGACGCTTGCAGCTATTCGTGTTCGTTCGTGTTTTTCGTGGTTTTTGGCTCGTTCCCACGCTCCGGCGTGGGAACGCACGTGTGGCCGCTCTGGCGGCCAAGGTTTCATGACGCTGGAGCGCAAGGACTTGCTCCCAAGAATCAATTTTCGCGTAGATTCGCGTGATTCGTAGTTTTTTCCGCCTCTATCGCAGGGCGAGCGCGTATAAAGATGTTTTCGATTAACAGGTTGCTTCCAGGTTTCAGGCGTCAACCGCGACCGCGGTAGTCCGCCATGCGCGGTAGGCGCGGGCTTGCCCCGCACCTATCGCTGCCGTCCGGTCGGTCGACGGCGATAGGTGCAGGGCAAGCCCGCGCCTACCCGACCGGGAGTGTTCCAGCACTGGGAAAACCGATCTGCTAACACGATGTTCTCGGGAGGATTTATACGCGCTCACCCTGGCCTCTGTCGCGCAAAATTTCTCGCTGCGCTCGAAATGACACTAAGTGTCAACATGACCTGCTTGTGACCGATTTGCGTTAATTCGCGTCCATTTGCGGCGAAAAGATGATTCCCAGGTTATCGGCACTTGGGTACTGCTGTACTAGGGCGTGTTGACATTCAATAAGGAGTAAACCCCAACCTCCGGGCTTGTCTCCTAATGGTACAGGATTAACAGGATGTTATAATTGATCATTCAAAAAAATAATCCTGTTAATCCTGTTAATCCTGGTCATCCTGTCAATCTTGTCCCATTAGCGGTCGGCACGACGATGATGTCAACAGCCCCTGGCAACTTAACACGGCAACTCCGGTGGCTAGCCGCAATCCTGCTGTGGTCGGCGCAAATCCTCGCCGGGCCCGCCCACCC
>Ga0209458_1000154_pt1 | contig 35945 bp, 30 predicted proteins | sample WorMetLIZAISLAND_FD_187411 | JGI IMG/M metagenome (GOLD analysis project Ga0209458, IMG submission 187411) | Marine gutless worms symbiont microbial communities from Max Planck institute for Marine Microbiology, Germany - Inanidrilus manae... ...
GAATTGAGCGCACCACTTATGGTGATATTGGCGTCGGGGAAATGAATGTGATCTGCGTCACAGTCCTTTCTGAAATCGGCTGTTCGCGTTGATGTTTGATTGGTCTGCCGCCACCATCTCAGGCATGCGTGATCCGGGGATCACGAGGGAGAATGCCGCCTCGATGTGTCAAAGGGGCGCTGCGACGCCAGCCGGTTAGTCGGTTCAACGCTGGCGGGGCAGATGCAATGCGATGCGTTGCGACAGCAAGCACAGGACCCCGCAGACCGCAATCACGACAGCCATCGGCATGGCACTGCCGTCGTGCAGCAGGCCGACGGCGCTGCCGGCGACGGCACCCAGTCCGAACTGCCCCGCACCGAACAGCGCGGCGACGGTGCCGGCACGGTCGGCATGCGCCTCCGCCGCCAAGGCCATGGCGTTGGCAGAGATCAGATTGAGCGTGCTCATGTAGAAGAACAGCGGCACGACGATGCCGAGCAGGCCGCCGGTACCGCTGATCGCGGTGATCAACAGGGCGACGCCAGACAGGGCGGCCACGATGCCACCGATCGAGATCATCACCGGCGCGCCGCAGTGCAGGACCAAACGCGCATTCAGCACCGCCCCGCCCATGATGCCGAGCACATTGAGCGCGAACAGGTAGCCGTAGGCCTGAGGCGCGATGCCGAACAGCTCGATGTAGACGAACGGGGTGCCGGAGATGTAGGCAAACATGCCGGCAAAGGCAGTGCCGCCGGCAAGGATGCAGGCCAGGGTGCGCAGGTCGCCGAGCACGCGGCCATAGCCCGTGAACACGGTCCTGAAGGGACGGGCCGGACGGCGTTCCGCCGGCCTGCTTTCCGGCAGCCAGGCCAGCACCGCGACCAGTGCCATTAGGCCGAAGCCGGTGAGCAGCCAGAAGATCGCACGCCAGCCGAACCAGACCAGCACATGGCCGCCGATCAACGGCGCGAGCAGCGGCGCCAAACCAGTGACCAGCATCATGAACGACAGCACCCGGGCGGCCTGGTCGGTCGGGAAGCGGTCGCGCACGACGGCGCGGGCGACGACGACGCCGGCGCCGCCGCCCAGCGCGTGCAGCAGGCGAAAGGCGATCAGGGTCTCGATGTTCGGGCTGATCGCACAAAGTGCGCTGGCCGCGACGTAGAGGCTGATGCCGCCGACCAGGACCGGCCGCCGGCCCCAGCGATCCGAGAACGGGCCGTACAGCAGTTGGCCGCCGGCGAAGCCGACGAAGAAGGCGCTCAGGGTGAGTTGCACCTGACCGGCGCCGGCGTCCAGCTCACGGCCGATGGTCGGCAGGCCCGGCAGGTACATGTCGATGGACAGCGGCCCGAACGCCGCCAGCACACCCAGGATCAGGACCGTGGACAGGACCCGTTGCGAACTGACGCTGTCTCGGCTGCTGCTCATGCTCGGTCTTCTGAGCGCGAAGGGGTGAGGTGATCAAGGTGATCGATCGGTGGTCGACGCTGCACTCTGGCACCATAACCCTAACGGAACGATGCCGGGGTTAAGGGTCCCGTGCGACACAGTCAAAGATCCAGAGGTCGGTGAAGTCGTCGGCGCTGAGGGTTGCTTTGCCCCGCCGAACGGAATCGCGGTCGAACTGTGCGCAGTAGCGTGCCGCCGCGGAATCGGCGTCAGCCCACTTCCCTGCGGTCACGGTCACTGTAGTCTCGCTGCCGGCGACGATTCGCGGGCTTGCCAGTGGCATCGGGGTGCAGCCGGCGGCGACCAGCAGAAGAGCAGTGACGGCGGTCGTCGGCTTCGTCGAGGGCATCACGCGCGGCCGCTACAACAGACCTTCGATCGGCAGCAGCGAGACCAGCCACAGCTGCAGCTGGCGCCAGAAGCTCGCCGCCGGCTCGCCCGTGTAGCGGACAAGCCGATCCTGTTTGATCGTGACCCAGGTGACGGGCGCGTCGCCGCCGGCGGCCTTCTCGACGCGGTAGCTTTGCTCGAGGCTGACACCCGCATCCATGAAGTCGGCGACCTGTGCCGCCAGTTCGGGACTATGCACGAGCAGCCCGATCTCGGTGTTCAGGCTATGTGAACGGGGATCGAAGTTGTACGAGCCGATGAACACCTTGCGCCGGTCGATGACTGCCGCCTTGGTATGCAGTGCGGCGCCGGCGGATCCGATCAGGCCGTAACCGCCGTTGTGTGCCTTCGCGGCATCGGCGCGCATTTCATACAGTTCGACGCCGTTCTCGAGCAAAGGCACCCAGTATCGCGCATAGCCGGCATGGGCGGCAATGACATCGTTGCTGGCCAGGGAGTTGGTCAGCACGCGGATGCGGATGTCCTCGTCGCGCCGCGCGTGGAGATTCGCGATCCCCTGGGCGCCGGGGATGAAATAGGCCATCTCGATCAGAATCTCTCGCCGTGCCTCCGCGCCGGACTCTCGCAGCCGCTCGCTGATCGGCCGCGCGCCTTCCGCGACGACCTTGTCGGGCGGGTCATAGAGGGTTTCCGCTCTGCCCCAGATGTAGTCGCCGCGACGGGCGGCAAGCCGTGCGCGCAACTGCTCTGCGTCCGTGTCCAGGTCGTACGGGAAGTCGTCGAGATTCCGGACCCAGTCGCGCAACTTGGCCATGCCGGCCTCGGATTCCGCTGCCGTCGGTTGTTTGCTGAGCAGACTGCCGATCGGCACCGCCCAGATGCTGTTCCAGTAGGTATCGAAGCTGGCGGAGACGTCCTGCACGACGGGGCCCACCGCCAGCAGGTCGAGGTCGCGGAAGTTGGCCCGGTCGTTGACGCCGAAATAGTCGTCGCCGACGTTGCGGCCGCCGACGACGGCCAACGCATTGTCGACGATGAAGACCTTGTTGTGCATGCGCCGGTTGATACGGCTGAAATCGGTCAGCGCCTCGGATATCGGGTTGCTGCGCAGGGTGATCGGATTGAACACCCGCAGTTCGATGTTGGGATGGGTATCGAGCATGGCCACGGTCCGGTCCCGGCCCACCACCTGCAGATCATCGATGATGACCCTGACGCGAACGCCGCGGTCGGCGGCGGCGACCAGGCGTTCGGTCAGGATCCTGCCGGTCTTGTCCGGGTGCCAGATGTAGTACTGCGCATCGATCGTGTGCGCTGCGGCCAAGGCCAGGCCAGCGCGGATCTGGAAACCCCAGTCCCCGCGCGGCACCAGGACAAAGCCCGACTCGCCGGGACGGGCGGCAAGCTCCTCGCTGAAGGGGCGCAGCAGTTCGGCATCCCGATAGTCCGGATAGGCGTGCGAGACGGCCTTGTCGATCGCGGCCAGATTCTTCGGCGTGGCGCAGGCCGTGACCAGGACCAGGGCCAGCAGGACCGGCAAGACCTGCCGGGCCATCGTCCGCAACAGGTGCCCAAGCGGCATGTGCATGTCGGTTTCCCTCTGGCCGACCGCGGTGCGGCCGGCTGCGATCGTGCCCGCAGGCGACTGCAGGCGACAAGCCCTGATGTGACGGTGATGGCGGTCCGGCCTAGACTGCGCGGGTCCGAAACTGGCGAGAGGATCAGGCCATGAGCAACGTCACTGGCGCCCGTCACGTCCGCTGGGAAGACGTACCGCTCGAGGATCTGGGCGGCGGCACGGCACGGCGCTTCATTCACGGCGACAAGCTGATGATGGCGCAGATCGAGATGCCGGCCGGCGTCGTCGTGCCCAAACACCACCACGAACACGAACAGCTCACCAACTTGGTCAGTGGCAAGGTTGAGTTCCGGTTCGGCGAGGATCTCGCCGACGTGCGTGTGGTTTCTGCCGGCGAGGCGGTGGTGATTCCCTCCAACTTGCCGCACCAGGTGACGGGCCTGGAAGACGCGCGGATCATCGAGCTGTTCGCGCCGCCGCGCGAAGACTGGATCGACGGCACGGACGCCTATCTGCGCGGTGGCAACGGATGACGCCACGGCAGTCGCGCTACCACCAACCTCAGGTCACGACTTGATGCGGACCACCGGCTGATCATTGCGGTTGATGCTGTCGGTCCGCGTGGTGGTGGTGGTGCCGCTCACTGCGTTGGCCGCCGTGTCACTGGTGAAGTGACCGGCATTGCACTAATTCGGGCAGAGGCATGAGGGCGCGGGACTCCAGAGCGCGGTCACGACAGTATGTCATCATGACTTGGCGTCGCGGTCTGATCATCGCTGGCAGTGTCGTTGCTGTGCTGGTGCTGGTGCCGGCACTGGCGCTCGGCGTTTTTCTGCTGCTGGGCCAGACGCAGTATCGCGCTCTGACGGAAACGGCGGCGGCCTGGGCGACGGGTGCGCCCGTGGCCATCGAAGGGCCGTTCGAACTGACATTTGGCCGCATCATCCAGTTGTCCGCCGCCGACGTCGTGCTGGGCAATGAAGAGGCGACGCAAGCGACCGGCCTGAGCGGCCGGCTCGGCCACGTCGATGTCCAGGTCGAACTGCCGCCGTTGCTGCGGGGCCGGCTGCTGGTGCCGAAACTGGTGCTGGCCGGGGCCGACCTGCTGCTGGTCACAGAGCCAGTGACCGAGGCGCCGCCGCCCGCGCCCGAGCAGGAACCAGCGGCGTTGGACCTGCCGCCGCTGCTGCCGATCTTCGCGGATGCCGAACTGGAAGATGTCAGGGTACGGCGCGTCCGGCCAACGGGTGACGAAACGGACGAGTTGGCGATCGAACGGTTGACGTTTGCCGACGCAACAGCCGACGGCCTGCTCAATCTTGCGGGCGCGCTCAGGTTCAACCAGGTCGCCGGCCGCATCGATGGCACCTTCGGTACGCTGGCGGAGGCCATGGCCCCGTCGCGGCCATACCCGGTGTCACTGCACTGGCGGCGCCGCGGGCTGACCGTCGCGATCGCCGGCCACGTGCGCAATCCGGCCCGCGGCCTGGGGCTGGACCTGAAGGTCACCGTCGAGGCCGAGGATGTGGCGCGGGTCGGTGAGATCCCGGGCTATGCGCTGCCGGAACTGGGACCGCTGACGGGTTCGGCGCGGGTGACCGGCAATGTGAACGCGCCGGCGCTGGACACGGTGAGCGTGGTGGTAAAGGGGCCCACCGGGCCGCGGCTGACGCTGACGGGCCGGATCGACGCCCTGCACCGACTGGCCGGATTCGATCTTGCGGTATCCGCCGCCCTGAGCAGCCGTGAGTTGCTGCGCGGCCTCGCGGAGCAGGCCGGGTTTCCAATGTTCGCCGATGACGTCAGCGAAGTCTCGCTGGCCGGCCACTTGCGCGGTGGTGTGCCCCAGCTGGCGCTCGAGGAACTGGTCGTATCGATGGCCGACGGAGACAAGCGGACACTGTACGTTACCGGCCGGATCGGCGATCTGCTGGGGCCGACGCAGGTCGACCTCGACGTGTCTGCCCAGTCGGTCGAACCGTCCGGCTTACGCCGCCTGTTGCCCGAGATCGGCGTCCGGCTCACGCCGACGCTGGTCCGCGTGCGAGGCAGACTGACGGACAAGGACGGCGCAATTCGGTTCGACATTGCCGGCGCCAAGGTGGTGGATGTTTCAGGCCTGGATGTCGATGCCAGCGGGTATGTCGACCTGCGCGGCGGCTGGGCTGACGCCCACGTCGGCGAGATCGATATCCGCTGCACGGCGACGGCACCGGACTCGCGCGGCCTGGCGCGGCTGCTGGGCTGGAAACTGCCGGAGATCGGCCCCTTACGCGGGCGGTTTGCGTTCATCGGCCAAGGCGATGACCCAGACCTTGCCGACCTGGATGCCGGCACGCGCGGGAGCGGGTCGGTGGGGCTGAGGGTCACGGGACGCCGTCTGAGCCATCTTTTCGACAGTGCCAATCCCATCAAGCTCGACGATGTCCGGATCGCCGTGCGTGCCGACCGCATGGCGCCGCTGCTGGCTCAGCTTGGATTCCGCACCTTGCCACAGGGCGAGTTGTTCCACATCGCCGCTTACCCTGTACCCGATCCAGGGCACTTCGATGGCGAGGCGCGCCTGATGCTGCGCCGATCCGCCGACGGCGGCGACGTCCTGGCCCTCGAAGACGTCCGCGTCACGGCGGGCAGCGAGGCCAGCTGGCAGGCCGAGGCCACGGGCCGTGTCGGCACCATCACCCTGCGCGGCCCCACGCAGATCGGTGATATCGACGGCGTGGGCAAGCTGACAGTGACGGATGGGCAGGCGTTCACGACCGCACTCGGCTTGCCGGCCCACCAACCCGTCCGGCTCGAGGCAAGTGCGGCCATCGGTGGGTCGCTGACGGCGCTGCGGTTGTCCAACATCACATCGACCGCACGCTTCGACAGTGGCTTCAGCGTCCGGGCGAACGGTCGGCTCGAAGCACTGTTGGCGCAGGAGCCGCCGCATTACCGCGGGCTCGACCTGAGCATCTCGGCCACTGCGCCCTCGACCGCGGCCCTGTCGGCCGTGTTGTCCCAGCAACTGCCGGCGCTTGGCGCCATGCGCGGTCACGGACGGCTCAGCGACGCTGACGGTCGCTTGTCGCTGAAGGGGCTCGATATCCATTTCGGGCCGAAGGATGCGGAAAGCCTGAGCATCTCGGGCCAGCTCGGCGACCTGCAGGCACTGCAGCAGATCTCGATCCAGGCGGCTTTCGCCGGCGACCTGCGCACGCTGACGGCGCCGTTCCTGGATGACCCGCTCGACGTCGCGCTGCCCGTGCACGGCGTGATGACGCTGTCCGACGCAGACGGCAGCCTCGGCATCGAAGTGCTGCACGTGCACAGCCATGACAACAGACACATGAAACTTCGCACCAGCGGCAAGGTCGACGACATCAGGGGCATCAGTGGCATCGACCTGCAAGTTTCGCTGCATGTGCCCGACCTGAGCGTCCTGGACGCGGACTTCGAACTGGGACCGATCACCCTCCCGGAGCGCACGCTTCGCATCGAAGGCGAAGCGACGGGGAGCAGGGGGCAGGCCGGACTGGACGGCAAGATCGACGCAGGCGGTACGACACTGAAGACGCGTCTCGACCTGATGCGTGTCGGTGATCGCGTGAAGCTCTCCGGCAAGATCTCGTCGGATCGGGTCGACCTTGGCGACTTCGGCTGGCCTCTGGGCGAGGCGCCGGTCCCTGCCACGCCGGCAGCGGATCTCCCGGAGCAGAGCGGCCTCGATCCGCAGCTGGCGGCCCCGCCGTCGTCGCCGGCCAAGACGGTCGAAGGCCGGCGCGACTGGGTGCTCGCACCGACGCCGTTGCCGTTCGACAAGCTGATGGTCATGGACATGGATCTGTCGCTGCGCCTGGGCGAGATCCATGGCAAGGAACTGATGGCCCAGCGCGTCAGCACCGACATCCGGCTGGATCGCGGCCAGTTGTCACTTGTCAACGCGGTCACGGGCGCCACCAGCGGCCAGTACGACAGTCGGCTGGAAATCGATGCAGCGGCCCGGCCGCCCGCACTGGCGTGGCGCGCGTCGTTTGACGAGGTCGATTCCGAGAAGGTCATGTATCTGTTGGGGGATGAGGATCTGCTCGAGGGCCCAATGCGTGGCGATGTCGACCTCAAGGCATCGGGGCGTTCGCCACGCGAACTGGCCGCGACCACGGCCGGCCGCTTGGAACTGGAGTTGGGCCGGGGGCGGCTCAATGCCGGCGACCTTAGGTTGCTTTCGCCTGGACTATTCTGGTTGGTAGCGCTGGCCGAGCGCCGGCGGTTCACCGATTTGCGCTGCGGCCTGGTGCGCTTCAAGGTCGACGAGGGTGTGGCCCACAGCAAGTCACTGCTGTTGATGACGCAGACCCAGAGTGTCGCCGGCGCCGGTCAGGTCGACTTGAATCGGGAGACGCTCGACTTCGCCGTTGCGTCTTCGGGCCGGCAGTTGCTGCCCGAGTTGTCGAAGCCGTTTCGCATCCATGGCGATTGGCGGCATCCGAGCGTGAGCGTTGGCGCGGTCGGTCTGCTCGCCGACACTGCGCTCAATCTCAGTGACACGGCGATCAGTCTCGGCGCCAAGCTGATCACCACGCCGCTGCGTGCGGCGGGCTCGCTGACCAATATGCTGCTGGGCCGCGAACGCAAGACAGCCAAACCTGCCGCAGAGGACGACATCAGTCCCTGCATCAAGGCGACGGCAGCGAGCGGCTAGCGAGGCGCGCAAGGCGCGGCAACGAACTCGACGAACAGCAGCAGGGTGTCGGGCTGCCGGCCATCGGCCGCGAGCGGCAGGATCACGCCGTCACATTGCCGGATGGCCGGATGCCAGCCCGAAAACGGGGTGCAGCCGCGATGCGGTTGGCCCGACCGTGCGACCTGGCAGCAACTGTCGAACAGACCGTTGGGCGGACGGGTTTCCGGTACCCGGGTCATCCATTCGCCGGTCCAGTCAGCGCCCAGGTGATAGAGCAGGTTGCCGCCGATCAGACGAAAGCGGAAATCCCAGGGCTCGCACTGGACGTCGAGCAGCAGCACCTGCGGCAACAGACCGCGCAGGGCGACGGGATCGATGTCCCGCCGGGACGGCAGCCGTCCGGGCCGCTGCCGTGCGCACCAGTAGGCGTAGCCCTGGCGGACCACCTGACCACGCACCATCGGCGAGGCACGACCGGGCAGGACACCCGGCGTGTAGTAGGCCAGCAGGGACGGTGGATCGTCGCGCCGGATCATGGCGCTCCGCCCGGGCGGGCAAGCCGTTTCATTTCGACCGGGCCTGTCGATGCGATGGGCCCGGGTCCGCGCGTCGCCCTGGCGGGGAACGTCGCGCGTAACATGGCGCGGGACATGGTATCTGTGCCGCATGCAAGCCGCGCACCGGCGCGGCGCAGGAATTCAAGAATCGTGCTTACTGGAATTCATTAATTACAAAGGCTTACTGGAAGAAATTGAAGTCATGTATCACTTTAACCGCGCGCCGCATGCTGGGCCCGTGTTCGAGGCGGTGGCTTTTGCCGCCGGCAGGGTAAACGCAGGGCAATAGTTGCCGCGTCGGCGCCGCGTGGCGAACCGACAAGCGGCGTCACGAAGCGGGCACGAGCCTGAACAATCCACCATCCGAACTGTCGGTGAGCAGGTAGATGTAGCCGTCGGGGCCCTGGCGGACGTCGCGGATGCGCTCGTCGAAATCGCCCAGGAGGCGTTCCTCGTGCACCACCTTGCTGCCGTCGAGCTCCAGCCGCACCAGATCGAGCCCGGACAGCGCGCCGAGGAACAGGCTGCCCCGCCAGGCGGCGAACACGCCTCCTGAATAGAACGCCAGACCGGACGGTGAGATCGACGGCACCCACCAGGTCGCGGGCTGCATCATGCCGGGCTTCTCCGTGTCGCCGATGCGAAAGCCGGCATAGCTGCGGCCATAGGTGATGACCGGCCAGCCGTAGTTGGCCCCGGCCTCAATCAGATTGAGCTCGTCACCGCCCCGCGGTCCATGCTCGACCGCCCAGATGCGGCCGCTGCCGGGCTGCAAAGCCATCCCCTGGGGGTTTCGATGGCCAGTGGAGAAAATCTCGGGTCGGACGTCGCTGCGACCGACAAACGGATTGTCCGCGGGCACCTGGCCGTCCGGTGTGAGACGGAGGATCTTGCCGGCATGATCGCCCAGGTCCTGGGCCCGGTCCGGGCTGCCGCGGTCGCCCGAGGTGACGTAGAGCATACCATCGGCACCGAAGACCAGCCGCGAGCCGAAATGGCGACCGCCGGACGACTTGCGGGCGACGGCGAAGACCGTCTCAAGGTCGACCAGGCGGTCGTCGACCAGGCGGCCACGGACCACTTCCGTGCCGGCGCCGCCCGGCCCGGCGCCGGCATAGGAGAGATAAACGAGGCCATTGCTGGGAAATTCCGGGTGGAGGGCCACATCCAGCAGGCCGCCCTGGCCGCTGTCGGCGACCTTTGGCGTGCCGGCTATGGGATCCGGCTGCAGGCGGCCGTTGCGGACGACGCGCAAGTGGCCGGAGCGCTCCGTCACCAGGATCTCGCCGTCTGGGAGAAAGGCCATGCCCCATGGATGATCGAGGCCGCTGGCGATGGATTCAATGCGAAAGTTGTGCTTCTCGCTGGTGATCGTCTCGCCGTCGGCGATAGCGGCATTGCAGGCGACAAGCGGCATAAGCGCAATCAGCGCCAGCGTTGCAGCCTGCCTCGTGCGGCGATGAACCATCTGCAGCGACATTGTGCGGCTCCCTTCAGCGCGACCCCGACCCCCTTGATATGGCGCGGTTCCGGCGCAGACCAAGCGGTCGTCATGATTGCGCCTCGCCCTGCGTGCCGGCGGCCGGGCGCAACAACGCCCGCGTCGTCAGGTTGCCGATGCCCCTGATGTTGAGTTCACCGGGAGCGGCAAAGTCGAAAGTCGCCGCGACCTGCTCGGCGAACGCCTGGCTCGCCAGGATCTGGCCCGGCCGGGCGCTGGCCTCGAGCCGGGCAGCCAGGTTCACCGCGTCCCCCCAGATATCGTACGAGAAGCGCCGCTCGCCGATGACCCCGGCCGTGGCCGGGCCGACGTGGATCCCGGCCCGGACGGCAAGCTGGCGGCCGCCCAGAGCCGGTTGTTCGCTGACGGCGGCAACGATCGCCAGGGCCAGTCGGCCGACGGCGATGGCGCCGGCGCGGGCATCGCCGTCGAGGCCGCCGGCAGCCATGTAGCCATCGCCCATGGTCTTGATCTTTTCGACTCCGTGGGAAGCGGCAAGGCGATCGAACCGGGTGTACAGCCGGTCGAGGTAGTCGATCACCTGTTCCGGCGGCAGATTACGCACGGCCGCCGTGAAACCGACAATATCGACGAACAGGATGGTGACCTGCTCGAACCGCTCGGCCACGGTCTGCGCGGGCGCTGCCTTCAGCCGGGCGGCGATGCGGGCCGGCAGCAGCGTGGTGAGCAGTGCCTCGGACTGCGCGTTCGCGGTTTCTAGCGCTTGTTCCGTCCGGCGCAGGGCGGTCAGGGCATAAGCAATGAGCAGGGCGTTGACCGTCAGGGCGCCGACCAGGACCTGACTGGCGACGCTGTGCCGCCAGGCCGCGTCGCCCGGAGCGATGGTGCCGACGAGCGGCGCCAGGTCGAGGGCCGCCAGCAGCAGGACGTAGTCAACGGCCAGAATGGCCGCGAACCAGTGCCAGTGTCGCGGACCGAGAAAGATGAAGACGAAGGGGATGATGACCAAATAGATGTGCGCGCCGCTCTCGAGCCCGACCAGCCAAAGCGCGACGCAGACGCCGCCCAGGACGATCACGGTCAAGTAAAGCGCGGCGACGATCTCACCCAGCCTGTGCGTGAGCGGCACGGTCAGGAACAGGATGGTCAGCGTCAGGTTGTGCAGGTGCAGCGGTGCAAGTCCTGGCAGCTCCTGGCTGGCGTCGTAGAAGACATGAAACAGGGAGTCGACGGCGCCGGCGATGGCAGCGACGTTGACGAACCGCTGTCGGCGCCGAACTTCGAGATCGGTGCTGACGATGCCAACGGATAACAGCGCATCGAGCCAGCGCGGCAGGCGCCAGACGGACCGGCGCTGTGGCGCCGGAAGGATCGCAATACGCATGGCGAATGCACCTCTTGACGTCGAGAAGCCAGTGGCGAACCAGCTGGCACTATGCGGCCGCCGGGGCGTTGGCGCCAGAAGCGGACCTGCGTGGACGTCGTGCCGGTGCGGCGCGCTGTCAGACCACGCTATGCGGCTCGAGCCGCCTTCTGATCTATCGCTGCTACCGTCTGTGGTCGCGCCGCGCGCGGGCGCCCGGCTGGTGCTCAAGCAGCGTCGTCGCGGCGCCACACTTGAGGGAACAAGTCGCAATCCAACGTCGCGCCCGGGGCAATACCGGGATCGCGCAGCATGCGTTGCAGGTTGGGCCGCGGATTGTAGGTGACGTCGTCGCCGGCCCAACGAGTCAGATAGGCCCGTCGTCGCACGTTGCTGCTGCTGTTGCCCGGGGCACCGTGGACTGTGAGGCCGTGGTGCAGCGTGCAGTCGCCCGGGGCCATTTCGAAGGACACCAGGTCATAGCGATCACGCTCTGCCGCGATATCGGGCACCGGCGGCAGGTCCTCCTTGTAGCTTTCCTGCGGGCTGAAACTGACGGCGCGGAAGCGCTGGCCCCAGCGGTGCGAGCCTTTGACGTACTCCACTGCACCGGTGTCCGCCGTGACCGGGTCGAGGGCAAGCCAGAGGGTGGCGATCTGGTCACCGGCGACGGGCCAGTAGGGGGCATCCTGGTGCCAGAGCGTCGGCGTGGTCGAGCCGGGTTCCTTGACCAGCACCTGGTCGAAGATCAGGTTCACCTTACCGGCGCCCATCGCTGCGGCGGCGATGGGTGCCGCCGGCGAGTCGAACACGAAGCGGTCGAAACCCGGCACGTGCTGCCAGACGAAGGTGTCGCCGAAGAACATGCCTTCGCTGTCGGGCGCGTTGATGTCCTTCACCATGCCGGACGGGCTGGCGATGTCGCGCTCGATCAACTCGCGCAGCATCTCAATCCACTGCCAGTCGAACAGGCCGCGCAGGCAGACGATACCATCGCGCCGAAAGCTGTCGATCTCATCCCGGCTGAGCGGGCGGGCAGGGCAGGCGGCCACGGGGCGTCTCCAGTCTGGCGGTGCTGCCGGCCGGGCCGGCTGCCGCCAGCATGGCAGCCGATGGCGGCGGAGACAACGTCGTGTCCGGCCGATCAGTACTTAATGGTTTAGTCATGCCAACCCATTAGTACCGAGTCGACGGAACTGCGGAGCGCGCGTCATGGAGCTCGATGCGGCTACCCTGATCGCCATTGTCGAGCACGCGGGCGATATCATCGTGGTCACAGAAGCCGGTCCTCTCGATGAGCCAGGACCGCGGATCGTCTATGTTAATCCCGCTTTCACCGAACTCACCGGCTATCGGCCGGAGGAGGTCGTCGGCCTTTCGCCGCGGATCCTGCAGGGGCCGGGTACCGATCCGAAGACGTGTGCCGAAATCCGTGCTGCGCTTCAGGCGGGCGAGCCCTGTCACGTCACTATCCTCAACTACGGCAAGGGTGGCCGAGAATACTGGCTCGATATGAAGATCGTGCCGTTACGCGACGCCGAAGGCCGGTTCACGCGCTTCGCCGCGATCGAACGCGATGTCACCGAAAGCGTCATCCGCGAGCAGACCCTGGCCCGAGAAGCGCTGACCGACCCGCTAACCGGCCTGGCAAACCGCCGAGCATTTCAAGATAGCGCCGAACGGGCGTGGGCCGGTGCACTCCGCCGCGGCGAGCCGGTTTCGCTGGCGCTGCTGGACATCGACCACTTCAAGCAGATCAACGATCGCCATGGCCATCACAGCGGCGATGCTGTGCTGCGCAGCCTGGCGGCGACCGCCAGCAGTTGCGTCCGCGGCGGCGACCTGCTCGCCCGCATCGGCGGCGAGGAGTTCGCCGTGCTGATGCCCGATGCTGACGAAGCCTCGGCAGCAGAGGCGATGGAACGGTTGCGGCGGAGCCTGGAGACGCAGTCAGCGCTGGTTGATGGCGGATCGATCGCCTTTACCGTCAGCATCGGCGTGACCACTGCCGTCGCTGAAGGCGGGGCCGCCGAGGGCATCGCTACGCTGCTCAAGACCGCCGACCACGCGCTGTATGCGGCCAAGGGTGCCGGCCGGAATCAGATCATGGCGGCCTGAGCGGGCCGTGGCGCCGTAGCGAGAACCGCCGTCACAGCGAACCGGATGTCTCGACGCCGCCGGCGTAGAAACGGCGGCGGGTGAAGCTCGGCAAGTGATGCGCGCCAATGGGCGAAAATGGCTAAACTTGCAGGCAACAGGGAGGTTGCCATGGGCAAGCGCGGCCAGCACGACGTAGAGCCAGAGACCGCAAAGGCGGCGATCTTCGACTATGCCCGGCGCAAAGGGGCGCTGGCGGTGGGCGTCGCCGATCTCGAGGTGCTCGAACAGGTGGCGCCGCCCGGCCACCGCCCCAGCGACCTGATGCCCCGAGTGAAGTCGGTGATCGCGCTCGGCGTCGGCGGGCAGACCCAGGGCGCCTGGTCCGTCCCGGCCAAGGCGATGGGCTATTTCGGCAGTACCGAGACCCGGGCCTATACCGTTGCCTACGGCCTGTCCTTCTTCATCGAGGGGCGGTTCGGCGCGCCGTCGATCTACTGTCCGCCCGATATGGACAATGCCTATGGCACCCGGGTGCCGTTGCAGAGCCTGAAACTGCATGCCGAGGTCGCCGGCATCGGCGCGCGCTCTCTGGCCGGCGACATCCTGCTGCATCCTGATTACGGCTATATGTACTTCGCCTCGGTGTTCACCGAGCTTGAACTGCCACCGGATGAGCCGATGGCGGACAACCCCTGTCCGGCACCGTCCTGCGTGAACATGTACCGGCAGATCGGGCAGACGCCTTGCATGAAGTTCTGCCCGGTGCAGTGCCTGAGCGGAAAGATCGACGAGGCGGGCCAGCAGCAGGAAATGACTTATGACATGGCGGCCTGCGCCGAGATGTCCGAGCAGTACGAGGCGCTGCCGCAGATGCTGGCGGCCGCGGCTCAGGCGGAGGACCCCGAGCAGGTGCTGATGGACGCCGACAACAAGATGCTTTGGTACAAGATGTCGGTCGGGTCCGGCGGTTTGCTGGCGCAGTGCTTCGAATGCATGCGGGTCTGCCCGATCGCGACGCGCTCGCCACTGGCCGACCCGATCCGACGGGCCGCGGCGGCCCGGGCCGCCGAAGCCGTCGACGGCGGTGACGACTGAGATGGCGGCCGGTCTCACGCGGGCGCAGATCGGCGTCACCGAGGCGCTGATCGACACCTATGGCGACGTGGTCTTCCGCCTGTCCAACAACCTGCAGCGGCGGGTCGGTGACCCGATCCGCACCCGGGATATGGCGGCCCTGGCGCAGCAGCGGCCGGAGCTTGGCCTCAGCGACGGCCAGATCGCCGCGCGGATCGGCCTCAGCGAGGCGCAGGTGACCTACGTCCGCAACCTGGAGGAGGTCCGCCGCATGCGGACCAACAATTTCCACCGCCTGCTCGACCTGGGCGGCGGCCGGCGCTTCCGGGCGGAACGGTTCACCCCGCACGAGGCGCGGCCCGCCTATGGCGAGACGGCGCTGGCGCTGCGCGATGCCCTGCGCTTCGACCCGGCGCAGGTCCGGACGTTCATCCAGGCCGGGCACTGGACCGGCGCGACCCTGCGGCAGTGGCTCGATCGCTGGGCGCAGGAGACGCCGACGCGACCGGCGATCGTCGGCACTGATGGCGAGATCAGCTATGCGGAGCTGCACGAACAGGTGCGCCGCGTGGCGGCGGGGTTGCGGGCACATGGACTGGGCCGGGGCGACATCGTCGCGGTGCAGCTGCCGAACGGCCCGGAGTTCCTGATTGCCTACCTGGCGATTGCCTGGATCGGCGCGGTGATGACGACACTGTACCTGCCGCACCGGGTGGCGGAGTTCCGCAACCTGCTGGCGCACAGCGGCGCCCGTGCGGTGATCTGCGCCGGCCGTATCGGCGAGTTCTCGCCGGCCGAGGCCCTGATGGACCTGCAGGCGGATGCGAGCCTGCCGGCGCTGGACCAGATCATCGTCGTCGGCGAGGCGCCGACGGGGACGACCGCGTTCGCCGTGCTTGCCGGGCACGACGCCGATGCATCCGCGGAGCCGCCGCCGGTGGCGGCCGACCCGCTACTGCTGCTGTACACCTCCGGGACCACGGACAGCCCCAAAGGCGTGCCGCATCCCTACCAGACGGTGCTGTCGAACGCCGCCCTGGGCCTGTCGGAACACGCCATCACCGGCGAAGACATGCTGCTGTCGGCGGCACCGTTCGGCCACCTGTTCGCGCTCTACAGCCTGCACCTGGCGCTGGCCGCCGGGGCGGCCAACCTGCTGCTGCCGGTGTTCTCACCACCGGCGCTGGCCGAGCTGATCGCGCAGCGCCGGCCCAGTGTGCTGTTCGCCGCCCCGGCGCACATGGCGGCCTGCCTGCAGGCGGGACTGATGGAGGGTGATGCTGCGGCGTCGCTGCGGCTGACCATCCTCTCGGGCAGCGCCGTGCCAGCCGAGCTGGCGCGGCAGCTTCAGGCCCGGCTGCCGGCCGGCGCGGTCACCCAGCTCTGGGGCATGACGGAGACCCAGGCGGGGCTGTACACGCGTCCCGCGGATGGCGCCGAGCTGGCCGCCAACAGCGCCGGCCGGCCGTCGCCCGGGACCGAGGCACGTATCGTCGACGAGGCCGGCGCCATCCTGCCTGCAGGCGAAGAGGGCGAGCTGCAGGTACGTGGCGCGCTGATGTTTCCGGGCTACCTGGCCAACGATGCCGCCAACGCCACGGCGTTTACCGCCGACGGCTGGTTCCGCAGCGGCGATCTGGCCTGCTGCGATGCCGCCGGCAACATCGCCATCACGGGGCGGATCAAGGACGTCATCAATCGTGGCGGCGTGAAATACAATCCGCGCGACATCGAGGAGCTGCTGGACCGGCACCCGGCGGTGGCCCAGTCGGCGATCGTCCCGGTCGCCGATCCCGTGCTCGGCGAACGGGCCTGCTGCTTTGCCGTGCTGTATCCGGACGAGCAGGTCACCCTGGAGCAGCTGTGCGATTACCTGCTGGCGCATGGGATCGCCAAGACCAAGCTGCCCGAGCGGCTCGAACTGGTCGGGCAGATGCCGATGACGCCGACCCGCAAGATCATCAAGGGACGGCTGCTGGCCCTGCTGGACTGAGGCCGCGGCCCTGGCGTTAAGACTATTCTAACGTCAATGGCGCACAATCTGCTGGGCGCAAAACCAGAGGTTGCGCTATGGACCTTGACGCCAGGCTGTTCCAAGAAATCGTCCAGCACACCAGCGACATCGTCGTGGTGACGCGGGCAGAGCCCATCGACGAGCCCGGCCCCGAGATCGTCTTCGTCAATCCGGCCTTCGTCGCGCTCACCGGCTACCAGCCGCAAGAAGTACTGGGCCGCAACCCACGGATGTTCCAGAGCGCCAAGACCACGGCCGAGCAGCGGGCCCGTATCCGCGCCGCCCTGGTGGCCAAGCAGCCGGTGCACGAAACGGTCTACAACCACTTCAAGGACGGCCGCGAGTATTGGCTCGACATGAAGATCGTGCCGCTGCGCGACGACACGGGCAGGGTCACCCATTTCGCCTCGATCGAACGGGACATCACCGCCCGCAAGCTGCTGGAAGAGAATCTGACGCGGCAGGCGATGACGGACCCGCTGACCGAGCTGAGCAATCGCCGCGCCTTCATGGAGGCGGCCGAACGCGAGCTGGCCGGAGCCCTGCGCTACCGTCGGCCGCTGGTCCTGGCGATGCTGGACATCGACCACTTCAAGAAGATCAACGACCAGCACGGCCACGACATCGGCGATGCCGTGCTGCGGTCGCTGGCGCAGATCACCAATTCGGCCATGCGCACAAGCGACCTGGTCGCGCGCCTGGGCGGCGAGGAATTCGCTGTGCTGATGCCGGAAACCGAGATCGACGCCGCGACCTATGCGATGAACCGCCTGCGCCAGCGCCTGATGTCACAGCCGGTGGTGGTTGCCGGCACGGAAGTCCGCTTCAGCGTCAGCATCGGTGTTGCCGCTGCCAGCGGCACCGACGGGTCGGTAGAGGGTCTCCTGCGTAGCGCTGACGAAGCGCTCTACAGCGCCAAGAACGCCGGCCGCAACCAGGTCTGCGCCGCCTGAGCCGGCGCGTCCGCGGTCTTCCGCGGCGGCCGGGGTCTCAGATCGCCGTCATGTGACTGTGCCCGAACAGCAGCGTGTAGACGGTGCGCTCGGGCACGCGCTCGTGGGTGCCGCGGCGGAACAAGGCGACGTCGTTGTAGGCCCCGGCAACGGCGTAGTGGACGCCATCCGGGTGTAACGCCAGCCCGCGCGGCAGCCGCAGGCCACCCGTGGCAGCGGTATCGATCTCGCGCACGATCGCGCCATCCGAGCCGGCAAAGACGACCACCCGGTTGGCCCCGGGGAAGGTGGCGATCGCCTGATCGTGGCTGGGATCGTAGGTAATGCTCTGGGCCCGGATCATGTGGCGCAGCTCGGGCGTGACCAGCTCTTCGAAGCCCGGGGTCCCGCCGGCATTGGCGTGCAGCACCGGCACGGCGGTCTCGACCTTGCCCTCCTTGACGGCCAGATCGGGCAGGTAGAGGTCGTCCGCCCCAAGTAACAGCGCCGCCTGTTCGGACGGCGACACGAACTTGTTCTGCAGCGCAAACACCCGGTCGCGATCGTAGGCGGCGACATGCCGGATCTCGGCCGTCGCCTTTTCTGCAGGTGGCTGGATGCGCTCGACCAGCTTGCCGGAGGCGAGTTCAAGGATGGTGATGCAGGGATCGAGCACGTAAGGCAGCTTGCTGCCGCCGTCGGGCGCGTAGGCGGAGCCGTAGTTGGCCACGGCGATGTGCTTGCCGTCCCGCATCAACTGGACCTCGTGCGGGGCGAGGCCGTGGCTGGAGTAGCTCTCCACCGCCTTCAGCGTGCGCACGTCTCGGATGACGATGCGGCCTTCATGCGCCTTGAGGTCGCCGCTGAACGGCCGATAGGCGCTGCGTTCGGTAACGGCGAGATGGCCGCCGTCGGGCATGAAGGCGCTGTGCCCGCCGCCGGTGATGCCATCCTCGTAGTGGTGCAGCACCAGCAGTTCCAGGCTGTCCGGATCGAACGACAGCATGGTGCTGCCGTTCTGGCTGTTGAACACACCGATCCGCCCCGAAGGATGGATATCGACGTCGTGGCCCTTGATCGGCATCAGCTTGCGCGTCGGGGCGCTGCCGTCCTCGGGCACGCGGCTGAGCAGGACGACGTCCTGCGTGTAGCCCTCGGGCAGGTTCGTCCGCAGTTCCGCCGAAACCAGCGCCGGTTGGCCGCGGAAGCGGGCCGCCGTGGGGTGATAGCCGGGAACGAAATAGGTCGCCCGATATCCGGGACGCACCGGCCGTGGCGTGACCCAGCTTTCCGCCCAGGCGCCACCAGGGGCCAGCGCGGCTGCCGCCAACGCCGTGCTCCCGCGCAGGAAGTCCCGTCGTCGCAGAGTCCGTTGCGCGCTCATGGATGCCCTCTTCCGAACAGCGAGCCGGCCTGGCGCCGGCCGGCGAATTCTACCGCCGGACGGACATAAATGACATGTCGATGCGCGCCAACCGGGGCTCGACGGCGCGACGGCGTCGCCAGTACCATCGTTGACGGGGATGAGAAGGCAGAGAGGCGGAAGCAATGGCCGGTGCGATGCGGCAACTGCTGGGCGTGCTTTGCCTGTCGGCGATCGCCAGCACAGGGGCGACCGCGGCGGTCGTGGCCGCCGACGAGGGGGTCGATATCGCCGTTGTCGTCTCCCTCGACCGCTCTGAATCGATCAGCGTGGAGGAGGCTACGGCACAGATCACCGGGCTGATCTACACCCTCGAGCATCCCCGTTTCCTGAACGCGGTGCGCAGCGGCCGGCTCGGCCGGCTCGGCCTGTCGGTGATCGCCTGGTCCAGTTTTGCCCGCACCGAAGTGTTGCTGCCGTGGATCGCCATCGGCGGCGCCGATGATGCCCGGCGCGCAGCAGCGGTCCTCGCCAAAGACCTGGAGCGCGACCGCAAGGTCACGCACGGCACGCAGACCGACGTGGCCATGGGCATCTCGGTGGCGACCGAGCAGATGGCGAAACTGCCCTGGCCGGCGGACCAACGGGTGATCAACATGGTGGGCGACGGCATCTCCAATATCGGCCGCGTTGCCGTGGTCGACCGCGACGTCGCCGTGGCCAGCGGGATCACCATCAACGCCCTGGTCACGGCACAGGGCACGGCGATCCGGATCCTGAAGGAGTATTTCCGCCGCGAGGTGATCGGCGGGCCGACGGCATTCGTGCAACTGACCAACGGCGACGAGGACTTCGCCGACGCCATGCTGCGCAAGATGCTACTCGAGATTGCCCTGCTGAACCACGCCGACCGGTCCGGCCCATGGGGCTCGGACCGGCGGGTCATCGGTAAGGTTAACTGAACGGGTCGTCAGCGCCCCCGGCCGGCGCCGCCCGCATCCTGATTGAACCTCGTGGACGGGTGTTTTCCGCCGTTCTACACGACGTCGTTATGATTTGGTCAGGACATCTTAGCAATTCGTCAAAGTATTATCTTGAGAATAGCTGTATAGTTCTTGCAATCGACCGATTTCCGGCCCGATGCCGATCGGGTCCGGGGTTGGCCAGTGGCCGGCCCTCGTGATGCCGGCGTTGGCGGGTCGCGAAAGAGGCGATAAGGGCCACATTTCCAGCGTCTTCCGGCGTCCGTCAGCGAGAGCAGAAGCAAGCGTGTCGAGTCCTCAGGCCGATAAGCAGTCGATTGCCGACCTGGCAGTGATCCGCAGCGCGCTCGACTCGCTGGAACAGGGCGTATGCGTGGTCGACAGGGACCTGCGCCTGGTCCTGACAAATGCCCGGTTCTTCGACATCCTGGAACTGCCGCCGGACCTGGTTGAGCCGGGAACACACGCCGAAGTGGTGTTCCGCTACAACGCCGAGCGTGGCGAGTACGGCGAGGGTGACGTCGAAGACCTGGTGCGCGAGCGCGTCGAGCTGTCGAAGCAGTTCCTGCCGCACCGCTTCGAACGGACCCGTCCTGACGGGACCATATTGGAGGTGGTCGGCGCCCCGCTGCCGGGTGGCGGCTTCATCAGCACCTTTACCGACGTCACCGAGCGGCACCGGGCCGAAGACGAGGTGCGCGAGGCCGAAGAGCGTTTCCGCACCCTGGTCGAGCATGCACCCGATGCGGTGGTGCTGCTCGACGTGACCAGCGGGCGGTTCGTCGAGGCCAACCAGCAGGCGATCGAGCTGTTCGGCTACAGCCGCGAGGAACTGCTGACGCTGGGCCCGTCGGCGATCAGCGCCGAACGTCAGGCCGATGGCCGCGACTCGGAGACGGCAGCGGCCGACTTCGTCGGCCGCGCCGTCGACGGCGAGGCGGTCGCCTTCGAGTGGCTGCATCGTGACAGGGACGGCCGCGTGCTGCCCTGCGAGGTCCGGCTGGTGCGGTTGAACCTGGGTGGCCGGCCGCTTGTCCGCGGCAGCATCATCGACATCTCCGAGCGCAAGCGGTCGGAAAGCCTGACGCAGCGCCTGGGGCGGATCCTGGATGCCTCGCTGAACGAGATCTTCGTCTTCGACGCCGAGACCTGTCGCATGCTGCTGGTCAACGAGGGCGCCCGGCGCAACCTCGGCTATGACATGGACGAACTGCGGCGGATGTCGGCGTGGGATCTGAAGCCGGAAGTGCCTGAGCCCAAGTTCCGCGAGATGATCGCGCCGCTGCGCAGCGGCACCGTCGATGCCCTGGCGTTCGAGACCGTGCATCGGCGCAAGGACGGCTCCTTGTACCCGGTCGAAGTGCGGCTGCAGCTGTTCAAGATCGAGCAGCCGCCGGTGTTCGTCGCCATCGTCCTCGACATCAGCGAGCGGCGGCGGGCCGAGAACGAGCTGCAGGAGAGTCAGCGCCGGCTGCAGGACTATGTCGCGGCGTCGGCCGACTGGCTGTGGGAGACGGACGAGACGCTGCGCTTCACCTACATCTCTGACAAGGCCGAGACCGTCTTCGGGGTGCCGGCAGAACGCTACCTGGGCAAGACCATCGAGGAACTGCTGACGGGTGCCATCGACGAGGACGACTTGCGCAGGCATATGGATCAGCTGGCTGCGCGCGAGCCGTTTCGTGATTTCACCTTCAGTCGCGCCGGCCTCGGCGGCAGGGAGTTCTGGCTTCGCACCAGCGGCGTGCCGGTGTTCGATGCGGACGGGCGCTTCTGCGGCTATCGCGGCGTCGCCAGCGACGCGACCGAGCTCAAGCAGGCGGAGGGCCAGAGCCGGCGCACGGAACGGCGTTTCCGGGACCTGGCCGAGGGCTCGATCCAGGGCATCTTCGTGCACCGAAGCTGGCGCCTGCTGTTCGCCAACCAATCGCTGGCGGAGATCCTGGGCTATGACAGCGTCGACGAGTTGATGGAACTCGGCACCCTGCACCACTTCTTCCATCCGAGCGACCACGCGCGCCTGCGTGCCTATTCCGACGCCCGAGCGCGGGGCGAGCCGGTGCCGTCACGCTACGAGTTGCAGTACCGGCGCCGCGACGGCTCGCGGATCTGGGTCGAGCACATGGCCAGGGTCGTCGAATGGGACGGCGAGCCGGCGATCCAGACCTCGGTCATCGACATCGACGAGCGCAAGACCTACGAACTGGAGATCCAGGAGGCCAAGGAGAAGGCAGAGGCCGCGAGCAAGGCCAAATCCGATTTCCTGGCCCTGATGAGCCACGAACTGCGCACGCCGCTGAATGCCATCCTCGGATTTTCCGAAGTGATCAAGGACAGCGTGTTCGGTCCGATCAGCAACGGCCGCTATCTGGAGTACGCCCAGGACATCCATGACAGCGGTTCGCACCTGTTGCAGATCATCAACGACATCCTGGACATTTCCAAGATCGAGGCCGGCCACGAGCATCTCGACGAGCAGATGGTCGAGCTCGACGAACTGGTTGACGGCTGCCTGCGCCTGATCAGCCCGCGTGCCCGTGACGCCGACGTCGCCCTGGAAGGACCGGAGGAAGGCTGCGGGCTGACGATCCGGGCCGATGCCACCAAGCTGAAGCAGGTGGTGATCAACCTGCTGAACAACGCCGTCAAGTTCACCCCGGCCGGTGGCCAGGTGACCCTGGCCTGCGGTATCGACGCCGACGGCGACATCCTGTTGAGGGTGGACGATACCGGGATCGGCATGCGGCCTGAGGACATCGAGATCGCCCTGCTGCCGTTCGGCCAGATCGAAAGCGCCGGCGCCCGCAAGTACCAGGGCACCGGCCTGGGCCTGCCGCTGGCCAAGGCGCTGGCCGAGATCCACGGTGGCAGCCTGACGGTGAGCAGCGAGGTCGAGAAGGGCACCACCGTCGAGGTGCGGCTACCGCGCGAGCGGCGGCAGCCGCAGACCCCGTCAGGTTCTTCCGACCGTTCCGGCACCGCCGACGCCGCTGCCTGACGCGGTTCCGGGCCGGGCGGGTCCGCCGCCCGTGGCCGCGGGCTAGATCATGTAAGGTTTATTGGAAGCGGCATCGTCCTTGGCTTTCATCCTTCGAGACGGGCCTGCGGCCCTCCTCAGGATGAGGAGCAAACAACAAGGACCTCACCCTGAGGAGGCCGCGCAAGCGGCCGTCTCGAAGGGTAAGGACCTCACCCTGAGGAGGCCGCGCAAGCGGCCGTCTCGAAGGGTGTCGCAGCAATGGCTTCAGGTCTGACTACTTAGACGCCAACTGAAGCGAACAGGGTCTAGTCCCATGGGGTGCCATCGCGCCGCACGGTTCCCAGGGCCCTTTCCGGCACGCCTTGCGGCGTGCTGCTGCATCCCGGATCTCCGCTGCGCTGCGTCCGGGATGACGGTCTGGGATTTGCAAGGGCGCAGGTGATGAAACACTGCGTGCTTGTGGTCGTCGTGATATGAATCAGGACACGGCGATAATTGTCCCGGCCCCAGATGCACGACAAGACCGCACGCGCGGCGCTGTTCCGCACCCGGCTGCAGGAAGCGATGATGAGGACCGGCATGACGGCCGGCGCCCTGGCGCGTGCTTCCGGCATCGACCGGTCCACCCTGGGACAGCTGCTGGCGGACGACGGGGCGCGGCTGCCCAATGGCCAGACCCTGGCCGAACTGGCGCGCGAGCTGCGGGTTTCCAGCGACTGGCTGCTGGGGCTGGCCGGGGCGCCACAGATGGCCTCGGACGTGCTGGAAGGCTCCATGACCATCGCCGAGCGCAGCCGCACGCCCCTTGACGAAAACGTCTTTCGCTGGTGGCAGGAGGCGGCCGGCTCGAAGATCCGCTACGTGCCGACCGGGCTGCCCGACCCGTTGAAGACCGACCGGGTGCTGGAGCACGAGTTCGACCACGCGACCGGTAAGACGCCGAGCCAGGCGATCTTCGATGCGCGGCAGAAACTGGCCTATGCCCGGTTGCCGGAGACCGACCTGGAGATCTGCATGTCGGTGCAGACGCTGTCATCGTTCGTCGGCGGGGTCGACGTCTGGGACGGCCTGGCGGCGCCGGCGCGCGAAGAGCAGCGGGCGCAGATGGCCGGCATCCTCGACGAATTGTACCCGACACTCCGGCTCTATCTGTTCGACGCCCGGCGCACCTACTCGGCGCCCTACACGGTGTTCGGCAGCCGGCGGGCGGCGCTCTACGTCGGGCAGATGTTCTTCGTCTTCAACACCACGCAGCACGTCCGGGCGCTGGCCAGTCACTTCGACCGCCTCGTGCGCGAGGCGGTGGTACAGGCGGATGCGGCGGCGGACTGGCTGCGTCAGCAACGCGTCTGACGGGCACGTCGTCGGGCCATCGGCAATGCCGGCCGTGCCGGACTTGACATCCGGTGCGGTTCACCTATCTCTCAGCGTACATGAGGAGATGCGCCCGCACGGCCGACGCCGCGCGGGCTTTTTTGTTGCCTGCACGCAGCATCTGACGGTGATCCATGCAGCAGCGAAAGCCGAACAAGCAGCAGCGCGCGGCGTTCCTGGCGGCACTGGCCGAAGGCCTGTCCGCCGGCGGTGCGGCCAAGGCCGCAGGCGGGGAACGGCGGTGCTTCCTGCAGCTACGCGAAAGCGATGCCGCCTTTGCCGCCGCGTGGAACGAAGCCGTCGAGGCCGGCATCGACGAGCTGGAGGATGCCGTCCTGCGCCGGGCCCGCGACGGCTTCGAGCGGCCGGTGTTCTACCAGGGCCGACAGGTCGGGGTGCAGCGCTGCTACGCCGACAGCCTGGCGGTGCTGTTGTTGAAGGCGCGTCGTCCGGAACGCTACCGCGACCGGGTCGACTTGTCCGGCGGGCTCGCCCTGCGGCATGAAGAGGCGCTCGATCTGCTCGACTGACCGACGCGCCGCGGGCACGGCGCCCGGGGGCACCCGATGCCGTCTGCCGCGCGCCTACAGCCGGTTGCAGGGCGGGTTGTGGCGGCGGCGCAGGTCGTCCTCTTCGGCCATGCGCTTGTGCAGGTCGTGAGAGGAGAAATGGATGTGCACGTGGGTGACGCCGGCCTGCTCGATCTTGTGCTCCTGGAAATGACCTTCCAGCAGCGGCATGGCCAGATCGCCGCACTGGCCGACGAACAGCGGCAGCCAGGCGCCGTCGTCGGTGCGGCGGACGAAGATGTAGTTGGCGGGCCGGTGCTCGTTGAAGCGGGCATCGGCCGCGTAGATCCAATAGCCATAGCGCCGGCCCGACTGGCCCCGCCAGTCGATGGCGCCTTTGGCGGCGCCGGATTCGCTCTCGCCATCCGTTTCTGTACCGCTTCGGCGCAGGCGAGTAAGTACCGCTTTCAACACGTTCTGCACGATCCTCGTGACGATGGCCGTCGCAACACGCGCGGGCAGTTTTCATGAGGATACTTAATATTCTGTTTCGCTAGGTTTCTGCACTCCCCGTAGCCGCCGGCGAGGTCGAGAGAACTATCAGGGATTTCAGGGGTTTAGTTGCTGGCGGGCGGCGCCGTGCGCGGACCCGGCCACAGCTCCCGGATGATCGTGCGGGCGATCGGCATGGCGGCCTGCCTGGACATGCCGGGGCGCAACCGGGGGTCGTACAGGGTCTGCAGCAGCACAGCATCGGCGCCGTCCAGGGCATCGACCAGATCGTCCTCGCAGAACAGCGAGGGCCGGTAGTGGCAGGCGTCGTTGGGCAGGCCCATGGCCTGGACCAGCTCCTCCAGCAGGCAGTCGCGGAGCAGCCTGTCGGGGATGTCGGCGCCGTAGAGCAGGCCGGCCCAGACGATGTCGTCGTTGCGGATCGACAGGAAGGCCATGCAGGCGCTGATCGCGGTGGCGGCGGCATAGCGGCTGTGCGCCAGCGGCCAGCGACGCGACCAGTCGACGAACGCGGCGCGGTCGGTTAGCACCGCCTCCATGTCGGCCTGGTCGCGGTCGGGGCGGTAGTCGAAAGCGATCCCGGTGAGGCGGGTGATGGCCGTCATGTGCGGTTCCAGTTGCCGGCGCAATGTCACGGCGTCGCCGCGGTCGTCAGCGGTCACGGCGAAGCCCACCGCCGACCGCCAGCGCCAGACCTGGTCATGCGCCGGGCCGAACTCGCTGCCGAAGGCGACGGCCTCGAACTGGGCGACCACCTGGTTATAGGCGGGTCGGGGCGAGGCGACGTCCTCGCTGGCGACGGCTTTCGCGGCGATCAGCAGGGCGCAGCAGGCGATGAGGAACGTGCGCATGCCCGAAGGATACGCAAGCGGCCGGGGCGGCGGCCAGCAGGAAACGCCGGTGCGTGCCGGCGCCGCGCGACGGTGGTGCGAAGGCACTGCGGCATGGCCGGGCTGAGCGCGACCGAGCGGGCCCTGCGCCGGCGCCTGCGGGACGATTTCGCCGGCTATGCAGAGCGATGCCTGCGGATCCGCAGCAAGGCGGGCCGGATGCAGCCGCTGCTGCTGAACCCCTGCCAGCAAGAGGTGCACGCCCGGCTCGAGACGCAGCGCGGGCAGAGTGGCCGGGTGCGGGCGCTGATCCTGAAAGCGCGGCAATGGGGCTGCTCGACCTATGTCGAGGGACGTTTCTACTGGCGCGTCACCCACCGGCACGGGGTGCGGGCGATGGTGATGGCGCACAAGCGCGATGCCTCGAATAACCTGTTCGCCATGGTCGAGCGGTTTCACGGCCATTGCCCGCCGGGCTGGCGGCCACACACGAGCGCGGCGAACGCGCGCGAGCTGCGCTTCGATGCGCTCGACTCCGGCTACATCGTCTCCACTGCCGGCACCGCCGAGGTCGGGCGCTCGGACACGGTGCAGTATTTTCACGGCTCAGAGGTGGCGTTTTGGCCCAGGGCCGAGCAGCATGCCGCCGGCGTGCTGCAGACGGTGCCCGACGCGGACGACACCGAGGTGGTGCTGGAATCCACCGCCAACGGCGTCGGCGGCCTGTTCTGCGAGCTGTTTCGCGCCGCCCAGCGCGGCGAGGGGCCGTACCAGGCGATCTTCGTGCCCTGGTTCGCGCACGCCGAGTATCAGGCCCGCGGGCCCGGCGGCTGGCAGGCGCCAGCGGCGATCGGCGACTATGCCGCGCTGCACCGGCTGAGCGCCGCGCAGACCTACTGGTGCTGGCGCAAGAACGCAGAGCTGGCGCGCGCCTGCGGCGGCCAGGCCGACGAGATCTGCTGGATGTTCCGGCAGGAGTACCCGGCGACGGCCGAAGAGGCGTTCCAGGCCGGCGGGCACGAGAGCTTCATCCGCTCGGACCTGGTTACGGCGGCGCGCCGCGGGCGCAGCGCCGATCAGTCGGCGGCGCCGCTGGTGCTCGGCGTCGACACGGCGCGGGGTGGGCCGGACAAGACCCGGATCATCGACCGTCAGGGCCGCTGCGCCGGGCACCTGGTGAACGAGACGCTGGACAGCGACGACGATATGGAGATCGCCGGCCGGCTCGCCCGGCTGATCGACCGGCACGAGCCGGACGCGGTGTTCATCGACGTGACCGGCGGTACCGGCAAGGGAACCTACGACCGGCTGCGCGAGCTCGGCTATGGCCGTTTTGTCGCCGGCGTGAACTTTGGCGCCGCCGCGATCAAGCAAGGGGAATATGCCAACAGGCGGGCAGAAATCTGGGGCGAGCTCAGGGACTGGCTGCGCGAGCCGGGCGGCGTCGACCTGCCCGACGACGACGCCCTGCATGCCCACCTGTGCGCGCCCGGCTATGGCTTCGACAGCCTGTCGCGGCTGCGCCTGGAAAAGAAGGAGGCGATCCGGGCACGGCTGGGGTTCTCGCCAGACGGCGGCGACGCCCTGGCCCTGACCTTCGCCGAGCCGGTGGCGAAACTGCACCGCCGTCGCCAACGGGCGCGGACTGGCGGGGCCGGGCAGGCGGCCGGCGATGCCGAGAGGATGGCAGGGCCGTTCGGCCAGCCATAGCCGCAGGGCGTCGGCACGTCAGGCGTTCTGCAGTTGACGCGCCGACGGCAAGATCCAGATCTGGTGTTGGCGGCGGCATCGGGCCGTGCCGCGACACGCCGACCCGCAGCGAAGGCGGCGGGCTACGGCTTAGCGGGAAGGGATCGGGGTATGACCCGAAGTGTTCCGAAATGGCTGCTGATCGTGGCCACGGCCCTGCCGACGGTGGCGTTCCTCGCGGCGGGCTCGTTCAAGCTCATGGGCGCGCCGGAGATGGTGCAGGGTTTCGAGAAGTTCGGCCTGCCGGTCTGGTTCATGTATTTCATCGGTGCCTGCGAGGTCGCCGGCGCGATCGGCCTGTGGCTGAAGCTGGCGCCGGTCGGCGGCGTGCCGTTGCGCCTGCTGGCGGCGCTGGGCCTTGCCATCATCATGGTCGGCGCCGTCGTCACCCACCTGATCCACGATCCGCTGAGCGCTTCGGCGCCGGCGGCCCTGTTGCTGGCGATCCTGTTGTTCCTCGCCCACAGCTTCCGGCGTCAGGCGAACATGACATCCGCCGGCCAGACGTAAGGCACGCTGGCCCGCGCCGGCGCGTCAGGCCAGCGTTAGCGCCAGCATCCAGAGCACGATTCCCAGGCGCGCCAGGCGGGCCCGGTCGGGCGGTCCGTCGTAGCGATCCGCGCTGCGCCACACGGCGATGACGACGAGGATGTTGTAGGGGATCGGCAGGGCGAAGATCAACAGCAGCGCGATCAGCCCGGCTTCATGGGTGATGGCGATGAACAACAGCATGCTGGCGATGAAATTGACCAGCAGGCCGTAGCCGACGGCATAGAGCCAGACCGCTTCGCCGAGCGGCACCGCGCCTTGCCACAGGCTCGCGACCAGCTTGGCCATGGCCCACCACGCTCCAGAATTCCCATCGGGCCGCTGCATGGTATCGCATGGGCGTGGCGGCCGTCAGTGGCGGGCGTGGTGGGAGGGTCTGTGCCGCGGCTGCAACAGGCAACTGCGTCAGGGCTTCGAGCTGATGAACGCGCCGTTCGACGCGCTTTGGCGCCCATCTTGATGACTTAGTCCTTCGATATCTGAACATCCTGTTGCGTAGAGGCGCACGGGCCGCGTGCGCCGTATCCCTGGCCGGTCGCGTCTGGCCGGTCGTTTTGTGCTGCGAGAAAGGAGCACCTGACATGACAACCGACATCAATTTCGGCGGCAACGGCATCAGCAACATTGCCGCGGCAACGGCGGCCGGGGAGGCCGTCCGTTTCGAGCAGGTCTTCGGTACCGGCAGCACGCTGACGATTTCGTCAGGCAGCATCACGCCGACACAGGGGTTTCACCTGGTCGGCACCGAGGGCGGGGCGGCCGAGGACGACCTTGACACGATCGCCACGACCAACGTGCAGGACGGCGGTGTCGTGCATCTGCAGGCCGCGTCCGGCAAGACAATCTATGTCACCCGCAACGGCAACGTGCAGCAGAACGCCCTGTTGCCCGACGACCGACCGCTGACGTTCCTGCGCAGCGGCACCGACTTCGTCCTGTTGGCCGGAGGCTGGGTCAGGATCGGCGCCGTCGAAGCCAGCAATGACGCATTTGCCACGTTCGACAACCTGATCGACGCCAGCACCGACACTTACCTGGTGCGCTTCGCCGGCGTGCGCCCGGCCAACGATGACACGAAGCTGTACGCGGAACTGAAGAACAGCAGCGGTTGGGTCACCAGCAGCTACCGTTTCGCGACCGCGCGCAACAACGAGCCGACGCCGGATTTCTCGGCCGGTGGCGTTTCCAGCGGCAGCAACGGCTTCATCCGGCTGCAGGGCTCGGGAACCGACAATCAGACCAACACCAGCCTGAACGGCTGGCTGGAGTTCTACAACCCGGCCGACTCGGGCCGCTTCACGACCTTCACGTCGCAGACGATGAACATGAACAACAACGGCCAGACGCAGACGAACGTCGCCTCCGGCTATCTCGACACGGCCGAGGTCAACGACGGCATCCGCTTCTACTTCGATAGCGGCAACATCGCCGTCGGCAGCGTGACACTCTACGCGTGGTATGGCTGACGACGGCTTCGCGCCGTTTCACGACGATCGGTCGGCCCCCTGCAGCGTGTTGCAGGGGCTGCGCCGTGCTCGCGGGTAGCAGGCCGCGGATATGATGGAGCGCCCGTTCGGGTGAGCCCTACAGCTCATCCATCTTCTTGAACGGGAGCTCTTTCTCTACTGGCTCTTCTCCGGCCTTCAGCGCCGCCGCGATGTAGCCGTTTGGCCACTGGAGGGTACAGTATTCACAAGCAGGAAATCTGACAGGGAGCAACTTGATCGCGGCTTTGAGCCTGTCGAAGGTGGTCTGCGTGATTTGGCGGTTCTGTTCGAAGCGGGTGAGCTGGTCGATGGAGATGCCGGCCATGTCCGCGAGCTCTTTTTGCGTCAAACTGAGAACAGCACGAGTGGCTCGGATGTAAGCGCCTGTGACCAAGATGAAGGGGATAGTGGGAGGGTCGGAGTCGAATTCCTCGCGGTCCTGTTCGTGCCCGACCAAGAAGGTCAAATCTACGGCCGGCGGGGCGTCGCAAGAGCTCGCGCCATGCCTTTCCAGCAATGCTGCAGCTACGCCGGATGCTCCAGGGGAGAAGAACAAGGTGCATCCCGCGCCGCTGGTGCCTGTCCTCAACAACACGGCGCCCTCGGGTGCACCGGCGGCCGTGAACATCGCAGTGAACTCATCCTGCAACTGGGCTGCTTTGTCTGCTGTGACGTCGTCCACCGATAGCGTGATTTTCTGCCAAGGCATGCTTCCCTCCTGATGAGGTTCGGGGGCGCCTGATTGCTCACAGGTCCCCTTGGCGGTGGTCAGTCCACCCACAACTCCCTGATGATCTCCCCGGCGATCGGCATCGCCTCGGCCTTGCTCATGCCTGGCTTGAGGCGGGGGTCATAGAGGGTGCGGAGGACAAGCCGGTCGATCGGTTGCAGTTCGAACACGTTGTCCGCCTCACAGATCACCGACGGTCGGACGATGCAGGTGTCGGCGGCGGGCCCAAGCGACTGATACAGCTCCTCAAGCAGGCAATGGCGCTGCCGTCGAGCCGCTATGTCAGTGCCGACGATAACGACGGCCCCATCGAGTCCGCCCGTGTCACGGGGGCCGAACAGCGTTCCGATACAGGCGCTGCCGTCTAGCCAGGCGGCGTTCTCCATAGCACGGGGCACACGACCGGTGGCGCGCACTATGGTGCGGAAGCGACGACGCTCAGCCCAGGCCACCGCGAAGTTGGCGTCTGGTGGCCGCTCGACTAGGCGGGCAGACAGGCCGGACAGCGAGGTCAAGTCGGCAACGATGCGGGCAACATCGTCGCGTAAGTGGGCGGCGACATCGCCGGCGTCGTCGTACAGCCATAGGCGGAGCTCTGCCTCCGCCGGCCATTTGCGCAGGATATCTTCGGCGTCGCTGAAATCGTTTCCGAACACTGCGGCTTGAAAGTGACGAGCGGCCAGTTCTGAGGTTGGCGCAGCGTGAACCGCCGGTTCCTGCGTCGTCATGCAACCGGTCAGCACCAAAGCGAGGGCAAATGTCGGCAGACATCGCATATCTGGAGAATAGGCACGCCTGCCGTCCATCGCTAGTGAGCGAATACGACCAGACCCAGTTGCTGGGTGCTGTCGTCAACTTGCTGGGCGCGTCGCCAATCCATCGCACGTGGTCTGTGGGGACACTGTACCGGTTGATCATGCCGCCGATCTGGCTGGGTCAGTGCTTCGCCTTCGCGGACGGAGAAGACCGGCTCGTCGGCTGGTTTTCATGGGCGGATCTGACCGACCAAGCAGCGGCAGGGTTTGCAGACAGCTCGCGGAAGCTACAGGCAGAGGATTGGGCCGCCGGGGACCATTCGCGGATCTGGATCGTTGACGGCGTCGCGCCTTGGGGCGGTCTGTCTCATATGGCCCGGGTCATTCGCCAGGAACTAAGTGCGCGAGCGAGCCGGGAAGGATGGTCAGCACGGCGGGCCCATTGGAAGCGCACCATCCTAGGTCAGGAAGTGCAGCACGTTGGCAACGCGGGAGCATTCGAACATGCGATTTGATCCCATTGAATGCCGTTGGCTCGAGCCTTGGGACTGCGGCTGCTTCAACGGCGAAGGGCCTGGCGGCGGCGGTGGGTCGGGCGAAGCGGCGGATCCCTCGGCGAGTCCGGACAATCCAGACGCTGAAACTGGTGGGAACACTGGTGGGGCGGGATTCGGTGGTGCCGGATCCGGTCAAGGTGCGACGGCCGCTGGCGTGCAGGGAGTGAAAGGTGGCGTGACTGCGGGAAACGACCCCGAAGGCACTGGCTCGGCTGGGACGTCCGGCGGCATCGGCGGCTTCTTCAGCGCCCTGGACGCTGCGATCAAGTCGCCGACCTTCGACAAAGACCTGGGGCGGGCGGCGCAATTCAGCTCGTTGGGGATATTGAGCCAGGCAGCAAAGAGCCTTGCCGATGCCGCCGGCCTCGACGGTCCAGACGGCACCGGCGACCCCGGCGACGCCGGCGGTGCCGACATCGGCCCGCCCGGAACCGCAGAGGGCGAGGGCGGTGACCCCTCCACGCCTCCCGGCGCCGAGGCGACGACGAACCAGCAGGATCAGGCGGCAGCGGCCGCCCACGCCGAAGCCGAAGCCCAGGCGCAAGCCGAAGCGGAGGCCGCAGCCGCGGCCGAAGAGGCCGAACGACAGAAGGCCCTCGAGGACGAGAAGAAGCGCCGTGACGCGGCCGAGAAAGAGGCCGAGACCAAGGCCCGGCAGCGGGCGAAGAAGGATGCCGACGATGCTGCAGGCGCGGTGGGCCTGGGGCTGGAGGGCGGGTTCGTCGGCGGGCGGCGGGTGCGGACCACACCGCTGGGGCTGACGGGCGTGCGGGCGAACGTGTTCCGGCCGACGCTGTTGGGTGGCTGAGCGCCGGTGCCGCCGCTATCTCCGGGCCGAATACTTGGTCCGGGGGGTCATGGGGCGCCCGAGACGTGCGCTGGAGCCCTGGGTTGCCGGGTCAAGCCCGGCAACGACGAGCTGGGCAACACGCCGACAACACTGAATTCGTTGTCGGTAAGCTCGGTATGACGGCGCTGCCGCCTTGGTCCGGGCGCGTTGTGCCTTAGTGGACCGGCGTTGGCAGGAAGCTCTGGAGCAGGCGCAGGATCTGCTCCGGCACGTCCAGGGCGTAGCCCAGCGCCAGGACCGCGACGACGACAACGGCGATGACGATCCAGTGGCGTGAGCTCATGACGCCCTGATGGGTCCGATCCGTCCGATCACCAGGCGATTTTCGGCCTATCCGAACCAACGATCAACCGAATGCGGTGTCGCTTCATGCCCGACGACAAGACCGTGCGCGCCATCCTCGAGCGCTTTCAGGAGATGCAGGGCCGGCGGGCCTCGTGGGAGCCGGCCTGGCAGGATCTGCTGGACTATGTGCTGCCGTCGCGGGCGCCGGTGGATGGCACCGGCACGCCGGGTGAGCCGCGCGCCGAGCGGCAGTTCGACGGTGCGCCGACCCGGTTCATGCGGCGCCTGGCCTCATGGCTCATGGGGCAGATGACCTCGCCGGCCGAGCGCTGGTTCGCCCTGGTCGCGGCCGGGATCGACGACCACGAGGTCGACGCCTGGCTGGATGCCACCGCCGATGCCCTCTATGCGGCGCTGCACGCCTCGAACTTCTACGCCGAGATCGCCGAGGCTTATGCCGACATCATCACCATCGGCACCTGTGGGCTGTTCGTCGATGAGCGGCCGATCAGCGGCCCGGGCTTCAACGGCCTGGTCTTCCGCAACCTGGCCCCGGGCGAGTACTGGCTGGACGAGAACGCCCAGGGCGAGGTCGACACGGTGTTCCGCCGCCTAATGCTGACGCCACGGCAGGCGGCGCTCAAGTTCGGCCGCGAGGCGCTGCACAGCAGCGTGCAGGACGAGCTGCGCCAGGACGGCGCATCGGGCGAGAGCCTGTACCTGCACGCGGTCTATCGCCGCGACGATCCGCAGCTGGGCGGCAAGGGGCGGGCGGGCGACCGCTCCAGCGGCAACAGCCCCTGGGTCAGCCTTTACCTGGACCATGGCAACGAGCACGTCGTCGACCGCGGCGGCTTCCGCGACCGGCGGCTGTTCACGCCGCGCTGGTCAAAGGCCTCAGGCGAGCTCTACGGCCGCGGCCCGGCGATGGAGGCGCTGCCGGACATCAAGACGCTGAACACCCTGGTCCGCTATGGCCTGGAGGGGATGATCCTGCAGGTCTATCCGCCCTGGCTGTTCCCGGACGAGAGCCTGGTGGGCCGGCTGCGGCTGAAGCCGGGCGCGCACAACGTCTACGACCCGGAGGTCGGCGGCGAGATCCGCGCCCTGCAAGGCCGGGGCGACTTCCGGGTCGAGGCGGCGAAGGAGCAGGAACTTCGCCAGGCAATCGCCCAGGCCTTCCTGGACGATGTTCTGGGCACGCGCGAGCAGGGCGGCGTCACCGCCACCGAGATCCTCGACCGGCGCGAGCGGCGTCAGCACCTGACCGGGCCGGCGGTGGCACGGCTGCAAAGCGAGCTGCTGGACCCGCTGGTGTCAACGGCATGGATGCTGATGTTCCGGGCCGGCGCTTTCGGCCGGCCGCCGCCGGCTTTGCTGGTGGCCGAGCGGATCGAGGTCGACTATCTGTCACCGCTGGCGCGGGCGCAGAAGATGGCCCGGGTGCGCTCGATGCAGGACGCCTTCGCCCTGTTGCAGCCCCTGGCCCAGGCCAGCCCGGGGATGCTGGATCACTATGATTTCGACACCATCGCCCGCGAGGTGCCCGAGGACGTCGGCGTGCCGCGGCCGTGGCTGCGCCCAACCGAACAGGTGGCCCAGGCACGACAAGCCCGGGCGGCGGCCCAGCGGCAACAGCAGGCGCTAGCGCAGGGGCAGGAGATCGCCCGCACGGCGGCGGCGGTGAGTGCGGCGGAAGAGAATTGAGGGTCGGTGCGGTGGGTGCAGCAAGCGCGACGGGCGGGTCTGAGACCCGCCCCTACGGGCTGGTGTGCGTGGCGCGGAAGCGCAAAAGAAAACCGGCCCGATGGGCCGGCGTCGGTCGGTCCTGGTGGACCGGGGGTCAGAGGGCGGCGTGACCGCGGCTCGAAAGCCGCGGCCACGCGCTGCCATCCGTTACGCTACGACTGGCATCCCGAACGGGTTGAACCGCTCTAGCGTCAGCTCAAGCGGCACGCCGCCGGGTGCGGGCCATGCCGGCACGACGCACCGGCCGCCGAGCCGTCATACGACGACGGGCGGGGGAGCGACGCGCAGTCTTGGCCTTGACCGTGCGACGTTTCGGGGCGGCCCTGCGGGCGGTCGACTTGCGGGCGGCAGGACGCCGGGCCGCGGTCTTCCGCTTCGCGGTGGTCTTGCGGGCTGCACTCTTGCGAGCAGCAGGCCGCTTGGCCGCCGTCTTACGCTTGGCCGTGCTCTTGCGAGCAGCGGTCTTACGGGCGGCAGGACGCCGGGCTGCGGTCTTCCGCCGGGCCGGGCTCTTGCGAGCCGCGGACTTGCGGGCAGCCGGACGACGTGCCGCCGTCTTACGCTTGGCGGTCGACTTACGCGCCGCCGTCTTGCGGGCGGCAGGCCGCCTGGCAGCCGTCTTCCGCTTGGCCGTGCTCTTACGAGCAGCAGTCTTACGGGCGGCGGGCCGCTTGGCAGCCGTCTTCCGCCGAGCCGTGCTCTTGCGAGCCGCGGACTTGCGGGCGGCCGGGCGCTTGGCCGCGACCTTCCGCTTGGCGGTCGACTTACGGGCCGCCGACTTACGGGCGACAGGCCGCTTGGCAGCCGTCTTCCGCTTGGCGGTGGTCTTCCGCGCCGCCGTCTTACGCGCGGCAGGCCGCTTGGCGGCGGTCTTACGCTTGGCGGTCGATTTACGCGCCGCCGTCTTACGGGCCGCCGGGCGCTTGGCCGCGGACTTGCGGGCCGTGGTGCGGCGGGTGGTGCTGGCGCGACGCGTGGTCCGCGACGCCGGCTTACGTGTTGTGTCCCGGGTGATTGTTCAGACGCTCGATTGGCGCGTTGTATCCAAGGCACCTGAGTCTGGTTCGATTGTAGGCATCGACGAAGCTGCGGATGAACTGATTTCGTTCGTGGTGTGTGTCGAAGCGGTTCTTGCCGTGGTTTCGGG
>Ga0209458_1000155_pt1 | contig 35650 bp, 32 predicted proteins | sample WorMetLIZAISLAND_FD_187411 | JGI IMG/M metagenome (GOLD analysis project Ga0209458, IMG submission 187411) | Marine gutless worms symbiont microbial communities from Max Planck institute for Marine Microbiology, Germany - Inanidrilus manae... ...
AGGCCCTGATCTTCGGCGTGGTGGTCGCATTGGCGTGCAGTTTTACGTGCATGATCCGAGGCGCTCCCTGAGAAACGAGATACCTCTGACTACGCCAGCTCCGTCAAAACAATCCCGCGCAACCCGACACTTTCGCCGGGGATTCCCCTACCCAAAGACCTGAAACGCCAGCGGGCGATATCTCGCGGCTACGTTCGGCTGGCGAAGCGTTCCAGGCCGCCGCGGAACTCGGCCTGCGCCAACACGTCGGGCAGCAGTTCGGCCAGCTCTTCGGCGTCGATGGCGATGCCGTTGGCCTTCAGCGACGGCATCGCCGCGTCGGCGATGGCTTGCCGTCGCCGAGGCTCTGCAGCGCCTCCATGGCGTCCAGGCGCGGCGAGCCGCCCAGCGCCTGCACCAGCAAGTCGGTGAAGTTGAGGACCTTGATGCCTTTGGCTGCGCCTTCGGTGGCAAGCTGGCGGTGGCAGCCGTGATAAAGGGTGACGAGGACGTCGATGTCCGGTTCGGCCGCCCGGTGCAGGGTCTCGGCGCGCTGCTCGGCCTTGAGCTGTGGCGAGCGGTCGGCGCCGGAGCCGCCACAGGTATAGCCCGTCTCCCAGGCGACATCGGCCACCGTCAGGCCCGGAACGTCGCGCAGCAGTCGCAGCACGTTCTCGCCCAAGTCACGCATCCCTTCATGCGCATGCAGCAGCACGGTCATCGGCACCGGCGTGGTGTAGGCCGCGCGCAGGCGGTCTTCCTGAGCGACCAGGAAGCTGGTGATGTGGTCGAAATCGAACTCCACGTCCTGAAAGCCGGCCAGGGTCTCACCCACGTGCAACTGGCATGACGGGCACCAGCTCAGCACCTGTTTAGGGTGCATCTCGTCGAACGCGGTGAGCGTGTTGCCGGTCACTCGGCCGCCCTGGTCGACCTCGCCTTCCCATTTGGCGTGGATGATGCCGCAGCACGAGGCCGGGCCGCCGCTGACCTCGTAGTCGACGCCGAGCGCATCCAGCACGTACATGGCATTGAACAGTACGTGCGGTGTGCGCACCGCGTTGCAGCCCAGATAGAACACGACCTCGACGTCCCGCCGTGCCGGCGGCCGTAGCAGCTGGCTCAGATCGTCGGGCGCCAGCTGCATCGCCGCCATCAGGCGGATGGCGCGGGCCATCTTGCGGAACAGCTCCGGCGTCCGGCTCTCGTGCTGGGCGTCGCGGGTGTTGGCCAGCATCAGCATCTGCCGCGGGTTGACGCCCTCCGGGCAGGCCGGGATGCAGGCGCCGCATCCATTGCACTGCTGGGCCCAGGTCGCCGCCTCGCCAGCCAGCGCGCCGCCATGCTGCAGCACGTCCAGGACGCCTTCGACCACGGCTGCCGGCGCCGCCCGGGCGAGGCGCGCATACGGCACCACGGGACAGACCTCGACGCACTTGCCGCAGCGCGTACAGGCATCGGCGATGGCGGCAGTCTGTTCGTCGACGAAATCGGTCAGCGCCGGGGCGACGGACATGCGGTTCTCCTGGGCTCAGGTGGTGGCCAGCCTAGCGGGTTCATGGCCGGTGAGATGGTCGTAGGCGGAGAGCACATGGACGCGGACGACGTCGAGGAACTCCGCGACCTCCACGTTCTCGTCCGGCGCACCCATGCCCTCCGGCGAACAACCGTAGACATAGGCAGGGACGCCGTGGTTGCGCCAGAACCGGCAGTCGGTGGCGCCAAGATTGACGATCGGCAACGGTCGCACGCCGCAGGCGGCTTCGGCGTTGGCCTGGATGATCCGGACCATGTCCGCCTCCGGGTCCGAGGCCCGCGGCTCCAGCGTGCGCTCCAGCACTTCCTCGACCCGCGCCTCCGGGTAGCGCGCGAGGATGCGCCGGACCTCGGCCATCACCCGGGCGCGGCTCAGCCCGACCGGGAGCCGGCAGTCCGCCTCGAAGACGCACGTCTCGGGCAGCATGTTGGTCTTCACCCCGCCGTTGATGGTGCCGATGTTGACCGACAGGCGCATCGCCACATCGGCGGCGCCGTCGCCCAGGCCGGCATCCATCGCCTGGCGCACGTCGGCGCGCGTCAGCACCGCGCGGACGTCGGCCGGTATCTCCGGCTCCAATGTTTCGAGCCGTTCCAGATCGAGGATCAGCCGGGCGGCGATCTTGTTGGCGCTGGCGCTGAGATGCGGATAGGCGCTGTGGCCGCCGGGCACCTTCACCGTAAAGCGCAGCCACAGGATCGCCTTCTCGCCGAACCGCAGCGTGTGGCGGCTGCTGGGCTCGCCGTTCAGCACGCAGTCGCCGAGGACCTCGGCGCCCAGATGTTCGAGCAGGTAGTCGGCGCCCCAGCGACCACCGGTCTCCTCGTCCGAGACCACCGTCAGGGTCAGCCGGCCCGGCCATGCGCTGCGCAGGCGGTTCAGGTAGGCATAAGCGAACAGCGAGGCCGTGGTGCCGCACTTCATGTCGACGGCACCGCGGCCATAGAGGCAGCCGTCGACGATCTCGCCGCCCAGGGGGTCTTGGGTCCAGCTGTCCGGATCGCCGATGGGAAAGACATCGATATGGCCATTCAGCACCAGGTGCCGGCCCGGCCCGGCGCCATCGATGCTGCCGACCAGGTTGGGCATCTGTGCCTGCGGCGCCACCACGCGATACGGCAGGCCTTGTCGGTCGAGGAAATCGCCGATCAGCCGCGCGCCGGCGCGGGTGTCGCCGGGCGGGTTGCATGTGTCGGTGCGCACGAATGCCTGCAGCAGGGCGATCTGCTCATCACGCTCCGCCGCCAGCATCGCCTGGAGTTCCTGTCGCGGACTGCTCATGCCGTCGCCGCCAGGTCGCCGACGGCGTGGCTGCGCCGTCCGCGCTTCACCGTCATGACACAGTCGCCGCCGTCGAGCGGATACATGATCTCTACCGGACGTTGCGCCTGCCAGACCGCGAGGTCGGCGAGCTTGCCGACCTCCAACGTACCGCGGTCCCCGTGCAGGCCGAGCGCCCGGGCGCCATTGCGGGTGAAGCCGGCGAGCGCCTCGGCCGGGCTCAGGCCGAACAAGTGGCAGGCCATGTGCATCATCCGCGTCGGTGAGGTGCTGGGTGAGCTGACCGGGTTGCAGTTTGTGGCCAGGGCGATTGGTACGCCCAGCTCTCGCATCAGGGCGACGGGCGGGCGCTGCGTCTCGTGCAAGGTCCAGTGGGCGCCGGGCAGCAGCGTTGCCACGGTGCCGGCCTCCGCCATCGCCCGCACCGTCTCCTGCGAGGCATATTCCAGGTGATCGGCCGACACACCGCGGTAGCGGGCGACCAGGGCACCGGCGGCGAAATCGGAATACTGGTCGGCGTGCAGCTTGACCGGCAGGCCGTGCGCCCGTGCCTGATCGAACTGCCTGGCCATCTGCTTGTGGCTGAAGCCGACGGCATCGCAAAAGCCGTCGACCTGATCGACCAGGTCTTCGGCGATCGCCGCCGGCAGCACGGTCTCGCACAGGAAATCGACATAGGCGTCGCGCCGGCCGGCGAACTCCGGCGCCAGACCATGGGCGCCAAGAAAAGTCGAGACCAGTTCGACGGGATGGTCGCGGCCGAGGGCGCGGTTGACGCGCAACTGGCGCAGTTCCGTGTCCAGGTCGAGGCCGCCGCCGGACTTGCTTTCGACCGTGGTCACGCCGGCCGCGATCAGCGCGCGCAGGCGGGTGGCGCTGGCCGTGTAGAGCTCGTCTTCGCTGGCCTGTCGGGTGGCACGGACCATGCCCTGCACGCCACCGCCGATCGCCTCCAGCTCAGGCCGGCCGCCACCGGCGGCCAACACCTCGAAGTCGGCGGCGCCGTCGCCCCAGTAGACGAAATGCGTGTGCGGGTCGACAAGACCGGGGGTGACCAGCCGCCAGTGTCGCCGGCGGTCCCGGAAGCGCGTGCATGGGACCAAGCCAGGCGATGCGGCCATCGGCACACGCCATCGTCCCGGCCTCGATCAGGCCGAAGCCGTTGCCGCTCGCCATGGTCGCGAACCGGCCGTTGCTCCAGAGCGTGTCCCACATTCGTCCTACTCCACCGCGCCGCGGACGGACGGCAAAGGCCATTACAGCATGTCCGGGTGGCGCCGTGCCGGCGCGGCATGGAGCGGCTACGGCTTCAGGGCGTGCAGGTCGATGTTCAGCTGTCGACTGACGGCTCGGGCGGCGTCGGTGACGAAGTCGTCGACGAAGCCTTCGACGGTCGCTCGGCTCAGCACGGCGTCATGCGGTGCGTCGAGCCAGCAGGAAGCGAAGACATAGCCGTCGCCATGGCGCCGTAAGCGAACCAGCCCCGTCTCTTCGAAGTCGGAGCTGTCGAAGGAGAAGTCGCCGACATAGCCGTCCGCGCGCCAGCTTTGCAGGCACCACATGAATTCCACGAAGTTGATGTCTTCACGGAACACCGGCGCATCGTCGATGGTGATGGTCACGACGGCATCGATGTTGGTGCAGGCCTGCGCCCGGTTCTCGATCACCAGGCCCGGCGGGTCGACGTGCACGTTGTCAATGGTGAAGGCGACGCGGGACATGTGCTGCGCGCTCAGTCGGCGGCCAGACGGTCGTTCTGCGGCTTCTGCGGCACCGCCAGGCGGCGCAGCTCGGCCTGCTCTTCGTTCGACCGTTCCGCCAGCACCAGGGCCTGGTCGCGGCCCGGCAGATACTGCGGCGGCCAGACCTGGTCGGCAACGCCGTAGGCGGCTGCGGCCTGCAACGTGAAATAGGGATCGGCCAGGTGCGGTCGGGCCAGTGCCACCAGGTCGGCACGGCCGGCGCCGACGATGGTGTTGACCTGGTCCGCGGTGGTGATGTTGCCGACGGCCACGGTGGCGATGCCGGCCTCGTTGCGCACGCGGTCGGCGAACGGCGTCTGGAACATCCGGCCGTAGACCGGTTCCTGGTCGGCCACGGTCTGGCCGGCGGAGACGTCGATCAGGTCGCAGCCGTGCTCGCGCAACGCCTGCGCCACGGCCAGCAGGTCGTCGCCGCTGAGTCCGCCGGGATACCAGTCGGTGGCGGAAATGCGCACCGACATCGGCTTGTCATCGGGCCAGGCGGCGCGCACGGCATCGAACACCCGCAGCGGAAAGCGCATGCGGTTGTCGATGCTGCCGCCATAGTCGTCCTGCCGCCGGTTGGTCAGCGGCGAGATGAAGCTGGCGAGCAGGTAGCCGTGTGCCATGTGGATTTCCAGCAGGTCGAAGCCGGCCGCATCGGCCAGGCGGGCGGCTCGCTCGTAGTCGGCGACCGTCGTCGCCATGTCGGCCTCGGTCATCTCGCGCGGGACCTGGCTGTCGGCGTAGTAGGGCAGCGGCGACGCCGAGACGATGTCCCAGTTGCCGTCCGGCAACGGGTGATCGATGTCTTCCCAACCGAGCTGGGTCGAGCCCTTGCGCCCGGCGTGGCCGAGCTGCAGGCCGATCGCCGCGGTGCTGTTGGCGTGCACGAAGTCGACGATGCGCGCCCAGGCATCGCGATGGTCATTGCTGTAGATGCCGGCGCAGCCCGGCGAGATCCGTGCCGCGCGCGACACCGCCGTCATTTCCGCCATCACCAGGCCGGCGCCGCCAATCGCCCGGCTGCCGAGGTGGACCAGGTGCCAGTCGGCCGGGCAGCCGTCTTCGGCCGAGTACTGGCACATCGGCGAAACCACCACCCGATTGTTCAGCTGCAACCCACGCAGCCGCAGCGGGGTGAACATGGGCGGCGGATCGCCGGCCACCGGCAGGCTGGCATCGCGCACGCTCTGTGCGAACCAGCGGGTGACGTCGGCGACCAGGGCGGGATCACGCCGCGCCAGGTTGTCGTAGGTGATCTGCTTGGAGCGGGTCAGCATGGAGAAGTTGAACTGGACCGGGTCCATCGACCAGAAGCGGCGGACGTTCTCGAACCAGTTCAGCGATACGTCGGCGGCGTGCTGCACCTTCTCGACCTCGGGCCGCCGCTCGTGCTCATAGCGCCGCAGCGCAGCCCGCGGTGCGCCAAGCTCGGCCAGGCAGGCCTGGCTCAGGGCAATGGCGTCCTCCATCGCCAGCTTGGTCCCGGAGCCGATGGAGAAATGCGCCGTGTGCGCGGCATCGCCCATCAGCACGACATTCTCGTGCACCCAGCTGGCACACTTGATGTTGGGGAAGGCCCGCCACAGCGAGCGGTTGGTCAGGATCTCGTGACGGCCGAACTCCTCCGGGAACAGCCTGGCGACGTAGTCGACGGTCTCGGCTTCGCTGGCCTGGTCCATGCCCGCGGCCAGCCAGGCCTCCTCCGTGGTCTCGATGATCAGGGTGTCGCGGCCCTCTTCGTAACGATAGGCATGCACGTTCCAGATGCCGTGTTCGTTCTCGCGGAAGATGAAGGTGAAGGCGTCGAGCGGCGCGGTGCTGCCGAGCCAGACGAAGCGGTTGGGCCGGAAATCGATGGACGGGCGGAAGCTGTCGGCATAGCGCTCGCGGATCAGGCTGTTGACGCCGTCGCTGGCGACGACGATGTCGGCGTCGCGGCAGGCCTCCAGGTCATCGATTTCGCTCTGATAATGGACCACGACGCCCAGCGCTTCGGCCCGCCGTTGCAGGATGTTCAACAACTTCATCCGGCTCATGCCGCAGAAGCCATGCCCCGTCGAGCGGATCACCTGGCCGCCGACGTGGGTGTGGATCTCGTCCCAATAGGCGAAGTTGTCGATGATCTCGAAGTAACTCTCGGCGTCGGCGTCCTTGAAGTGACCCAGGGTCTCGTCGGAGAACACGACGCCAAAGCCGAAGGTGTCGTCCGGCCGGTTGCGCTCGAACACCGTGACCTCATGGCCGGCGTCGGCCTTCTTCATCAGCAGCGCGTAGTAGAGGCCCGCGGGCCCTCCGCCGACGACGTTGATCTTCATCGTGCGCTGGCTCCTTCCAGGCTGGGCCCGGACGCCGTCGCGCCCGGGACAATTATTTTAAGCTTAAAACGTTTCCGGTGCGTTGCATAGCGGCCTATCGCCGCAACGGATCGCCGCCGCAGCGGACGACCCGGGGTTCCGATTGGCGGCAGTCGGCGGCTCTGTTAGGGTCCGCCAAAGCTATCTGGCGCCAACGCACACAATGATCGTTTCCCGAGTCTGCTTCCTTGCCTGCCTGCTGGCTGCGCTGCTGGTGGCGGGCGCTTTGCCGTCGGCCCCCGCATCGGCCCAGCAGGCCACCGACCTGGCAATCGCCGTGCTTGACGTGCAGCGGGTGCGACGTGATGCGGCCGCGGCGCAGGGCATCCGCGCGGCGGTGGAGGCGGAGCGGACCCGGGTCGAAGATCAGATCGAGGCGGCGCGGCGGCAGATCCTGGCCGACGAAGAGCAGTTGCGCCAGCAGCAGGCCATTCTGGCCCCCGAAGTGTTGAACCAGCGCCGAGCCGACCTGGAGCGGCGCTACCAGGAACTGCGCCGGCGGGCCGACCAGACCAACGCGGCGTTGAACAATGCCGTCAACCAGGGCATGAGCACACTGCGCAAGGAGATGGCCAACGTGTTGGGCGACGTCATGCAGGAACGGGCTATCAACCTGACGCTGCCGCGCGCTGCCGTGCTGCTGTTCGATCCGCAGCTGGACATCACCGACGAGGTGCTGGCGCGCCTGGACCAGCGCCTGCCGTCGGTGGAGTTCAGGCTGGAAGCCACGCCCGTGCCACGGCAATAGCCGCGCAGCGATCTGAAGCCTCAGAACCAGGACCCATAAGGCATGCTGGCGAACCGTTGGGCGACGCTGGGCCTGATCCTCGTCGTCCGCATCGCCATGGGCTTCCAGTTTCAGGCGATCGCCGCGGCCGGGCCGTTGCTGGCCGGCGAACTGGGTCTGGACCACGCCGAGATCGGCGCCCTGGTCGGCTTCTACATGCTGCCGGGCATCGTCATCGCCATCCCGGGCGCCTTCCTGGGCAGCCGGTTTTCCGATCGCACGATGGTCACGGTCGGGGTGCTGCTGATGGCGCTGGGTGGTGTCGTCGCCGGGCTGGCGGACAACTACGCCGGGGTCGCCGCAGGCCGTCTGCTCAGCGGCAGCGGGGCAGTAATCCAGAGCATCTTCGTGGTCAAGACCATCGCCGACCGCTTCGAAGGCCGGCAGCTGATCACCGCCCTGGCGATCATGCTGAGCGGCTTTCCGGTCGGTATCGCCCTGGCCCTGCCGGTTGCCGGCGCCGTGGCGGAAGACCTGGGCTGGCAGATGGCACTGTACCTGACGGCGGCGTGCTGTCTGTTGTCGCTGCTGCCGCTGCTGCTGTTCTACCCGGCCGCGCCGCCGCAGCAGGACGCCGCCGGCTGGCGCGCCCTGCGCATCCCCCGCAGCCAGCTGCTCCTGGTCAGCCTCGGCGCGCTGCTGTGGACCTTCTACAACATCTCCTACTTCGCCTTCCTGTCGTTCGGTCCGGCGATGCTGATCGAGCGCGGCATGAGCCTGCTCGACGCCGGCCTGGTGATCAGCGTGTCGAGCTGGGTCAGCATGCTGGGCGTGCCCCTGGGCGGCCTCGTGGCCGAGCGCTCGGGCCGGCCGACCACAGCTCTGATCGTCGGCTGCCTGGTTTCCGGGCTGTGCGCCCTGGCGCTGCCGCTGACCGGCATGCCCTATCTGCTCAGCGCCGGCATCGGCCTGTTCGCGGCGGCGCCGGCCGGGGTGATCATGGCGGCGGCGACCAGCGCCGTCGAGCCGCGCTACCGCGCCCAGGGCAACGGCATCATCTACACCTTCTTCTACGGCGGCATGGGGTTGTGTCCGCCGCTGGTCGGCTGGTCGGCGGACCTGACCGGCACGGCAGCCACGCCGGTCTACATCTCGGGCGCGGTGCTGCTGGCGTCGGCGCTGCTCTATCCCATGTACCGGGCCGTGCTGGCGCGCCGACAGCCGCTTATCACAGCGGCGTAACGCGCAGCAGGGTCACACGGCTTCGCGGCCGGCGCCGTAGGGGACGATGTCGCGTTCGTCGGTCTTCAGGTGGATCAGGGCCGGACCGCCGGCCGCCAGTGCCTGGCTGAAGCAGTCGGCGAAGTCACCGGTCCGTTCGACGGTCCAGGCGGCGGCGCCATAGCCGCGGGCCAGGGCGGCGAAGTCCGGACTATGGAGCCGGGTGCCATAGACGTGGTCGGCGCCATAGGCGTTGACCTGACCCTGCAGGATCGAGCCATGCGCAGCGTTGTCGCAGACCAGGACGACGAACGGCAATCGCTGTTCGACGGCGGTCGCCAGCTCCTGGCCGGTCATCATGAAGCTGCCGTCGCCGACGAAGGCGATCACGGTCCGTGCCGGCCAGGCCAGCCGGGCGCCGATGGCGCCGGGCACGGCATAGCCCATGGCGCCGGAAACCGGGCCTGCCTGGCAGTGCGGCCGGCCATAACGGGCGTAGCGATGCACCCAGCGGGCGAAGCTGCCGCCGTCGGTCAGGATGATGGTGTCAGGCGGGCACTGGCGCTGCACCTCGGCGACGACGGCTGCCAGGTCGACGCCACCCTGCACGGCGACGCTGCCGGGGGTGGAGAAGGCCAGGTAGGCGTCGTGCTGGGCGGCGCACCAGGCGCGCCGTGCCGGCGGCGGTGACGGCACGCGCTCTGCCAGCGCGCGCAATGCCGGGGCCAGCGCGGTGTCGATGGCCAGGCCCGACTCGAAGCGTGACAACACCGTGCGGTCCGGATAGAGCATCAGCAGCGGACGGCCTTCGACCAGGGCGCCCTCTTCGGCCGTGATGCCGTCGAGGCGGCTGCCGGCGGCAATCAGCAGATCGGCCTCGGCCAACATCTGCCGCTGATAGGCGACGCGGTTGATCTCGAGATGACCGGCATAGCAGGGATGGCGGTTGTCGAGCACGTCCTGGCGGCGATAGGCCGCTAGTACCGGTGCCGCCGCCGCCTCGGCCAGCGTCGCCAGCGGTTCGTGCGCCGGTTCCAGGCAGATCATCTCGCCGGCGATCAGCAACGGACGCTCGGCCCCGGCGATCAGCCCGGCCGCCTGTGCCACCAATGCCGGATCGGGCGCCGCCGGCGCTTCGGCGGTGATGCCGGCCACGTCGGTGCCTGCGGTCAGCTCGGCTTCCGTCAGGTCGCGCGGCAGTACGACCACTACCGGTCCCGGACGGCCGGCGCAGGCAAGCGCAATCGCCTCGGCCGTGACGGCGCCGATCTGCTCGGGCGCGGCCGGCTCCAGCACCGCCTTGGCGACCGGCGCGAACATCGCCATCTGGTCGATCTCCTGGAATGCCTCACGGCCCCGCGTGTGGGTGCGCACCTGGCCGACGAACAACAGCAGAGGTGTCGAATCCTGCCGTGCCGTGTGCACGGCGATGGCCGCATTGGTGGCGCCGGGCCCGCGGGAGACGAACAGCGCCGCCGGCCGGCCGGTGAGCTTGCCGAAGGCTTCGGCGGCAAAGCCGCCGCCGCCTTCGTGGCGGGTGGTGACCAGGCGGATCCGGTTGCGCTGCCGGCGCAGCGCCTCGAGTACGCTGAGGAAGCTCTCGCCCGGCACCGTGAAGGCGACGTCGACGCCGTTGCGGACGAGGGTCTCGACCAGGATATCGCCGCCGTTCATCGTCGCCCGCTTCTGATGCTAACGTTGAGGGCGGAGAGGATCGGGGAAGACAGATGACCACGCAACAGGCAAGGCCGGCGGCGGCCGCCAACGTGCAGGTGGACAACGACCGCGTGCGCGTCACCGAGTACCGCTTCGCCCCCGGCGCCGAGACCGGCTGGCACCAGCACCAGTGGGACTATGTGGTGGTGCCCCAGACGGACGGTGCGCTGCTGCTGATCGGGCCGGCGGGCGATGAAAGTGAGGCCAGCTTGAGCCGGGGCGTTTCCTACTATCGCCCTGCCGGGGTCGAGCACAACGTCATCAACGCCGGCGAGGTCGAACTGGTGTTCATCGAGATCGAGATGAAGGCGCATCCGATCCAGGCAGCCCCGGGAGGCGCCTGAGCAGGGAGGCGACGGGATATCATGCAGGTCCAAGTCAACGGCATCGACGTTGCCTATGCACTGTCCGGCCCGGACGGCGCGCCGGCGGTCATGCTCAGCCATTCGCTGGGTTCCTCGGCGGTGATGTGGGCACCGCAGCTGGCGGCGCTGGCGCAGCGCTACCGGGTGCTGTGCTACGACGCCCGTGGCCATGGCGGCAGCTCGGCCCCGCCGGGGGCCTATTCACTCGACCTGCTGGGCGACGACGCCGTGGCGCTGATGGACGGCCTGGGGCTCGAGCAGGTGCACTGGGTCGGCCTGTCGATGGGCGGCATGATCGGCCAGAACCTGGCCCTGCGGGCGCCGGAGCGCCTGGCCAGCCTGATCTTGTGCGATACCACGGCGCAGATCCCGCCCGAAGGCCAGGCGATGTGGGACGACCGCATCACCGCCGCGCGCGAAGAAGGCATGGCGGCATTGGCGGAAAGCACCATGCAGCGCTGGTTCACGCCGGACTACCTGCGCGGCGCGCCGCAGGCGGTCGACGACATCCGGGCGCAGTTCCTGGACACGCCGGTGGACGGCTTCATCGGCTGCTGCGCGGCGCTCAAGGAACTGGACTACCTAGACCGGCTGGCGGAGATCAGGCTGCCGACCCTGGTCGTTGTCGGTGCCGACGATCCCTCGACTCCAGTGGCGGCGTCGGAGGCGATCCAGGCGCGCATCGACGGCGCCGAGCTGGTGGTGCTGCCATCGGCCTCGCATCTGGCCAACGTCGAACAGCCGGAAGCGTTCACGGCGGCAGTGCTGGACTTCCTCGACCGGCAATAGGCGGCACCGCGGGCGGGTCTCAGACCCGCCCCTACCGACCGTCGATTGAGCTGTGGGGGCGGGACTCAGACCCGCCCGTCGCGTTGCAGACCCTACGTCAGCTCCAGCCGGGCTTCGCCCAGCTCATCGATGATGGTGGCCATGCGGTCGCCGGGCTTGAGCCACTTGGTGGCGACGATTGAGCCGGTCATGACGACGTCGCCGGCGTTGAGCTGGCCGCCGCGGGCGTTCAGGTTGTTGGCAAGCCAGGCCAGCGGCTCGAAAGGATGGCCCAGGGCATCACCGCCGACGCCTTCGCCGACCACCTCGCCGTTGATCTCCATCCGTCCCTTCAGCGCCGCCAGGTCGAGCTCGCGCCAGTGCGGGCAGGCCGGGCCGAGAACGCAGCCGGCATTCCAGGCATTGTCGGCGATCAGCAGCAGCGGCTCGATCCTGCCGTAGTCCATCGCCCGGTCGTCGACCAGCTCGATGGCCGGCATCACCTCGGCGACCGCGTCGGCGACCGAGCCGCGGTCGTAGGGACCCTGCGCGGCGGGCAGATCGCGGGCGAGGCGCACGGCGATCTCTGATTCCACGCCCGGATTGACGTAGTCGCCATGCGCCAGCCGGGCCGGGCTCTGGTGGATGCGCCGGGCGAAGATCGCCCCTTCGCACGGTTGGTCGACGCCGAGCAGCTCCTGCATCACCGGCGAGGTCAGCGCCACTTTCCACCCGGCGATGGCGCCAGCGCCGGCCTGTTGCCACAGCGCCTGCAGCGCCTGCTGCACGGCGTAGGCTTCGTCCATGCCGGCCGGCTGCAGCGCCGCGGGCAGGCCGGTCAGGATCTCGCCCTGCCGGGCACCGTCGAACAGGGCCTGCGCGGCAGCGGGGATGCGCTCGGTGCTGGACATTGCGTCTCCTGACGAATCACGCCGCGGCGTCACGCGCGCCGGTGTCGGGCGCAGCTGCCGACAGCGTAGCGAATCCCGGCCGCCAGGGCCAACCAGACCGCTGCCGTCGGTCGTCGACGGCGGCAAAAGCGCCATAGGTCGGGCGATACGGCGCGCCGCTCTGGCAGCGACGCATGCTGCAGCGCAGCGACAGGTTGTCGCGCCGGCGTGTCAGCCATGCATTCATTAAGGCGTTGTTGACTATGATCAATGTGTCTTGTGCCGCAACGCACGATGTCTGTCGGCGCCGGCGGTAACGCCGGAGTCTTCCGCAGTATCGGGGCAATGAGCCGATCTTCGTTGTCCTGACTTCTTTTCTAGGCATTTCGGCAATCCGGAGAGGGCCCAGCGATGAACCTGATTTCCGGCCTCCTGCTCGTCGTTGGCGCGCTGGTCAGCCTGCTGCTGGCCGGCTTCGCGACGGACAGCGTGATGATGTTCCACGCCATCCTGATGTTCCTGTTCTTTGTCCTAGGCACGTTCCTGCTGATCCGCCGCAACACCGGCGCGGTCGCGGTGGCGGCGACGGAGGGCGGCATCGCCTACAACGACGGCATCATCCGGGCCGGCGCCATCGCCTCGACCTTCTGGGGCGTGATCGGCTTCGTGGTCGGCCTGGTGATCGCGCTGCAGCTGGCCTTCCCGGTGCTGAATTTCGACCTGCCCTGGACCAGCTTCGGCCGGCTGCGGCCGTTGCACACCTCGGCGGTGATCTTCGCCTTCGGCGGCAACATCCTGCTGATGACCTCGTTCCATGTCGTCCAGCGCACCTGCCGGGCGCCACTGGCCGGCGGTTGGGCCGGCTGGTTCGTGTTCTGGGGTTATCAGCTGTTCATCGTCATGGCGGCCACCGGCTACCTGCTGGGGGTCACCCAGTCGAAGGAATATGCCGAGCCGGAATGGTACGTCGACCTGTGGCTGACCATCGTCTGGGTGGTCTACCTGCTGGTCTTCCTGGGCACGTTGTGGAAGCGCAAGGAGCCGCACATCTACGTGGCCAACTGGTTCTACCTGGCCTTCATCGTCACCATCGCCATGCTGCACATCGTCAACAACCTGGCGCTGCCGGTGTCGTGGACGGGGGCGAAGAGCTACATCGTCTGGTCGGGCACGCAGGACGCGCTGACCCAGTGGTGGTACGGCCACAACGCCGTCGGCTTCTTCCTCACCGCCGGCTTCCTGGCGATCATGTACTACTACGTCCCCAAGCGGGTCGAGCGGCCGGTGTACTCCTACCGCCTTTCGATCGTGCACTTCTGGAGCCTGATCTTCCTCTACATCTGGGCCGGCCCCCATCACCTGCACTACACCGCGCTGCCGCAATGGGCCTCGACCCTGGGCATGGTGTTCTCGATCATGCTGTGGATGCCGTCCTGGGGCGGCATGATCAACGGCCTGATGACCCTGTCGGGCGCCTGGGACAAGCTGCGCACCGACCCGGTGTTGCGGATGATGGTGGTTTCGGTCGCGTTCTACGGCATGAGCACCTTCGAAGGGCCGGTGATGTCGATCCGCGCCGTCAACGCGCTCAGCCACTACACCGACTGGACCATCGGCCACGTGCACTCGGGCGCGCTGGGCTGGGTCGCCTTCATCTCCTTCGGGGCGCTGTACTACATCGTGCCGCTGATGTGGCAGCGCGAGCGGCTGTACTCGTTACGCCTTGTCAGCGTGCACTTCTGGATCGCGACCATCGGCATTGTCCTCTACATCACCGCAATGTGGGTGTCGGGCATCCTGCAGGGGCTGATGTGGCGGGCCTACGACAACCTCGGCTTCCTGGAGTACTCGTTCGTCGAGACGGTGGAGGCGATGCATCCCTTCTACCTGATCCGCGCGTTGGGCGGCCTGCTGTTCGTGCTCGGCTCGTTCGTCATGGTCTACAACCTGTGGCGCACCATCCGCGGCGACCTGCGTGAAGAGGAAGTCGCGAGCGGTGCCCCGGTGGCGACCGCGGCGGCGGCCGGCTGAGGGAGGGCGAGATGAGCAAGCACGCAATCCTGGAAAAGAACTCGATCCTGCTCACCGTCTGCATCCTGGTGGTGGTGGCGATCGGCGGTGTCGTCGAGCTGGTGCCGCTGTTCTTCATGGAGAGCACGATCGAGCGGGTGAAGGGCATGCGCCCCTACACTCCGCTGGAGCTGGCCGGGCGCAACATCTACATCCGCGAGGGCTGCTACAACTGCCACTCGCAGATGGTGCGGCCGTTGCGCGACGAGGCCGAACGCTATGGCCACTACAGCCTGGCGGCGGAGAGCATGTACGACCACCCCTTCCAGTGGGGCTCCAAGCGCACCGGACCTGACCTGGCACGGGTCGGCGGGCGCTACTCGGACGACTGGCACGTGGCGCACATGAACGACCCGCGCAGCGTGGTCCCGGAATCGATCATGCCGGGCTATCCCTACCTGGCCCGCCGGCCGCTCGAGGTCGACGATCTGGCCAGCCACCTGGTCGCCAACGCCGCGGTCGGGGTGCCCTACGACGCCGCGATGATCGAGAACGCCGTGGCCGATGCCCGCACCCAGGTCGACCCCGATGCGGATGGCGTCGACGACCTGCTGGCACGCTATCCGAAGGCGCAGGTGCGCAATTTCGACGGCAACGCCGAGCTGTTGTCGGAGCTGGACGCGGTGATCGCCTACCTGCAGATGCTCGGCACGCTGGTCGATTTCGCCTCGTTCGAGGCCAGCGGCGACAACCTGCGCTAGGGGAGGGCGAGCGATGACTTACGAAGCTGCTGCCGAGTTCGCCCAGACCTATGGGCTGGTCTATCTGTTCGTGCTGTTCCTGGGCGTGCTGGTCTACGCCCTGTGGCCGGGCAACAAGAAGAAGTTCGACGATGCGGCGCAGATCCCGCTGAAGGAGGACTGAGCGTGACGGACAAGCATGTCGACGAGCTCACCGGCACCGCAACCACGGGCCACGAATGGGACGGCATCCGCGAGCTGAACAACCCGCTGCCGCGCTGGTGGGCTTGGACCTTCTACGCCACCGTCATCTGGGCCATCGGCTATTGCATCGCCATGCCGGCGGTGCCTTACATGACCGGGTTCACCCAGGGCGTTCTGGGCGCTTCGCAGCGGGCGCAGGTGCACGAGGCGCTGGAGCAGGCGCGCGCGGCGCAAGGGGTCTATCGCGAACGCATCGCCACCGCGTCGCTGGAGGAGATCCGCACCGACCAGGAGTTGCTGGAATTCGCCCTGGCCGGTGGCCGCTCGGCCTATGCCGTGAACTGCTCGCAGTGCCACGGCGCCGGGGCCCAGGGCTTCGAGGGCTATCCCAACCTGAACGACGACGCCTGGATCTGGGGCGGCGACCTAGACAACATCGCCCACACGATCCGCTACGGCATCCGCTCCGGGCACGAGGAGGGCCGGGAGAACGAGATGCCGGCCTTCGGCCGCGATGAACTGCTGGAGAGGGAGCAGATCGCCGATGTCGCCGAATATGTGCTGTCGCTGTCGAACCGGTCCGAGGACGCCGCCGCCGCGGCGCGTGGCCAGGAGATCTATGCTGAGCAGTGCGTCGCCTGCCACGGCGAGGCCGGTGAGGGCAACATCGAGCTGGGCGCGCCCAAGCTGGCGGACGCGATCTGGCTCTATGGTGGCGAGCGATCGGCGGTTATCGCCAGCATCAGCAACCCGCGCCTCGGCGTCATGCCGGCCTGGGAAGGCCGCCTGGACGACGTCACCGTGAAGCAGCTGGCGGTCTATGTCCATTCACTGGGTGGAGGCCAGTGACCTGTTTCCACCCACTGGATGGAGGCCAGTGATCCGGCGGTCGCGACCGTACGGAGGCTAACGGAGAAGCAGCTTGAGCGAGAGCATCACGGCGCCGCCGCCCGGGCAGCCGGCCCAGGCGGACGCGGTCGAAACCGTCGACGTCGCCGCGGTCAACCGGACCGAGCAGCGTTCGCTCTACAAGAAGCGCGAGAAGATCTTTCCCAAGCGGGCCCGCGGCACCTTCCGCCGGCTCAAGTGGGTGGTGATGGCAGTGACGCTGAGCGTCTACTACCTGGCCCCCTGGCTGCGCTGGGACCGCGGCCCGACGGCGCCGGACCAGGCGATCCTGATCGATCTGCCGGCCCGCCGCTTCTACTTCTTCTTCATCGAGATCTGGCCGCAGGAGGTGTACTACATCACCGGCCTGCTGATCATTGCCGCGCTGACGCTGTTCCTGGTGACCAGCCTGGCCGGGCGGGTGTGGTGCGGCTACACCTGCCCGCAGACGGTGTGGACCGACCTGTTCCTGGTCGTAGAACGGGCGATCGAGGGCGACCGCAGCGCCCGCATCCGGCTGGACCGCGGCCGCTGGACCATGGGCAAGCTGACCAAGCGGGTGAGCAAGCACGCGATCTGGCTGCTGATCGCCGTCTGCACCGGCGGTGCCTGGGTGTTCTACTTCGCCGATGCGCCGACCCTGGCCGGCCAGCTGCTTAGCTTCGAGGCCCCTTCCGTCGCCTATATCGCCATCGCCGTGCTGACCGGCACCACCTACCTGCTGGGCGGCCTGGCGCGCGAGCAGGTGTGCATCTACATGTGTCCCTGGCCGCGGATCCAGGCGGCGATGATCGACGAGGAATCGCTGATCGTCTCCTATCACCCCGGACGCGGTGAGCCGCGCGGGCCGATCCGCAAGGGCCAGGATCGCACCGGCACGGGTGACTGCATCGCCTGCAACCAGTGCGTCGTGGTCTGTCCCATGGGCATCGACATCCGCGACGGCATGCAACTGGAGTGCATTTCCTGCGCCCTGTGCATCGACGCCTGCAACGAGGTCATGGACAAGGTCGGGCTGCCGAAGAACCTGATCAGCTACGACACCATCGCCAACGTTGGCCGGCGCGAGCGTGGCGAGCGCACGCGGATCCATCCGGTGCGCGTGCGCACGCTAATCTATGTGGCCCTGATCGCCCTGGTCAGCCTGATCATGCTGTTTGGCCTGACCACCCGCGCCGATCTCGACGTCAACGTCCTGCGCGACCGTAATCCGCTGTTCGTCACCCTGTCCGACGGCAGCATCCGCAACGGCTATACCTTGAAGATCCTCAACAAGGTGCATGCCGAGCGCAGCTTCGATCTGCGCCTGGAGGGCCTGGACGGGGCCGGCCGGGTCAAGGTGATCGGCGAGGCGACCGACGCCGGCCCGCGCTTCAACGTCGGGCCGGACCGCCTGCGCAGCTTCCGCATCTTCGTGCTGGCGCCGCGGGCCGCCTTGGGCGCCGGCGCCAATGACGTTACCTTCGTCCTGACGGAAACGGGCGGCGGGGACGAGGCCCGCTACGACAGCACCTTCCGGGCGCCGGAGCGGGACGGATGATGGCGCAATCGCAACGCCAACTGAGAGGACGCCACGTGCTGGCCTTGGCGCTGGCGTTCTTTGCCGTGGTGTTCGCGGTGAACGCAGTGTTCATCTACCTGGCGCTGGACTCGTTCCGCGGCCTGTCGACCGACGATGCCTACGTCAGGGGCCTTGACTACAACCGCACCATCGCCGCGGCGCAGGCGCAGCAGGTGCTTGGCTGGCAGGCGCGGCTCGAGTCCGAACGCGTGACGGGCAGCAATGAGGTGGTGCTGCGGCTGACCATCGTCGACCGGGACGGGGCGCCGATCCCGGGGCTGAGCGCCGACGGCATGCTGCAGCGTCCGGTGGACGACAGCATGGATCGGCGCCTGGTGTTCGCCGCCGCCGGCGACGGGCGCTACGAGGCGCGCGCGCTGGTGCCGCAATGGGGCCAGTGGGACGTGCGCCTGACGGCGCGTGCGCCCGGTGGCGAGAGCTATCGCCTGGAGCAGCGGCTGTGGCTGAAGTAGTGCAACTCGACCCGGCGCCGCCGGCCGGCGCGCCGCTTTCGCCGGTGGCGGATCCCGGGCCCTACGTGCGGCGGCGCGACGACGGTAGCGACTGTCTGCACCTGGCGGTCGAGAACCTGCATTGCGGCGGCTGCGTGCAGCGCATCGAGCGGGCGCTGGCGGCGTTGCCGGGGGTGCTGAGCGGTCGGGTCAACATGACCATGCGGCGACTCTACGTGCAGTGGTCGCCGGACGAGATCGAGGCCGGCCGCATCCTGCAGGCGGTCGAAGAGCTCGGCTACCGGGTGGTGCCGTACGACCCGCAGGCCCTGCACGACGAGGCCGAGGCCGAGGACCGGTCCCTGCTGCGGGCCATGGCGGTGGCCGGCTTCGCGGCCGCCAACGTGATGCTGCTGTCGGTTGCGGTCTGGGCCGGCCATGCTTCCGGCGACATGGGCCCGGCCACGCGCGACCTGCTGCACTGGGTCTCGGCCCTGATTGCGCTGCCGGCGGTGGCCTATGCCGGCCGGCCGTTCTACCGCTCTGCCATGGCGGCACTGCGCCAGGGAAGCCTGAATATGGACGTGCCGATCAGCCTTGCCGTGGTGCTGGCGGCCGCGATGAGCCTGTACGAGACGGCGACCGGCGGCATCCACGCCTACTTCGATGCTTCGGTGGCGCTGCTGTTCTTCCTGCTGATCGGCCGTTTCCTTGACCGGCGGGCGCGCAGCCGGGCGCGCTCGGCGGCGGAACAGCTGCTGCTGCTGGGGGCGGAGGCGGCGACCGTGATCAACGACGACGGCGGCCGGCGTGCCGTGCCGGTTGGAGAGGTGCGGCCCGGCATGCGCGTGTTCGTCGCTCCCGGCGACCGGGTGCCGGTGGACGGCGTCGTCGCGAACGGAGACAGCGAGCTCGACACCTCCCTGGTCACCGGCGAGACGTTGCCGCGGGCGGTGGCACCCGGTGCCGTGGTGCATGCGGGAACCATGAACCTCTCGGCGCCGCTCACGCTGACGGTCAGCGCGGCGGGCGACGACACCCTGCTGGCCGGGATCGTCCGGCTGATGGACGCGGCGTTGCAGGGCAGGGCGCGTTACCTGCGGCTGGCCGACCGCATGGCGCGGATCTACGCTCCGACGGTGCACATCGCCGCCCTGGTCACCTTCCTCGGCTGGTGGCTCGTGGCCGGCAGTTCCTGGCAGGTGGCGCTGCTGGCTGCGGTGGCGGTGCTGATCGTCACCTGCCCGTGCGCCCTCGGCTTGGCGGTGCCGGCGGTGCAGGTGGTCGCCAGTGGCCGGCTGTTCGCCCGCGGCGTGCTGGTCACCGTCGGCGACGGCCTGGAGCGACTGGCCCAGGCCGACGTCCTGGTGTTCGACAAGACCGGCATGCTGACCATGGGCCGGCCGCAGCTGCGCGGTCGCGACCGGTTCGACCCGGCCGACCTACGGCTGGCCGCATCGCTGGCCGCCGGCAGCCGGCACCCGCTGTGCCAGGCGCTGGTGCGCGCGGCCGGACCGGTGGCGCCGCTGGATGGCGTGCGCGAAGAGCCCGGCCGCGGTCTCAGCGCCGACACCGCCAGCGGCGAGCTGCGCCTCGGCAGCCGGCGCTGGTGTGCGGTTGGCGACGTGGCCACGGTGGACGCTGACCTCGAACTGTGGCTGCGCCGGCCGGGGGCGGCGCCGGTGCGCTTCCGCTTTGCCGACCAGTTGCGCGACGGCGCGGCCGCGACGGTGCAGGCATGGCGCCGGCAGGGGCTGGCGATCGAGTTGATCTCCGGCGACCGGCCGGAAGCGGTGCGCCAGGTCGCCGACGCCGCGGGCATCGAGCGCTGGCAGGCAGAGGTCGCGCCGGATGCCAAGGTCGCGCATCTGCAGGCGCTGGCCGGCCAGGGCCACCGCCCGGCGATGGCCGGCGACGGGCTCAACGATGCCGCTGCCCTGGCCGCGGCGCACGTCTCGCTGTCGCCGTCGACGGCGGCCGACGTGACCCGCACTGCCGCCGATTTCGTCATCCAGGGCGACAGCCTGGCGCCGCTCACGGAAACCGTGACGGTATCGCGGGCGGCGCGGCGGCTGATCCTGCAGAACTTCGCCCTGGCCATCGCCTACAACTGCGTCGCGGTACCGCTGGCCATGGCCGGCCTGGTGACGCCGCTGATCGCGGCGATCGCCATGTCGTCGTCGTCGCTGGTGGTCACCCTGAACGCCCTGCGGCTGCGCCAGCCGCGGCTGAGCGGCAGCTGAGGCGGGTTGGCGATGTCGGTCCTGCTGGTGCTGATCCCGGCCGCGCTGCTTCTCGGTCTGCTCGGCCTCGTCGCCTTCCTGTGGGCCCTGAAGAGCGGCCAGTTCGACGACCTGGACGGTGCCGCCCACCGCATCCTGTTCGACGACGACGAGGCGCCGCCAAAATAGGCGGATCCAGGCGGCCCGGAGCGCCTGCCTCGGTTGTCCTAGATCATGTCAGGTTTTGTTGGAAGCGGCTTGATCCCAGGCCTCCATCCTTCGAGACGGGCCTGCGACCCTCCTCAGGATGAGGAGCAAACAATGAGGGCCTCACCCTGAGGAGGCCGCGCAAGCGGCCGTCTCGAAGGGTGTCGCAGCAATGGCTTCAGCCGTGACTACTTGATTCCAACTGAAGCGAGCAGCGTCTAATTGTCTGTCGGGGCGTAGATGTCGACAGGTTCGCTTAGCCCCCTGATTTCGGTTTCGCCTATTTTCTTCAGGTCGGCGCGTGTTAGTAGCGTCGCCGTCGAATGCGATACCAGCAGGGACGTGCCGTGTTCCTTGTTCAGGGCCTCCAGTCGCGCGGCCAGATTGACGGTGTCGCCGTAGACCGTGTAGCTCTGGCGGCCGCCGCCACCCACATTTCCGGCGATCAGCGGCCCCGAGTTCACGCCGATGCGGATTTGCAGCCGTTCACCGGCGAAGGAGTCCCGGCGGACCGCCGCGAGAAGCTCGGTCGCCGCGTTGAAGGCGCTCTGCGCGTGATCTTCGTCTTCCAGGGGCACGTTGAAGATCGCCAGGATGGCGTCGCCATGAAACTGGGTCACCACGCCGTTGTGCCGGCCGATGATTTCGGTCGCCGCATCGAAATAGGCGTTGAGGATGTCGACGGTGGTTCTCGGGCCCTTAGCCTCCGTCAGTTGGGTGAAGCCGGCAATGTCCGTGTACAGAACGGTCGCCTGCCGCTCGACGGGATCAAGCGCGCCTCGGTCCTCGATCATGGACGTGGCCACCGCTTCCGGGACGAAGCGGCCGAACATCTGCGCCACCAGCGCCGTGCTGCGCTCGGCCTCCAACTGCCGCCGGACCGTCTGTCGGGCCCGCTGCATGACGACGGCGATCAGGATGGCGACGACGAGGTAGACGAGCGCTTCCTGAATGCGGCTGCCCGAGCCGACGAAGTTCTCGTTCGAGAAGACATCGACGAATTGCTCTTTCGTCGGATTGCCTGGCATGTCGCCCCAGTCCAATGGCGCCACCATGCGGGAACGAACCCAGAAGAAAGCAGCCAGCCAACCACATGCACCAGACACGCCCGACCACAGAACGAGACCCGGCGAGAAGCTGAAGGCGGTGACCCCGAGAACGATGAAGTAGTAGGGAAAGATGTCGAACTTGAACATGAAGATCTGCGGCAACTGGGCCGTCGGTTCCGGCGGCAGCAGGGCGACGGCGAGCGAGAGAAGCGCGATATCGACACTGACGAAGACATACTTCACCCACTTGCGGTCCCAGGCCGATCCGATCACCAGGTAATGAAGAACGCCGAGCGCTGCCAGAACCAGCACGGCCAGAATGATGTCGGCTGCCCGGTCGACGCCGCGCGACAGCACCAGCCACGACCCCACCAGAAGGAGCGCGATCAGCCGCCCCCGAATGGCAAGTTTCAAACCGGCCTGCTCGGCGGCGTCAAACGTCGCGTCGATGTCGGCCTGGGTTCGCGCCTCGGTCATCGAAGCAAGCCTGTCCTTCCGGGATATCGAAACAAAGCCGTCTGCCAAAGCGGCGGCAAAGCGAGATCCGGATAGCGCCAGGGTTGCCCCACGACTACGCGTACACGCCTTAGGCGACCTTGACCGGCGGCTGGTTCTCGCTCGTGGCGAGCATGACGTCGTCGGGTGTGGCCAGGATCTTCTCGTAGAGCCCGCCTGGGTAGTTGCTCATGTGTGGGCCTGGCGCATCGGGACCCGGCTGCGCCACGGTCCCGCCCTGGTCGGCGAAGTCCGAGGAGCGCTTGTAGCACGCCAGCTCTTCCGCATCGATGCCGGCCAGGGCCACGACCTCGGGATCGATCCAGGCCTCGGCGTTGATCGGCTCGGTCGAGAACGATAGTTCGAGCGACAGGTTCTCCGGGCCGGCGAAATAGACCGACTTGCAGAAGCCGTGGTCCTTGGGGCCGATCACTGGCACGCCCTTGGCCCGCAGGCGGTCGCGCAGGGCGTGCAGCTCGGCGTCGTCCTTCACCCTCAGCGCCACGTGCTGCATCGTGCCCGGCGCGCAGTTGGCGCCGGGATTGCCGGCGTGGGTCTCGCCCAGCCGGACCGGGATCTTGCCGATGTCGCCGTTCTGCACGAAGGCCACGCAGCTCTCGTCGTTCAGGCGCAGAAAGCCGTGCCAGGTGTTGGCGACGCCGTGCATCCAGTAGAGCGCCACCAGCTCCATGCCCAGCTTGTCGGTGAAGAACTCGATCTGCGCCTTCATGTCGGCGGTGCAGATTGCCAAGTGGTGCAGGCCGTCGATCTTGTTCATGTCGCCCTCCCCGGGTCATTGGCATGTAGTGCATCGTAGCGGTAAAGCCAGTCCAGCGTGCGCCCGCGCGATGCGCCGGCCGTTCGGTTGCGCTCTTGCGCCTCGACGCCGCTGAGGTGGAACAGTCTGGCGTTGCGGCGCGAGCCTTCCTGGATGCGGCTGGTGCGGTCCCGCCGCAGGTCTTCGTACCGCCTGAGGCTGGGCGCGATGTCGTCGCCTCGGGCAAGACAGTGCGACAGCACGGCGGCGTCTTCGACGGCCATCGCCGCACCCTGTGCCATGAACGGCAGGGTGGGGTGACAGGCATCGCCCAGCAGCGTAACCCGTCCATCGCTCCATCGCGGCATCGGTGGCCGGTCGAACAGCGCCCACTTGAAGCAGGCGTCCGGATCCATGTTGTCGATCAGGGCCTGCACGCCATCGTGCCAGCCGGCGAAATCGCGCTTGAGCTCGCCGTGGTCGCCGCGCTCGGTCCAGGACTCCAGCTCCCAGCCGGTCTTTTCGACCACGCAGACGCAGTTCACCAGTGCCCCGCCACGCACGTAGTAGTGCACGAAATGCCCACCCGGCCCCCACCAGGCCGTGGTCACCGGTCGGACCAGGCCGTCCGGCAGACGGTCCGCCGGTACCAGGCCACGCCAGGCGACGTTGCCGGTGAAGGTCGGCGCCTCGGCGCCGAACAATGCGGTCCTGACGGTGGAATGGATGCCGTCGGCGCCAACCAGCAGCGCGCCGTCATAGTGCTCCCCGCCGGCCTCGACCGAGACGCCGTGGTCGTTCTGGCGGATGCGATCGACGCGGGCGTCGTTGTGCAACGAGATGCCCGGTTCGGCCCGCGCGGCGTGCGCCAGGACCTGGATCAGGTCGGCCCGGTGCACGTGATAGTAGGGAAAGCCGTAGCGCGACTGCACCTGCCTGCCCAGCGGGTTGGCGGTGATCACGGCGCCGCTTTGCCAGTCCCGGAATTCGGTGCCCTCGGGCACGAAGGCGACGTCCTGCAGCGCTGCCGCCAGGTCCAGGTCATGCAAGACCCGGGTGCAGTTGGGGCTGAGCTGGATGCCGGCGCCGACCTCGTCGAAGTCCGACGCCTGTTCGAGGACGTGCACGCGATGACCCTGTCGGGCCAGGCACAGCGCGGCGCTGAGACCGCCGATGCCGCCGCCGGCGACGAGGATGTCGGCGTCAGGCATGACCTGCCTCGCGACGGAAGATCCTCACGATCGGGTCGACATGCCGATCGTGCACGTCATCCATATTGTTCATCATGCGCTCCGCGATGTCTGGCTGTCGCCATGACATGCTAGCGGCAAAGCGTACCGGCGTCCGCTGCCGGTACCCGTCAGGTCGCCGGTGTGGCCTGTTCCAGGTAGCGGCGCACGGCCTCGGCCCGGTTGCGCACGCCCAGGGTGCGCATCAGGCTGGAGACGTGGATCTTCACCGTGCCCTCGGAGATGCCCAGGGCCTGGCCGATCTCGCGATTGGACTTGCCGTCGGCGAGCCAGCGCAGCACCTCGACCTGACGCGCGGTCAGGGCGGGCAAGCCGGTGCCGCCGCCGCGCGCGGTAGCCTGGCGATGGCTCTCCGGCAGCCAGACCTCGCCCCGCTCGACGATGCCGGTCACGGCGTCGGTGAAGGCCGGGGCCGAAACCGACTTGGGGATGTAGCCGGCCGCGCCGGCGGCAATGGCGGCGTCGATGTCGAGTGCGGCCTCGCTGGCGGAGACGATGACGATGGGCACGTCCGGGGCGATGGCGCGCAGGCGTTTCAGGCCTTCGACGCCTCGGGCGTCGGGCATGAACAGGTCGAGCAGCACCAGGTCCTTTTCGTCGTCGGCCAGCACTGCCGCAGCGTCGGCGATGCTGGCGGCATGGGTGATCTCGCAGTCCGGCAGGTTGCGCTGCAGCAGCTGGGCCAGGCCGTCGCGGAACAGGCTGTGGTCGTCGACGATCAGGGCTTTCATGCCGCGTCGGCTTCCAGGCAGAAGCGGATCAGGGCGCGCAGCTTGCCGGGTTTGACCGGTTTGTGCAGCACCCGCAGGCCGTAGACTTCCTGTTCGCGTAGGCGTTCGGGGTCGGTGTCGCCGGTCAGGATGATCCCCGGGATCGGCCGGCGAAACGCGTTGCGCACGTCGTGGATGGCCTCGCCGCCGGTGCGGCGCGAGCGGGTCCTGAGGTCGGCGATCATCAGGTCCGGCGGCGGGCCGCCGGCGCGGGCCAGCGCGTCGAACGTGCCTGCCGTTTCCGCGGTGGCGACCTCGGCCCCCCACAAGCGCAACAGCTCGGTGAGCGACTGCGCCACGGCACTGTCGTCCTCCAGCAGCCAGATCCGCCGGCCGGCGAGGGAGCCGCCCTCGGTCGGGGCTTCCGACGGCGGCGCGGTCGAGGCCGTGCCTTGGGTTGCCTGTTCAGGCAGCACCAGGGCGAACACGCTGCCACGCCCCGGCGTCGAGCGCAGCCTGACGGTGATGGACAACAGCTCGCTGATCCGCTCGACGATGGCCAGGCCGAGGCCGAGACCCTTGCTGCGGTCGCGGGCATCGTTGCCGATCTGTACGAAAGGCTCGAATACGCGGGCCTGATCGGTGCGGGCGATGCCGATGCCGTCGTCCGCGACGGCGATCCAGGTGCGCCCGCCCGCCGGTCGCATGCGGACGACGATGCGGCCGTTGGCCGCGGTGTACTTCAACGCGTTCTGCACCAGGTTGCGCAGCAGCGCGGTGAGCAGGCTGCGGTCGCAGGCGACGGTCAGGCCGTCCGCCGGTACGTCGAAGCGGATCTGGCGGTCGGCCGCGAGCGGCCGGATCTCTTCAGCCAGGGCTGCGGCGAGGCCGCCGAGGTCGACAGCCTCGATCACGGGCGTGACGACGCCGGCGTCGAGCTTGGAGATGTCGAGCAGCGAGTTGAGCAGCGCCTCCATGGAGTCGACGCAGTTGCCGAGGCCCTGCACCGCGGCACCTGCCTGGGCCAGTGTGGTATCGGCGGCGTCCAGCGCGGCGAGATGAAAACGCATCGCCTGCAATGGCTGACGCAAGTCGTGGCTGGCGGCGGCCAGGAACTTGGACTTGGCAGCGTCGGCCTTCTCTGCCCGCAGAAGGGCCTCGCGCATCTCGGCCTCGGCCAGCTTCTTGTCGGTGACGTCCAGGGCGATGCCGTCCCAGACCACCGCACCGGAGTCGAGCCGGCGCGGTTCGCCGATCGAGCGGACCCACTTCACCGTGCCGTCGCGGCCGATCACCCGGTTCTCCAGGTCCAGCGGCGTCAGGTCCCGGGCCGACGCCAGCAGCGCCTGGCGGAAGGCCTCGCGGTCGTCGGCATGCACCCAGGAGAAGTCGGCCCGCCGTTGCTGCATGATCTCTTCGGGCTCGATGCCGAAGGTCTCGCGCAGGCTGGCGCTAAGGAAGGAATAGCTGAAGCGGCCGTCGGGATGCAGCACCCGGCGGACCAGGTTGCCGGGCAGGTTCTCGACGAAACTGTCGAGCTGGATCCCTGAATCCCGCAGCGATGAATCCCGCAGCGATCCGGCCGGCGCTGCCGGCTCCTTGCGGCCGCTGTGCGGCGCTCGGTCCTTGTCCGTCTTCATGGGACGGCTCCGTCGCGGGTCCTGCGGGTCATTCCGGTATGCCAATGACAGTCGGTCATTTGCCGTTTGCACGCAACCTTTTTATGTCTTATGACATATTACGAAAGTTATATGCCATGAGTTATAGGCTCCGTCGAAGGGGCCGGGAAGGGAGAGCCGCTCCATGGACAAGATCATCATCGAGGCAAGGGTGAACGAGCTGGCGCCGCGCAACGAGAACCCGAACGTGCCGTTCGAGCCGGCCGAGATCGTCCGCGACGCCAAAGCCTGCTACGACGAAGGCGCCTCCATCATCCACTACCACGGTCGCACACCGACCGGTGAGCCGGAGCACGGCGCCTGGTTCTACCTCGAGACCAATGCCGGCATCCGCGATCTCTGCCCGATCCTGATCCACCCGACGCTCGGCTATGTCGCCAACGATACCGACGCCGCCGGCCGCTTCGCCGCGGTCGAAGAAATGATGAAGGATGCGAAGACGGCGCCGGACTTCGCGCCGATGGACGTGGGCAGCGTCAACGTCGACTGGTGGAACCCGGACGCGGCGCGGTTCGAGACCACCGACCTGGTCTACAAGAATTCGACCGAGACGCTGATGTACTTCGCCGAGCGCATCAAGCACTACGGCCTGAAGCAGTATCTGGTGTCGTGGAACGTCAGCTCGGACCGACAGATCGATGCGTTCATGAAGATGGGCGTGGTGCCCGAGCCGGCTTTCGTCTGCTTCTGCCTGACCGACGGGATCATGCTGGCCGGCCATCCGGGCACCCCGGCCGGGCTGGATGCCCATACCGCGTTCCTGCCAAAGGACCGGGAGATCATCTGGACCGGTGTCAACTACAAGGGGAACCTGCTGCTGCTGACCGAGAAGATCATCAAGGAAGGCGGCCATATCTCGATCGGCCTCGGCGACTATCCCTATACCGAGTTCGGCACCCCGACGAACGCCGAGATCATCGCCAAGGTGGTCGAGCAGGCCCGGGCGCTGGGCCGCGAGCCGACCACGGTCGAGGAGACACGCGCCCTGCTCGGCATGGGTGAGGTCCGCGTCGCGGCCTGAGCCGGCCTGCGACGGCAAACTCCAAGCAATTCAACAGGGAGGACAAGCAATGCGACAGTTCAGGATGATCACGGCGACGGCAGCGGCCGCCGCCGTGCTCGCAGCCGCGGTTTCGGTACAGGCCGCGGAACTCAAGATGCAGACGTTCCTCGGCGCCGGCGCCTCGACGACCAAGGCGTTCGAGCAGATGGCGGCCGACCTGAAGGCGGCCACCAACGGCGAGGTCGCGATCACCGTGCTGCCGGGCAGGGCTGTGGTCGGCGCGACCGAGACGATCGATGCGATCCAGAACGGCCTGCTCGACGGCCAGTACACGGCGCCGACCTATTTCGCCGGCAAGGACCCGGCGATGTCGGCGCTGGGCGACACCCTGGCGGCCTATCCGGATTCGGCGACCCGTGACCGCTGGTTCACGGAGGGCGGTGGGCTGGAACTGGCGCGCGCGCTCTATGCCAAGCATGGCCTGTACTTCGTCTGCCCGATCTACTGGCCGCCGGAGCAGATTCCCTCGACCAAGCCGATCAACTCGGTGGCCGACTTCGAGGGCCTGAAGATGCGGGCACCGGGCGGCATGCCCTCGGCCCTGCTCAGCAAGGCCGGCGCCTCGCTGGTCAAGATGGGCGTCGGCGAATCCGTCACCGCGATGGAGACCGGCGTGCTCGACGCCACCGACCTGGCCAACATCGGCCTGAACGTGGCCCTGGGCATGTACAACAAGGCCAAGTATTCGATCCTGGCCCGTCATTCCATGGCGGTCACCGAGGTCTCGGTGTCGCAGGAGAAGTGGGACGGCCTGTCGGCCGACGCCAAGGCCAAGTTCGAAGCTGCCTGCCAGGACATGTCGGCGACGCTGAAGACGACGCTGACGGCGGAGGACGAGGCCGCCACGCTGAAGGCGAAGAACGAACTGGGCGTCACCTTCATCGAGTTCGGCGACCAGGACGCCGAGGTGTTCCGCGGCATGCTGCTGGAAGTCTGGGCCGACCTCGAAGGCACCAGCGCCGACGCCAAGGCGATCATCGACAGCCATAAGGCTTTCATGGGCAAGCTGGGCCTGCTCTGATCGTTGACCACAGGCCGGGGGTGCGGCGACAGGCCGTGCCCCCGGTCGGCGTCACGTGCGGGTAATGGCTGGGGTCATGGCTTATCTCGACCGCCTGGCAGTCTGGCTCGGCCGCATAGCTGCGGCCGGCTTCTTCGTCATCGTCGCCATGATGGTGTTCGAGGTCGTCGCGCGCTACGGCTTCAACGCGCCGACCTACTGGGCGCATGAGATCGCCGGCGTGCTGGCCGCCATCGCCTTCATCTTCGGCGGTGCCTATTGCATGGCGCTGGATGCGCACATGCGCATCACCAGTTTCATCGACGCCCGGGGCCCCCGGCTGCGACGACTGTCGGGCTATCTAAGCATCGCTGCCGGCACGGTCTACTTGAGCGGCCTGGCCTATGCCGCGTGGCGGATGAGCGAGAAGTCACTGTTCCGCACATCGATGACCGGCGCCTGGGACCCGGAGCGCTCGGGCAGCTCGTGGAACTCGCCGTCGCCGTCGCTGATCAAGTTCGCCCTGTTCCTCGGCGCCTGCCTGTTCCTGCTGGTGCTGCTGCGCCGGCTGGTGCGCACCCCGGATCCCGGGCCCGACCGCGACTAGCATGGACATCGGCACCCTCTCGCTGCTGATCGTGCTCGCCATGGTCGCCCTGCTGATGCTGGGCGTGCCGCTGGCCTTCGTCTCCGGCTCGATCGCCGTGGTACTGGCGGTCAGCCACTTCGGCCTCAACGGCCTGTTCATCGTCGGCAGCCGCACGGCGGAGTTCCTCAACTCCTTCGCCCTCGTCGCCGTGCCGATGTTCGTGCTGATGGCCTCGATCATGGAGCGTTCCGGCGTGGCCCGGGACCTGTACCGGGCATTTCACGTCTGGGCCGGGGGCTTGCGCGGCGGGCTCGCCGTCGTCACCACCGTGGTCGCGGTGATCCTGGGGGCGACAACGGGCATCATCGGCGGCGAGATCGTCCTGCTCGGCCTGGTCGCACTGCCCCAGATGCTGCGCCTGCGCTACGACAAGAAGCTGGCGGTCGGCATCATCACCGCCGGCGGCTCGCTGGGCACGATGATCCCGCCCAGCATCATCCTAATCTTCTACGGCATCACCGCCGAGGTCTCGATCTCGCACCTGTTCCTGGCCACCGTGCTGCCGGGGCTGCTGCTGGCCAGTCTCTACGTCGGCTATGTGCTGGTGCGCTGCCGGCTCGACCCGGCCCTGGGCCCGCCGGTCGCCGATGCCGACCGGGCCATGCCGCTGCGGGAAAAGCTGGCCCTGTTCAAGGGCGTTGCGCTGCCGGTCCTCGTGGCAGCGTCGGTGCTGGTCTCGATCTACGCCGGCTTTGCCTCGATCACCGAGTCGGCCGCGGTCGGGGTCGCCGGCACCATCCTCGCCGCCTGGCTGCGCCGCGAGCTGAGCTGGGAGATGCTGAAGGGCGCCCTGGGCCAGGCGATGCTGACCTGCGGCATGGTGTTCTGGCTGGTGTTCGGCACCAACGCGCTGATCGGGGTGTACAACCTGCTCGGTGGCATCGCCTTCGCCAAGGGCCTGCTGGGCGGGATCTCGGCCGAGCCGATGGTGATCATCGCGGTGATGATCGCCGTGTTCATCCTGCTCGGCTTCTTCATCGACTGGATCGGCATCCTGTTCCTGACCATGCCGATCTTCCTGCCGACGCTGCAGAGCCTGGGCTACGACGCGATCTGGTTCGGCATCATCTTCAACCTGTCGATGCAGATCGCCTACCTGACGCCGCCGTTTGGCCCGGCCTGCTTCTATCTCAAGGGAGTGGCACCGCCCGAGGTCAGCCTGCAGGACATCTTCGCCGCGCAATGGCCGTTCATCGCCCTGCAGGTCGTCGCCCTGATCATCGTCGTGGCGTTTCCGCAGTTGTCGCTCTGGCTGCCGCAGTTGGTGTACGGGTAAGGATGGTGTCGACCGGGTCGGCGCGCGGTTAGTGGAGGGAGCCAGACAGCAGATGACGGATGTATCGGTATTGCAGGCGCTGGCCCAGCCGGCGACGTCCAACGCCCTGGGTCCCGACGATCTGCGCGAGATGCTGCAGCTGATGCTGCGCATCCGCCGCTTCGAGACCCGGACCAAGGAATTGTTCCTGGACGGCGTGATCAAGGGCACGGCGCATTCCTCGGTCGGCCAGGAGGCGATCGCCGTCGGCGCCTGCCGGGCGCTGGAGCCGCGGGACTTCGTGCTCACCCATCATCGCGGCCACGGCCACACCATCGCCAAGGGAGCAGACGTCCGGCGCATGTTCGCCGAGCTGATGGGTAAGGCCTCGGGCTACTGCCAGGGCCTGGGCGGGTCGATGCACATCGCCGACTTCGAGGCCAACATACTCGGCGCCAACGGCATCGTCGGCGCCGGCATGGGCCTGGGCACGGGTGCCGCCCTGGCCGAGAAGTTGAAGCAGACCGGCGCCGTCGGCGTCGCCTTCTTCGGCGACGGCGCGGCCAACGAGGGCATCTTCCACGAGGCGATGAACCTGGCGGCGATCTGGTCGCTGCCGCTGATCTTCTTCTGCGAGAACAACCAGTACGGCCTGTCGACGGCCAGCGCCACGGTCACCGCCGGGGAGTCGGTGGCAGCGCGCGCAGACGGCTATGGCGTCGCCAACGCGCGGATCGACGGCAACGACGCGGTGGCGGTGTTCGATGCGATGTCGCGCGCCGTGCTGCGCGCAAGGGCCGGCGAGGGGCCGAGCCTGATTGAGGCCCTGACCTATCGCTGGGACGACCATTCCATGCGGGCCAACCTGCCGCGTTACCGCGAGGAGGCGGAGGAAGAGGACTGGCGCACGGTCGATCCGCTGCTGCGCCTGCGCGACCGCACGGTCGCCGCGGGCGGGATCGACGAAGCGGGCTTCGATACCATGGCCGCCGAGGCCGAGGCGGAGATCGAGGCGGCGATCGACTGGGCCCGCGAGGAGGCCGAGCCGGCGCTGGAGACGGCCCGCGGCCTGGTCTCGGTGCCGTACCGGGCCGGCGGGCATGAGCCGGCGGCGGGGAACCGCGAGCTGACCTATGCCGAGGCGATCAACGAGGCCTTCCACCAGGAGATGGCGGCCGACGAGCGGGTGATCCTGATCGGCGAGGACGTCGGCAGCATCGGCGGCATCTTCGGCCTGACCAAGGGGCTGCAGGCGGCGTTCGGGGCGACACGGGTGCGCGATACGCCGATCTCGGAGGGTGCGATCAGTGCCTGCGGCGTCGGCGCGGCGCTGTCGGGCCTGCGGCCGATCGTCGAGATCCAGCTGTTCGATTTCGTCTCGCTGATGATGGACGCGATCGTCAACCAGGCCGCCAAGGCACGCTTCATGCTGGGCGGTGCGGCCAAGGTGCCGATCGTCTTCCGCGGTCCCCAGGGCGCCGGCATCCGGCTGGCGGCACAGCACTGCCAGTCGCTGGAGGCCTGGTTCGCGCATGTGCCGGGGCTGGAAGTCTATGCGCCATCGACGCCGTACGATGCCAAGGGGCTGATGGCCGCGGCGATCCGCTCGGACAACCCTGTGGTGTTCCTGGAGCACAAACTGCTCTATCTCGGCGCCGCCGCGCCGGTCCCGGAGGAGGCGTACGAGATCACGCCCGGCCGGGCGCGGGTCGTGCGCGAAGGCGGCGACTGCACGGTGATCGCGCTGATGGCGATGGTCGAGCGGGCGCAGCAGGCCGCCGCGCGGCTCGAGCGCGATGGGCTGTCGGTCGAGGTGATCGACCCGCGCACGGTCAAGCCGCTCGACATCGACACGATCGTCGACAGTGTGAAGAAGACCAACCGCGCCGTCGTCGTGCACGAGGCGGTGCGCAGCGGTGGCATCGGTGCCGAGATCGCCGCGGAGGTGACCGAACGTGGTTTCGACTGGCTCGATGCGCCGGTCGCCCGGATCGGCGCCCCGGACATGCCGGTGCCCTACAACGATCGACTGGAACGCGACTACATGCCTTCGGCCGCCGACATCGCCACGGCGGTCAAGGCCGTCTGCTACAGGGAGTGAGGCATGGCACGGCAACGAAAACTGATCGTCCCGCCCGGCATGGAAGCGGTCTACGAGCGCTTTCACTACGCGCCCGGGCTGCTGATCGACGACACGCTGTACATCTCGGGCCAGGTCGGCCGTGATGCCGAGCTGAACGTGATCAGCGATCCGGAAGCCCAGTACGTGCAGGCGTTCGAGAACGTCGGCGCGGTGCTGACCGCGGCCGGTGCGGACTTCGACGACGTCGTTGAACTGGAGACCTGGTTCGCCGATTCCATGGCCGACCTGGGTCTGTTCATGGCGGTCAAGGACCGCTTCTTCGCCAACCGCTATCCGACCTGGACCGGCTTTGCGGTGAAGGGCTTCTCGATGCCCGGCATCATCGTCGAGATCAAATGCACCGCCATTCTCGGGCTTGAGACGGCGGCGTGACGGCGGTCCAGGGAAACCGCCGCCACGCCGCGTCGTGCCGGCTCAGGCAGCCGCGACCTGTTGGGCCGGCAGGCTGGCGTCGTTGACCGGATCGAGGCCAAGCGCCAGGCGGCCGCAGAACAGCTGCTGGCGCTTCTCCGGCAAGGGGTGGAACTGGCTCGCGTGCAGGTCACGCAGCCGCCGCTCCAGGCCCTTGTCGCGGTAGAAGCCGGCGCCGCCGGTCGCTTCCAGGGCCTTCTCGCCGGTCGCCAGGGCGGCCCGCGAGGCGATTGCCTTGCGCACCAGCACGGCATTGGCGGTCTCGGTGGTCGCCTCGAAGCCGAGGTCGTCGGCAATCCGCACCATGTCGTCACGGGCGAGCTGCGCCGTGGTCAGCAGGTTGGTGAGCTCCCCCAGCAGATAGGGCGTGGTCGGCTCGTCGACGCGTTTCTTCGCCATGGTCAGGGCGGTCTCGGCCGCCGCCTCGGCGACGCCGAGGTAGGCCGACATGATCAGCGGCATGGCAACCGTGAGGATCACGTTCCAGGCCGGGTGGTAGGTGCCGTGCGGCCGGCGCAGCGCCACGGCCGCCTCCGGCACGAAGACCTGGTCCAGCACCACCGTGTGCGATCCGGTGGCGCGCATGCCGAGCGCCTGCCAATCGCCACCCAGGCTGACGCCGTCGGCTGCCATCGGCACCGGGAAATGCAGCACCTGCCAGCCCTCGACCGGGTCCTGGTAGGGCGCCGAGGTGACCAGCAGATCTCCCATCGGCGAACCGCTGGCGAACGGTTTCCTGGCACTGACCAGAAAGCCGCCGTCGACCCGCTCGACCGTGCCGTTCGAGGCCATCCAGTCGTTGGCGCCGGTGCTGACCAGGATCGCCTCGTCGGCCGCGACCTTTTCCAAGAGCTTCTGCCCCGGCCGGCTGTGGCGGTGGTTGTAGACCGCGGCGGCGACCAGGTGCTGGTGCATGGAAAGGGCGAGCGCGGTGGCGCCGCAGTGCTGGCCGAGCACGCGGATGAACTCGCACATCTGCGAATGCCGTACACCGCCGCCGCCCAGCTCTGTCGGCACCTGGGCCGAGAACAGCTTGAGCTCGCGCAGGGTGCGGTAGTTGTCGGCGACGAACGCGTCGTCCTGATCGCGTTCGGCCGCGGCGGCGGCAAAGCCCGGGCCGATCTCGGCGGCCAGGGATTGCAGGTTCATGACCCCGTTCATCTTTCGATCCTCCAGTGGCCGATGTGGTGTCAGGCTGAGAGGTGAGGTCGAGGTGACGAACCAGCAACTTCGGGATTTGCAGTAGCCGGCACGGCGGGGTCGCGTTAGCCTCCCCGCCATGGCACAGCAAAAGGGATATGGGCAGTTCTGCCCCGTCTCCCGCGCCGCCGAGATCCTGGCGGAGCGGTGGACGCTGCTGGTGGTGCGCGAGCTGTTGTGCGGCAGCGTGCGCTTCAACGACATCCAGCGCGGGGTACCGCGGATGTCGTCGTCTCTGCTCGCGCAGCGCTTGCGGGAACTGGAGCACGCTGGCGTCATCGAGCGCCGGCCGCTGGCCAAGGGCCGCGGCTCGGAATACCACCTGACGAACGCCGGGCGGGAGCTGATGGAGGTGGTCGAGAGCATGGGCAACTGGGCCCAGCGCTGGGTCCGCGACGACCTGATGGCGGATGAGAACCTGGATCCCGACCTGCTGATGTGGGACATCCGCCGCCGTGCGATCCAGGACGGCATGCCGGTCGACGGCCGCTTCGTCGTTGGTTTCGAGTTTCCGGGCCAGCCAAGCAACCGGCGCTACTACTGGCTCTTGTTCGAGAACGGCGTCGCCGATCTCTGCTTCAAGAACCCGGGCTTCGATCTCGACCTCAAGGTAAGCGCCTCGGTACGCCGGCTGAGCGAGATCTGGCTCGGCCACGTCTCGATCAACCAGGCGCTGCGCGACGGCAGCCTGCGCCTCGAGGGCAGCCAGCGTACCGTGCGCCAGTTCCGCGACTGGTTCGCCCTCAGCCTGTTCGCCGAGGCCGGCCGGCAGCCGCCAGGGCGAGCCGACGCGGCCTAGAGCCTGTTCGGTTCAAGTGGGATCGCCGCCTGTGGACCCCGGCTTTCGTGTCGGGTTGCGCGGGATTGTTTTGACGGGGCTGGCGTAGTCAGAGGTATCTCGTTTCTCAGGGAGCGCCTCGGATCATGCACGTAAAACTGCACGCCAATGCGACCACCACGCCGAAGATCAGGGCCTACATCCAGAGCCGTACGGCGCCTGTGTCGGAGTTGGCCAAGGAACTCGGTGTCAGCGAACCGACGATCCGCCGTTGGCGCCGACGCGACAGCGTGTTCGATCGTTCGCATGCGCCCAAGAGCCGGACCAGCAAGCTGTCTCTG
>Ga0209458_1000156_pt1 | contig 35390 bp, 33 predicted proteins | sample WorMetLIZAISLAND_FD_187411 | JGI IMG/M metagenome (GOLD analysis project Ga0209458, IMG submission 187411) | Marine gutless worms symbiont microbial communities from Max Planck institute for Marine Microbiology, Germany - Inanidrilus manae... ...
AGACCGAACCGCCAGAACCACCGAGCCTAAACCGGCCCGCGGTTTCCTCCCCTGAGGCTTGTCCGACGCCTACCGCCCGAGCCTCTCCAGACGTCCTTCAGCGGCAGGCGTCCGACAACCCTTCACAAAACAGGCTATGCAAGGCGAGGTACCCGAATGGCAGCTCTTCATTCCACAAGCGGTCCTTGTGAACGGCTCCAAGGAATGGCCGCTTTTCGGAACTCAGGTTCAAACTGAGACACTGCCGCGAAGGTGCGGGAGTTGACAGGGCCTGAGTCGTCGTCTTGATTGCCGCTATCGATTTCCCCTGCGGCCCATGCCGCCTCCTAAGGACCGATCCGCATGATTCCGCGCTATAGCCGCCCGGAAATGGCTCGCATTTGGGAGCCGGAGAACCGCTTCCGCATCTGGTTCGAGATCGAGGCGCATGCCTGCGATGCCCAGGCCGAGCTCGGCGTGATTCCCAAGGAGGCGGCCAAGGCGGTGTGGGAGCGCGGCTCCTTCGAGGTCGAGCGGATCGACGAGATCGAGCGCGAGACGCGCCACGACGTGATCGCCTTCCTGACCAACCTGGCCGAGCACGTCGGGCCAGAGGCGCGCTTCGTGCACCAGGGCATGACCTCCTCCGACGTGCTGGATACCTGCCTGGCGGTGCAGCTCAGCCAGGCCGCCGACCTGCTGCTGGCCGACCTCGACCGCCTGCTGGCGGCGCTCAAGACACGGGCCGAGGAGCACAAGGACACGCTCTGCCTCGGCCGCTCACACGGCATCCACGCCGAGCCGACCACCTTCGGCCTCAAGCTCGCCGGCCACTACGCCGCCTTCCGCCGCGGCCGCGACCGGCTGGTGGCGGCCAGGGCCGAGATCGCCACCTGCGCGATCTCCGGCGCGGTCGGCACCTTCGCCCATATCGACCCGGCGGTCGAAGCCCACGTGGCGGCCAAGATGGGCCTGACACCCGAGCCGATCTCGACCCAGGTGATCCCGCGCGACCGCCACGCCGCCTTCTTCGCCACCCTGGGGGTGATCGCCAGCTCGGTCGAGACCTTGGCGACCGAGATCCGCCATCTGCAGCGCACCGAGGTGCGCGAGGCCGAGGAATACTTCGCGCCCGGGCAGAAGGGCTCCTCGGCCATGCCGCACAAGCGCAACCCGATCCTGACGGAGAACCTGACCGGCCTGGCCCGAGTGGTGCGCGCGGCGGTGGTCCCGACGCTGGAGAACGTCGCCGTCTGGCACGAGCGCGATATCTCCCATTCCTCGGTCGAGCGGGTCTTCGCGCCCGACGCCACCATCGCGCTCGACTTCGCGCTCACGCGCCTGGCCGGCGTGGTCGAGAAGCTGCTGGTCTATCCGGAGGCGATGGCCAGGAACCTGGGCCTGCTGGGCGGCCTGATCCATTCCCAGCAGGTGCTGCTGGCGCTGACCCAGGCGGGGATCAGCCGGGAAGACGCCTACCGCATCGTCCAGGAAACGGCCATGCGCGTATGGTCCGGCGAGGGCGACTTCCCGAGCTTGCTCAAGGGCAATGCCCAGGTCGTCGAAAATCTATCGGCTGAGGTCTTGGACGCCTGCTTCGACCCGGCGATCCATCGCCGGCAGGTGGACACCATCTTCCAGCGCGTATTCGCCGCCGACTGACGCGTCGTCTAGCAGGAAAGGCGTCGCTCAGGCGACGCGGGGGACCCGTGGGGTTTCGGGCTGCGACACGGCTTCGCGCGCGGCAGCACGGGCTTCGCCCGCTCTCCGCAGGTCATCGGTCGACTGCCGCTCTGCCAGCACTTCCTGCACGCTGCGCAGCGGCTTCATCAGATAGGGGCTTATGGGCTGCCCTTTGTGATCGGTCATGGCTTGCTTTCGGTACATTTTTGTCGCCCGCCGTCTTAGCTGGGCGCAGTTCACTCGAGTGTCACAATACGCCGATAGGAGGCATATGGGGGATGTCAAGATTGTGGCAAGCCGGGGGCCATTTCACGACCCCGTGAAATCGAGAAATAGTTCGAAATTTATTTTAATAACAAAACGTTAACGCGACGGCTCCGAGAGCGTTCCGAGGCCCGAATGGCGGCTGAAACAGCCCGCGATTCCGGCCTCTCAGAGGTCCCCATGGGGCGCCCTACGAGGGCCGAAAAAGGGGCTCTATTCGTTCATCACCTGCTCTTTGGCGACCGCCATCAGCTCGTCCATTTTCTTGCGTAAACGGTGCTCGGACATCTCGACGCTGTGGCTTTCCAGGTCGCCGAGCACCTTGCGCACGACGTCGGCGTCGCCGGGCTCCTCGAAATCCGAGGCCACCACTTCCTTGGCATAGGCCTCAGCGTCATCGCCGCTGCGGTCCATCAACTCGGCCGCCCAAAGGCCAAGCAGCTTGTTGCGCCGCGCCTCGACCCGGAACTGCAACTCCTGATCGTGCTTATACTTCTCCTCGAACGCCTTTTCGCGATCGTTGAAGGTCGTCATCGGCCGGCATCTCCCTAATCCCAGTTGATCGCCTTAGAGGTGGTTGAACTCGCCCCTGCGATCAAGCTTATATCGCCTCCGGCTCGTCAGGAAAACCGCGTCATCCGCAGCGGGCACATCCTGTTCGCACCGACCGCTGTTTCCCAGCAATTGCGCCCTTTAGCCACATGTGCACCGCCGTCATCCTCCGCCGTCCCGACCATCGCTGGCCGCTGGTCTTCGCCGCCAATCGCGATGAGATGAACGACCGTCCCTGGCAGCCTCCGGGGCGGCACTGGCCGGACCGCGAGGAGGTCGTGGCCGGCCTGGACGAGCTGGCCGGCGGCTCCTGGCTCGGTCTGAACGACCATGGCTTGCTCGCCGCAGCGCTCAACCGCATGGGCTCGCTCGGGCCCCAGGCCGGCAAGCGCAGCCGCGGCGAGCTGGTGCTGGAAGCGCTCGACCATGCCGACGCGGCGGCCGCAACCAGGGCGCTCTCCCAGCTAAACAGCGCCGCCTACCGAAGCTTCAACCTGGTGGTCGCGGACGCCGAGCAAGCATTCTGGCTGCGCAATCTGGGCGTCGAGGCGCCCGGAGAGGGCGAGGACCAGGATGGCCGGATCGAGGCCTTCGAGCTGCCGCCCGGGCTCTCCATGCTCACCGCCTACGACCGAAACGACCTGCACAGCCCGCGGATCTTCGCCAATCTCGATCTCTTCAAGGCCGCCGCCGAGCCGCAGCCCGAGGCAGGCGACTGGACCGCCTGGCAACGGCTGCTGTCAAGCCGACTCTATCCGGACGGACTGGGGCCTGAGGCGGCCATGACCGTGGTCACCGAGAGCGGCTTCGAGACCACCTCGTCCTCGCTGATCGCTCTGCCGGCGCCGAGCCTGAGCACCGTGCCCCCCTCACCGGTCCCCTCGCCGGTCTGGCTCTTCGCGCCCGGCCGCCCGGATCGAACAGCCTACGAGCCCGTTACCCTTGAGTGACTGACCGCTGAGTGACGGACGCCTCGGAACCGCGTACCTACGTTGTTTCGGGCCGGTCCGACTGCTATATGAAAAGGTGGAATTTCCCGCAATCGCAGGCGGTCGCCCGGTCCAGCCGGATCTCCCAGGCGTCCCGCTTCCAGCATCGGATCACGGACATGCGACGCAGACGGATATACGAGGGCAAGGCGAAGGTGCTCTTCGAAGGCCCCGAGCCCGGCACGCTGGTCCAGTACTTCAAGGATGACGCCACCGCCTTCAACAACCAGAAGAAGGGCATCATCACCGGCAAGGGTGTGCTGAACAACCGGATCTCCGAGTATCTGATGACCCGCCTGGCCGAGGTTGGCATACCGACCCATTTCGTCCGGCGCCTCAACATGCGCGAGCAGCTGGTGCGCGAGGTGGAGATCATCCCGATCGAGGTGGTCGTGCGCAACGTGGCGGCCGGCACCATCGCCAAGCGCTTCGGGATCGAGGAGGGCACGCCCCTGCCCCGCTCTATCGTCGAGTACTACCTGAAGAACGACGAGTTGGGCGACCCGCTGGTCACCGAGGAGCACATCACCGCCTTCGGCTGGGCAGCGACCCAGGACCTGGACGACATGCTGCAGCTCGCGCTGCGCATCAACGACTTCCTGAATGGTCTGTTCCTCGGCGTCGGCCTGCGCCTGGTCGACTTTAAGCTGGAGTTCGGCCGGCTCTGGGAGGACGAGCAGATGCGCATCGTCCTGGCCGACGAGATCAGCCCGGATTCCTGCCGCCTGTGGGACCGCGAGACCGACGAGAAGCTGGACAAGGACCGCTTCCGCCGCGACCTGGGCAGCGTCGAGGAGGCCTACCAGGAGGTGGCCCGCCGCCTCGGCGTCCTGCCCGAGGCCGGCCCGGTCGACATCAAGGGCCCGAAGCTGATGCAGTAGGGCGGCGGCCCGCCGTTCGAAGCCCCTCTCAGCTTGTAAAGCGGTCGGCCCACGTCTAGTCTCTCGCCGCTTTCGGGAGCCCGGATTCGAGTCCCTGGGTCGTATCCCCGGAAGCGCCTCCGAGAGCCGCCTGGAGAGCCCTGCCCGTGAAGGCCCGCGTCCACGTCACCCTGAAACCCGGCGTCCTCGATCCGCAAGGCAAGGCCATCGAACATGCGCTGGAGAGCCTCGGCTTTCCCGGCGTCAGCGACGTGCGCCAGGGCAAGGTCATCGAGCTCACCCTGAGCGAGGCCGACCCGGACAAGGCGCGCTCCAGCCTGCAGTCCATGTGCGAGAAGCTGCTGGCCAACACGGTGATCGAGAACTACGCGATCGAGCTCGAAGCCTGAGACCCGATTTGACCGATCTGGAACGCGATATCTACTGGTCGCCCTGGGAGGATCCGGGTCTGGAGCATCTGCATCTGAAAGTCTCGTCCGACGGCGTCGAGGCCCTGGGCCTGATCCTGCGCATGCGCGAGGGCCGGCATTTCCGATGCCGCTACGAGCTGCAGACCGATCCGGACTGGCGGCTGCGCCAGCTCACCTTCGCCGTAATGCCGGCCGGCAGCGGCGGGCCGCCGAAGCGGGTGGAACTCGAGAGCGACGGCCAAGGCAACTGGCGGGTCGACGGCGAGCGGCGCGCCGACCTCATCGGCTGCAGCGATTTGGACATCCAAGTCACGCCCTTTACCAACACCTTGCCGATCCGCCGCCTAGGCCTGGCCGAGGGCGAGAGCGCCGAGATCAGCGCCGCCTATCTCTGGGTTCCGGAGCTGAAGGTGGAGCCCGATGCCCAGCGCTATACCCGCCTGGACGCGGAGGGCAGCCGTTACCGCTACGAGGGGATCGGCGACGACTTTGAGGCCGATCTGCCGGTCGACAGCGACGGCCTGGTCCTGGACTATCCCGATCTCTTCCGGAGGGTCTGGCCCATATGAAAGCTGGCATGAAAGCGGCGGTGATCGTCTTTCCCGGCTCCAACTGCGACCGCGACGTGCAGGTCGCGCTGCGCCAGTCCATGGGCGCCGAGCCGCTGATGGTCTGGCACAAGGAGGCCGACTTCGACCCGGTCGATCTGATCGTGCTGCCGGGTGGCTTTTCCTACGGCGACTACCTGCGCTGCGGTGCCATGGCGGCCCACTCGCCGGTCATGAAGGAGGTCGTCGCCCGCGCCCACAAGGGCGTTCCGCTGCTCGGCATCTGCAACGGCTTCCAGATGCTGACAGAGACCGGCCTGGTGCCCGGCGCGCTGATGCGCAACGCCGACCTGCGCTTCCTATGCAAGGACGTGCACATCAAGGTCGAGACCAGCCAGAGCCTCTTCACCGCCGCCTACGAGAGCGGCCAGCCGATCCGCATCCCCATCGCCCATCACGACGGCAACTACTTCATCGACGCCGACGGCATGGCGCGGCTCGAGGACCGCGGCCAGATCGCCTTCCGCTACTGCAACGAGCAAAGCGAGATCGTGCCGGAGGCCAACCCGAACGGCTCGCTCGCCAACATCGCCGGGGTCTACAACGAGGCCAAGACGGTGCTCGGCATGATGCCGCACCCGGAGCGGCTGGCCGACCCGCTGCTCGGCGGCAACGACGGCCGCGCCATGTTCGACGGCCTGGTCGAGGCGCTGTCGTGAGCTTTGCAAACAAATGGAGCGCAAGCCGCACTTTGCGATCTGACGGACTAATTCCTGTCCGGTTAAGCCTCGCGGCGATGGCCACAAATTCCTTTCGGCGCTCCGCAGTAGACTTTGTTGCGGCGCTTTGCGCCGCGGCCCCCCTCCCGGCGTTGCGCGCAGACCTCCCCCGCAAGAGGGGAGGTGTAAGGGATTGCGGCAACGCTGAACTCCCCTCCCCCCTTGCGGGGGAGGGCCAGGGTGGGGGGCGTCCGCGAAGCGGACAAAAGAAATCCCTTCTACCCTTTACCGGACACCAGTGGATCAAGCCCGGCCACGACAAGGTGGGACTTGCAACGCCGAGCTCCACGCAGCCAGCATCATGACCATGTCCCAACCAGAACAGCTCGATCAAAGCGAAATCCCTGGTAGCAACGAGCCGGCCGCCACGCCGGAGATCGTGGCCGAGCACGGGTTGTCGCCGGAAGAATACGAGCGCGTCCTGGAGATCATGGGCCGGGCGCCGAACCTGCTGGAGCTCGGCATCTTCTCGGTCATGTGGTCGGAGCACTGCTCCTACAAGTCCTCGAAGAAGTGGCTGAAGACCCTGCCGACCGAGGGCCCGCAGGTGATCCAAGGGCCGGGCGAGAATGCCGGCGTGATCGACATCGGCGACGGCCTGGCGGCGATCTTCAAGATCGAGAGCCACAACCACCCCTCCTTCATCGAGCCCTATCAGGGCGCGGCCACCGGGGTCGGCGGCATTCTGCGCGATGTCTTCACCATGGGCGCGCGGCCGGTCGCCAACCTGAACGCCCTGCGCTTCGGCGATCCGGCCCATCCCAAGACCCGGCACCTGCTGGCCGGGGTGGTGGCCGGCATCGGCGGCTACGGCAACTGCGTCGGCATCCCGACAGTGGGCGGCGAGATCAACTTCGATCCGGCCTACAACGGCAACATCCTGGTCAACGCCATGACCATCGGCCTGGCCGACCAGGACCGGATCTTCTATTCCGCCGCCAGCGGCGCCGGCAATCCGGTGATCTATGTCGGCTCCAAGACCGGGCGCGACGGCATCCACGGCGCGACCATGGCTTCGGCCGCCTTCGACGACGGCGCCGAGGAGAAACGGCCGACCGTGCAAGTCGGCGATCCCTTCACCGAGAAGCTGCTGATCGAGGCCTGCCTGGAGCTGATGGCGACCGACGCCATCGTGGCGATCCAGGACATGGGCGCGGCGGGGCTCACCTCCTCCTCCTTCGAGATGGCCTCCAAGGGCGGCGCCGGGGTCGAGCTGGAGCTGGACCTGGTGCCCTGCCGCGAGGACGGCATGACGCCCTACGAGATGATGCTCTCGGAGAGCCAGGAGCGCATGCTGATCGTCCTCCAGCCCGGCAAGGAGGACCTGGCGCGCGGCATCTTCGAGAAGTGGGACTTGGACTTCGCCGTGATCGGCCGGCTGACCGACAGCGGCCGCATGGTGCTGCGCTTCCACGGCGAGACGGTTGGCGACCTGCCGATCGACCCGCTGGCCCAGGCCTCGCCGGAATACGACCGGCCCTGGACAGCGACCCCGGCGCGGGACGAAATCGACCCCTGGTCCATCGCGGCGCCGGACGACCCCCTAGCGGCGCTGGTCCGCCTGCTGGCCTCGCCCGACCTCTGCAGCAAGCGCTGGGTTTGGGAGCAGTACGATCACACCGTCATGGCAGATACCGTACAGCGGCCCGGCGGCGATGCAGCGATCGTACGCGTGCACGGGACGAACCGCGGCCTTGCGGCGACGGTCGACTGCACCCCGCGCTATTGCCTGGCCGATCCCCAGCGTGGCGGGGCGCAGGCGGTGGCCGAGAGCTGGCGCAACCTGACCGCTGTCGGCGCCCGGCCGCTGGCGGTCACCGACAACATGAACTTCGGCAATCCCGAACGGCCCGAGATCATGGGCCAGTTCGTCGGCTGCGTGGAGGGAATGCGTGCAGCCTGCGAGGCCCTGGGCTATCCCGTGGTTTCGGGCAATGTCTCGCTTTACAACGAGACCAACGGCCAGGGCATCCTGCCGACCCCGGTGATCGGCGGCGTCGGCGTGATCGAGGACGTGAGCAAGGCGGCGAGCCTTGGCTTCAAGGCGGCTGACGAAGATCTCGTCCTGATCGGTACGACCCGCGGCCATCTCGGTGCCAGCCTGTACCTGCGTACGGTCGAGGGCCGCAGCGGGTTTGATGACGGGGGCGCACCACCGGAGGTCGATCTGGCAGCGGAGAAGCGCAACGGCGACTTCGTGCGCGAGCAGATCGCCGCCGGCCGGGTGAGCGCCTGCCACGACCTCTCGGACGGCGGCCTGCTGGTGGCCCTCGCCGAAATGGCCCTCGCCAGTGGTGCCAAAGGGACCAGCGGCAAGGCGATAATCGGTGCCCAAATTGAACTGCCGGAGCCAGACAGGGCTGCGGGCAAGCCCCCAAGCCATGGATGGTTGTTTGGCGAGGACCAGGCGCGCTACATTCTTTGCAGTACGGAGGCAGCAGCACTGCTCGCCGCGGCCGAAGGTGCGGGGGTGCCGGCGGAGATCATCGGGCGCACCGGCGGAGAGTCCTTGACGCTCTCGACCGGGCAGACCATATCCCTCGGCGCCCTGCGATCGGCCCACGAGGACTGGCTGCCGAGCTACATGGCGGGGAACGAGTGACGCCAAGAGCGAAACGGCGTTGCCGGAGGAAGTGTTAGGGATAGGCCGATGCCGATGAATCCGGGCGAGATCGAAGGTCTCATAAAAGAGGCGATCCCCGATGCGCAGGTCACCATCGAGGACCTGCGCGGGGACGGCGACCACTATGCCGCCTACGTCGTCTCGACCGCTTTCGCGGGCAAGACGAGGGTGCAGCAGCACCAGATGGTCTATCAGGCCCTGCAGGGCCGCATGGGCAATGAGCTGCACGCGCTCGCCCTGCAAACCTCGGCGCCGCAAACCTCTGAGCCGACGAACGGCTGAGCGGCGGGAAACACAAATCTTTCGCGCCGCCGGCTTTTGCGGGAGGGCGCCCAAAGGCAAGGGAATTGGAAGCATGGACAACCCGGTATTCGAGCGGATCAAGGACGAGGTCGCGGCCAACGACATCGTGCTCTTCATGAAGGGCACGCCGGTCTTTCCGCAGTGCGGCTTTTCCGCCGCGGTGGTGCAGGTGCTGACGCACCTGGGCGTCAAGTTCAAAGGCATCGACGTGCTGCAGGACCCGGGCCTGCGCCAGGGCGTCAAGGACTTCTCGAGCTGGCCGACCATCCCACAGCTCTACGTCAAGGGCGACTTCGTCGGCGGCTGCGACATCGTGCGCGAGATGTTCCAGACCGGCGAGCTGCAAGAGCTGCTGCAAACCAAGGGCATCGAGGCCAAGCCGGCGGCCTGAACACCGCCTCCAAAGCTACGTGTCAAAGGCCGCTCCCTCCTTGGGGCGGCCTTTTCTCTATGGTCTGGCCCAATGCCATCCCGACCAAAAAGCCGATAAAGTGCGGGCCCCTTCTGTGCGCCCCCGACGACACGCCCCCAAGCAGCAACTTCCGCCTTTCGGTTGCATTTGCTAGGCTACGAGCGATCCGAGCAAAACATGGGGGGGCGCTAGTGGACTTGATTGTCTTGCCGCGGGTGCCGCTGGATGCAGACGCCCGAGATGCCTTGGCAGCGATGAAGACTGCCGGCCGCTCCGCCGTCTTGGCAGTTGGGGAAAAGGATTCGGACGACGAAACCCGGATCTACGCCCTCGAAACCGTGCTGGAGGGAATCCGCAACCGCCACAAACGGCTTGGCGATATCGATGGCGGCGACCCCGTGGTCGCGGCCAGCGATCCGCGCTTGGAGGCGATGCGCAAACCATCCCCTAGCGAGGCTGCGCTGCGCGACGTGATCCAGGCGAGCCTAGACCGGCTCCATGTTAGGGCCATGCAATTCCTCGACTTCGAAGATCCGACCGAAACCCTCATGGTCCAGGCTCAGCGTATCGTGCTTAATCTGGTGACGGGTGAACGCAATCCCTCCGGAGTCTCGAGCGCGGAGTTCCTGATCACGCCGCGGGGCGCCTTCATCGAACGCTTCACGCACATGATAACGCCGCCCTTCGAGCCACAGGTGAGCTTCGCCGTAATCGCAACCGATTCGGAGGAGATCGCCGGGCGCTACGCGGTAGATCCGGCTTGGTGCACCTGTAACGTGGACGAGGATCACATGTATCCGCATAGGCGACATAGCACCGGCGATCCGTGCCCACAGGGCGACGGCACGTTGACTTGCGGATGACGCCTGATCGGAAGAGGGCCGTATGCTAACTGCAACGCTTGATCGCCTGCAGAACCTACTTAGCCAACAGTTTCTTGTCGCCTATGGCTTGCCGTCTCTGCTTTTCGCAGCCCTTTCGCTGGTGCTCTACGAAGTCGCCCTCGCCGACAGGATTGGCGCCGAGGGCGCGAGTCTTTTGGCCTGGTACAATGCTCTTGATGGCGTGTTGCAGGCCGCTATAGGTCTGCTCGGCACGGCCATCTTCGTAACCCTGACCTTCGTCCTCGCGCTTCTGGTGCCTCTCTGGCGCCGTCTGCTGGAGGGCCGCGGCCTACCCGACTGGATCAAAGCGCCGCTACGCGCCGCACATCGCGATCGGCTTTGGGAGCTGCAGGAGCGGCGCCGGCAGCTAGCGCCGCTGAAGCGCCAGTTGGAGTTATTCCCCAAATGCTCTGCGCGACAAATCGCTGAAGCACGATCGAAGGCGAAGGATCACAGTGAAGATCGGTCGAAGCTCGGCGAGCCGGCCACGCTGCTTGAGCGGGCGCAGGAGTCGCTTCGGGAGGTTTGGGCGGAATCCGACCTAGTGCAGGCCGCGGTGGTGAAACTACCGTCCGCCCTGGAGGCAGTCTGTTACGCCGTGACCCTAAACGTTTCGACACGCAAGACCGAAACGGAAAAATTGATCGACCGGCTGAACGCCACCGCCGAACATGTATCCAACCGCCGTTCAGCGGAGGACATAGCGCTGGCCAAGCAGGAAGTCCGCGAGTTCCCGCACGAACTCCTCGCGCCGACACGCCTGGGCAATGTAGCTGATGCGATCCGCAGCCGGGTCGGTCACGTATACGGAATGGATACAGACTACTTCTGGTTACACCTAGAGGCAGTGCTGAAGGATGACGACTCGCTGAAGGCACAGATTCTCGATGGCAAGGCCAGGCTCGATGCCATGCTGCTGCTGTGCTTCTATTCTGGCCTCTTCACTCTCGGCTGGTTGGTCCTAGTCTGGTCTTATGCGGCTTCTCTGTGGCTCTTCCTTGGAATCGGTCTGATCGGCCCGGTAGCCATGGTTATGTTCTATCAGTTGGCGATTGAAAGCTACCTGGCGCTAGGCGACAGCATGTGCAGTGCCGTCGACCTGCGCCGCTTCGATCTCCTGCAGGCACTAAAGGTTGTCAGGCCGACTGACCGAGACGGCGAAATGCAGCTCTGGCAAAACCTGCAAAGATCGCTGGCCTATGGCGAGCCCGTCGATCGCCCCTATGACACCACCTAGGGTAGCGCCTTGGCCCGCTACTGGTTCATTCACCTGCTGATCTTCGCATACGGCCTTCTGCTCGGGGTCGGCGCGTGGGAACTGGCCCAGCGAGAGTTTGGCGAGGACTCCAAGGAACCGGGCAAGGCGGTGATCCTGGCCGTCAACGACGTGTACAGGATCAACGGCGTCGCAGAGGGTCGGCTCGGCGGGCTGGCTCGGCTGCGCACGCTGCGCGCAGAGCTCGCGCAGGCGCATCCCGACCTATTGCTGTTGCATGCCGGCGATATCATCCACCCCTCGCTGCTCAGCCGGCTCTACGGCGGCCAGCAGATGATCGACGGGCTCAACCTGCTCGATGGCCGACGCAAACGCGGCACCTTCGACGAGCGCTTTTTCGCCGTCTTCGGAAATCACGAGTTCGATGAATCCGATTGCGCCGAGCCGGACGAGCTGCGCGGACGCGTGCTGGAGAGCGAATTCACCTGGCTTGCATCCAACATCGACTTTTCCACCTGTCACGGCCATCCAGCCTTCTTCCAAAACCTGGACAGCATCAAGCAGTCGGTGTTGGTCGAAAGCGGCGGCATCAAGGTCGGGCTGTTCGGGCTGACAATCGCCTTCGACGACGATGAGGCCAAGCGCCAACCAACCGTGCTGCCTTACCAGCAGGTCGCCCGGAAGGTGTCCAAAGACCTGCGCCAGAAAGGGGCTCAGGTCGTCATCGCCGTCACGCACCTCAACATCGACGACGACCTCGCCTTGCTCAGTGCGCTCGGCGACGAGGGGCCGGATGTTGTTGTCGGCGGCCATGACCACCAACGCATGGCTCTACCGGCCGAAACACCACGCGTCTTCAAGGCCGATGCCGACGCAGTGAGTGCCAGCGTCATCGAGATCACCCTGGGCAAGGACGGCAAGCCAATCATCGCCCATCGCTTCGAGGAGCTGGACGAGCGCATGGCCAAGGATCTCTTGGTGCAGCAGGTGGTAGACCATTGGCTCCATCGCCACGCGACCGAGTTCTGCGCAAAGGACAGCAAGCCGGCAAGCTGCCTCGACACGGTGGTGGGGCACAGCCGCACGGAGATTGAGGCAGAGGAACTGGCCAACCGAAACCGCGAGACGAACCTTGGCGATTGGATAGCCGATCGAATGCTCGAAAAAAGGAGCGATGCCGAGGTCGCCATGCTCAACAGCGGCACACTGCGGCTCAACTACAATCTGCCGGCCCGGGCGATGCTGCGCGAACGGCACCTTCGGGAACTCATCGGTTTTCCGGTTTCGCTGCTGGCTTTCGACATTACCGGCGCTCAGCTCTGGTCCGCGATGCAGAATGCCATCGCCAGGCGCGGCAGTGGAGGTTGGGCCCACATCGCTGGTGCGGCGCTGCAGCTTACGACGGACGAACAGCAGCAGCTGCAGCTTGGCGGTCTGCTGGTCAAACGCCGAAACGGCACCGTCGTTCAAGTATCCCCCGATTCGATGGAGCGCTTTCGCCTGGTCACCAGCGCCTTTCTTGCCTGCGGCGGTGACGGCTACGACTTTGGCCTCGACCTGAGCCCTTACGACGGCGATCGCGAGGCCTGCCAAGATCGTATCCAAGGTCAAGTCGACGCCATGGGTGCCGAGATCGATCTCTTGCAGGTCGTACGACGGTCGATCGAACAGGCCAATAAGCCCAAGGGGAACGAAGAAGCCGGCATCGCGCCGAAGGTCGATGGCCGGATTTGCATGGCCGCTAGCCAGCCATGTCTGTTCACCAACTGGCAGAAAAGCTTGCAGGACTGAAGGCGATTGCAGTCAACTGCGGCATTGCAGAACTTAGAGGCCGCCATGGCGATCAAGCAGCTCGACCATGTCAACCTGCGCACCGCCAACCTGGCGCGCATGACGGCATTCTACCGGGACGTTCTGGGCTTCGCGGAGGGGCCGCGGCCGCCCTTCGAGTTCGGCGGCGCCTGGCTCTACTGCGGTGATCAGGCGGCGGTGCACCTGGTCGAGGTGAAAGAGCAGCCGGACACCCGCGAACCGCAGCTCGAGCACTTCGCCTTCCAGGCCGAAGGGATGGCCGAGTTCCTCGCCAAGTTGCGGGAGGCCGCGGTGGCCTACGAGATCCGTATCGTACCGGGTTTCGAGATCCGCCAGGTCAACATCTTCGACCCGGACGGCAACCACCTGCACATCGACTTCCAGCCCGGCGACGAAGCCAATCTCACCAACTATCCGGGCGAGGCGGCGTAAACCGAACTGCATTATCGGAAATCGATGTCGCATCCTCGGCGGCCTATGGTTGCCAAGAATCCGCCATGGGTCGCCGAATTTGCGCATGGGTATGAGATCGCGTTTTTTCCCTCTCCCTTGAGGGGAGAGGGAGGGGCCCATTGCGTCAGCAATGGGAGGGTGAGGGTGATTTGCGAGGCAAACACCCTTGATCGTAGTGCATTGCGAGCTGGCTTTGGGGATCGCTAGTCAGCGCATCTTTGATTGAGACTGCCACCCTCACCCTCCCACGGGGCTAGCGCCCCGCGGGCGGCCGCAGGCCGAGCGCTCCGCGCTCCCTCTCCCCTCGAGGGAGAGGGGTTCAACGCAGTCCTACAGCAGCAACCAAGGTCACTATCAAAGCAGCTTGGTGTTAGCATCAGCGATCCGACCGAGCGGCATGCGACGTTCGTGGCGCGGTCTGCGCATCGCTGTCGCCGTCCGTTGCGTCCGGGCCCTGGTTGTCCCCCGCGCCGAGCCCTTCGGCGATGCCCTCGACATCGCCGAGCAACGATTCCAGAGCCGCCATCGCCTCGCCGTCGGGCGACGGCGCCTCGGCCTTTCCGTCCGATGCCTCCGTGTCCACCACGGGCAGCGGCGCCGGCAGGCTGCAATGACGGCCGATCGCGGCGAACAGCCGATTTTTGTCGACCGGTTTGGAGACGTAGTCGTCCATGCCGGCCGCCAGGTAGCTCTCGCGGTCGCCCTTCATGGCATTCGCCGTCATGGCGATGATCGGGATCTTCCCCTGCCTGCTGGGCAGCGCGCGGATCTGCGCCGTTGCCTGCAGTCCGTCCATCTCCGGCATGTTGACGTCCATCAGCACCAGGTCGTAGGGCAGGCTGCGGACGGCGGCGACCGCCTCGAGGCCGTTGTGCGCCACGTCGACGTGATGACCTTCCTTCTGCAGCATGACAGTGGCCAGCATCTGGTTGACCTGGTTGTCCTCGGCCAGAAGGATGCGCAGGCCCCGCGCCGTCGCACGCGCCGCGGAGGCGGCCTGTTCCTCCGGCGCGCCGCACGCCGCCTCTTCGGGCACAGTTGTGGTCCGCCCGGAGAGGGAGGCCAGGCAGTCGAACATCACCGATTGCCGCACCGGCTTTATCAGGTAGGCATCGAACCCCGCCTCCTCGGCGCGTGTCGCTTCGTCCTGCAGGCCCGAGGAGGTCGCCAGCACGAGCTTCGTCCGCGCCAACGCCGGGTCATCGCGGATGCGCCGGCCCAGGGCTTCGCCGTCTTACTCCGGCATCCAATAGTTGACCACGGCGATGTCGAAGGGCCTGTTGCCCTGCGCCGCGATCTCCAGCGCGGTCATGGCGGACTCGGCACTGCCGACCGTGACCACCTGCAAACCCCAGGCCTCGAACTGCTTGCAGAAGATCTGCCGGTTCAGCTCGGTGTCGTCGACGACCAGCACGCGGAGCCCAGCCAGGCCATCGTCCGCGGTGCGCGCGGGCCGGCCGGCATCGGATAAAACTTTCGAAAGCGGCACGGTGAACCAGAAGGTGCTGCCCTCGCCGGGCGTGCTGTCGACGCCGATCTCGCCGCCCATGAGCTCGACCAGCTGCTTGCTGATGGCGAGCCCCAGACCGGTGCCGCCGAAGCGGCGCGAGGTCGAGGAGTCGGCCTGGGTGAAGGGCTCGAAGAGCTTGGTGCGAATCGTCTCCTCGATCCCGATGCCGGTGTCGGCGACCTCGAAGCGGACCAGCACCCTGCCCTCTTGGTCGCTGACCGCCATCACGTTGATCGCGACCGAGGCCTCGATCGCTATCGAGCCGTTCTCCGTGAACTTGACGGCGTTGCCGACCAAATTGAGGAGCACCTGGCGGACGCGTCCGGAATCGCCCTTCATCAGCGGCGGCACCTCGGGCGAGACGAAGGTCATGAGGTCGATGTGCTTGTCGGAGGCCTGCGGCCCCATCAGCTCGGCCACGTTCTCGACCACCTCCTTGACGCGGAAGTCGCTCGATTCGAGATCGAGCCGGCCTGCCTCGAGCTTGGAGAAATCGAGGATGTCGTTGATGATCGCCAACAAGGCCTCGGCCGAAAAGCGCACAGCCTCGGCATAGCCGCGCTGCTCTCGATTCAGCGGCGTATCGAGCAGCAGGCCCGACATGCCGATGACACCGTTCATCGGCGTTCGGATCTCGTGACTCATGGTAGCCAGAAATTCCGATTTCGCACAGCTCGCCGCTTCGGCCTGTTCCATGGCGACGCGCAGGTCGTCCGCCGTGCGCCGATGGTTGTCGATCTCCGCTTCCAGGCGCCGGTTGGTGCGCACCGTCTCCTGCTCCAGCAGCTGGCGCTGGATCGAGTTCTCCTTGAGCACCTCGACCGTGCGCGCCATGGCGCCGATCTCGTCGTGCCGGTCGGTGCAGGGAACGATCACGGAATGGTCGCCGCGCGCCAAGGCCAGCATGTTCCGACAGAGCGCGCCCAGCGGTACGGAGAGCCGCACCTGCGCGAACCAGAAGAAAACCACGACAAGGAAGCCGAGCAGCAGCGAGATCACCACCAGCGAAAGGCTCAGGCTGTGCCGCGCGTTGGTGACGCGGTCACCGAGCCGACCGGTGATCTCTTGACGCTGCGCCAGAAGCTCGGCGTCGAGCGCCGCGAGGCCATCGACGGCCGGCGCGTCGCCGATGCGGATCGAGCGGTGAATACCACCCGCGTTGACCCGGTCGCGTGCCAGCTGCTCGGCGAGCCCGGTGGCATCCGCGTACCGTCCGATCACGATCTCGATGCCGTCTAGCGCGGCGTCTTCCCGTGCGTTGACGCCGAGCGCGCGGTAGGACTCGACAGCCGCCCGTGCCTCCGCCAGCCGCTGTTGGATGGTGCTCAGACGCTGGTAGTCCCGGCGCAGGATGAAAGTTTGGAAATGATGGATCAGTCCGTCGTAGCCGATGGCATCGCGCAATCGGTCCAGCTCCACCGCCTTCGCCGCCGGCCCTGCGCTGTAGCGCTTCCAGGTGCGCTCAATGCGGTTTACGTCTTCCAGGGCGCCCAAGCCGACCGAGACGATATAGCCGGCGACGAACACTAGGAAGAGTGCCACCAAGGTGCCGAGAGTGGTGATCTTTAGCCGCATGGAAGCCTTCAAGCAGGACGTCCGGCCCAGAAACGCGATTCAGAAACGCGATTCAGAAACGCGACCCAGATACGCCACCGGGGCACGCAAACGGGCCGCGTCAGCCCGACGATCGACCAGCCTCTGGCCGCCCGCCGCTGCGCGCCGACCAGGATCGGCAGGGTGAGCGCGCGACCGACCCGGTCAGTCGGGCTAGCGCATCTGACGAGCGGTAGTCGTAGAGATGGACGGTAAACTAGCGGTTAATCGCTACGCTGCTGGCCTAGGGCCTGTTGACATTCATATCGCCGCCGTGGTCCGAGCGGATCTTGCCCGCGGCTAGGAGCGACGCGGAAGGACATGCCTATGCATATTCGACGAGGAGCGACGCGGCGGCGGGCCAGAGCCGCCGGATCCCTGTGGGACGGGGCAGATTTTCGCCATGGCCGCGTCGCGAAAGGCTTGTGGTGGCCCACACCACGGCACCTTCCGCTCCTAACCCTGGTGAAAATCTGTCCCCGCCACGGCGGCGATATGAATGTCAACAGGCCCTAGGTCTTGTCAGGATTCTTCTGCGAATCAGCGCGGCTCCGCTCGCCGCGCCAGCGATCGAGGCGAAAGGGATCTCGTGGCTCCGGCTGCGCCAGGTCGCGGGCGCAAATCTCACAGGCCAGCCAAAGCGCCAACAGCACCAGAATCAGGCCGGTCATGGCCTCTCCTCCGCAGTGCGGGCCAAGTCTAGCGCCAAAAGGGGCCGCCCGGCGAGCCCCTACAGTCCCTTTCCGGGGGCGCAAAAGAAAAGCGGGCCCCTAGTTGCGCCTAGGGAGCCCGCTCTTCCCGTTGTTCGCTGGATCGGCGCTACGGCCGTTCGCGCCTAGAGCAAAAATCCCAGCAGATCGAACCATTCCTGGTTCGATCTGCTGGGATGAATTTGCTCTAAACCTATGAGTTAGAGCATCGTTATCCGATCACTTGGCATCGCCGCGCGATTCCAAGCGATCGGATGATGCTCTAGTGGCCCGAGTAGTACTCGATCACCAGGTTCGGCTCCATCTGCACCGGATAGGGCACGTCGGCCAGCTTCGGGCCGCGCAGATAGCGCGCCTTCATATTCTTGAGGTCGATCTCGATGTAGTCCGGCACCTCGCGCTCCACCGATTCGATCGCCTCCAGCACCAGCGGCAGCTCGCGGCTCTTGGCCTTGATCTGAATCTCGTCTTCGTCCTTCACCAGGTAGGACGGGATGTTAACTCGTTTTCCGTTAACCGTGATGTGGCCGTGGTTGATGAACTGGCGCGCGGCGAAGACCGTCGGCACGAACTTGGCGCGGTAGATCACCGCGTCCAGGCGCCGCTCCAGGATCTCGATCAGGTTCTCGCCGGTGTCGCCGCGGCGCCGCGAGGCCTCCGCGTAGTAGCGGCGGAACTGCTTTTCGCCGATGTTGCCGTAGTAGCCCTTGAGCTTCTGCTTGGCCTGCAGCTGGACGCCGAAGTCCGACGGCTTGCGGCGGCGCTGGCCGTGCTCGCCGGGGCCGTATTCACGCTTGTTGTAGGGGCTCTTGGGCCGGCCCCAGAGGTTGACGCCGAGGCGGCGGTCGATTTTGTACTTGGAATTCAGGCGCTTGGACATGGCGCGGGGGATCCTCATTCTCGCTTGTTGTCCCGGTAGTCCCTGCCCGGCCGCACCCCCTCCGGCATGGTGCCTTGGGGGACTTTCGACCGGCGGGCGGGGCCTAGCCTGCTGCGTCGACCCGCTTTCCCGGAAATGATCGCGCGGGACTATACAAACCGCGCCCGGAATGTCAAACAGAGCCGAGGCGGGGGTAAAAGGGGAACAAGTGGGCGGAATGCTGGGGCTTTCGACACATGCCAAGGGGATTGTCATCACCGCCGCCGGCGTGCTGGCGATCACGCCGGATACGCTGCTGATCCGCCTGATTTCGGCCGATCCCTGGACCCTGTTGGCCTGTCGCAGCCTGCTGATGGGGCTCGCCATGACGCTCGGCCTGGCCGTCTACCACCGGCGCGGCACCTTAGCCTGTTTCCGCTCGATCGGCCGCCGGGGGATTCTGCTGAGCCTGCTGCTCGCCCTCGCCGGCCTGCTGTTCGTGATGGCCGTCGCCCATACCAGCGTCGCCAACACCCTGATCATCATGTGCGCCGCGCCGCTCTTCGCCGCCATCATGAGCCATCTGTTCCTCAAGGAGCCGGTGGCGCCGCGCACCTGGATCGCGGTGATCCTGGCGCTGTTCGGCGTCGCGATCATCGTGTGGGGCAGCCTGGGCGGCGGCCCTGGGGGCGTTCATCTCCTGGGCGATCTCTTGGCGCTCGGCGCCAGCGCAGCGTTGGCCGGCAGCTTCACCATGATCCGCGGCTCGCGGGCGATCAATATGATCCCTGCCGCAGCGCTCAGCGGCCTCTTCGCTGGCCTGGCCGCCCTGCCGCTGGCCAGCCCTCTCAGCCTCGCCCCGAGCGACGTGGGCTACCTGCTGTTGATGGGCCTGGTCATGCTGCCGGTCTCCTTTGCCCTGACGACCCTGGGTCCGCGCTACCTGCCGGCGCCGGAAGTCAGCCTGCTGATGCTGCTGGAGACCTTTCTCGGCCCGCTCTGGGTCTGGCTGGTGCTGCGCGAGGAACCGAGCCCGCAGGCCCTAATCGGCGGTACCGTCATCGTCACCGTGCTGGTCGTCCACTCCGCTGTCGCCCTGCGCCGGACGCAGGCGGCAACCGCATAGCCTACTATCGAAGCTTGCGCCCCGACCCGGCTCGCGGTTGGATCGGGCTCCGAAAAACCTCTACCGAAGAAAGCCTTATCACATATGACCGAGGGGAAGGACCCGGCGAGCCTGACGCTCGAGCCGGAGATCATGCGGGCGCTCGGCTACCGCGTCGTCGACATGCTGGTGGAGCATTTCCAGGGCGTCCGCAACAAGCCGGCCAGCGCCACCGCCAGCCGGGCCGAGATGGAGCCGCGCCTGCGCGAAGCGCCGCCGGAACAGGGACGCGATCCCTTCGCCGTGCTGGAACGGCTCGAGCGCGATGTCTTCGCCAAGGCCATGCACAACCTTCATCCCCGCTTCTTCGCCTTCGTGCCGGGGCCGAGCAACTTCGTCGGCGCCATGGGCGACGCGCTGGCCGCCGGCTACAACGTGATCGCCGCGACCTGGCTGGAGGCGGCCGGCCCGGTGCAGCTCGAGCTGGTCACCATCGACTGGCTGCGACAGATCTGCGGCCTGCCCGAGACGGCCGGCGGCCTGTTCGTCAGCGGCGGCACCATGGCCAACCTCACGGCGCTGGCGACCGCGCGAAAGGCAAAGCTGGGCGAGCGGCTAGGGGAAGCCGTGATCTACTGCTCGGACCAAGTCCACGGCTCCAACACCAAGAACCTGGGCATCCTGGGATTCCGTGCCGATCAGGTCCGCAAGGTGCCGAGCGATGCGGCGTTCCGGTTGGACGCCGCCGCGCTGTCCGATGTCGTGGCCGAGGATCGCGCGGCGGGTCGCCAGCCCTTTTGCGTTATCGGCACGGCCGGCTCGACCAACACCGGCGCCGTCGACCCCTTGCCGGCCATCGCCGATCTCTGCCGGGCCGAGGACCTTTGGTTCCACATCGACGGCGCCTACGGCGCCCCGGCCGTCCTGACCGGCGAAGGCAAGGCGAAGCTGCGCGGCCTGGAGTTGGCCGACTCCCTCGCCATCGATCCGCATAAGTGGCTGTTCCAGCCCTTCGAGATCGGCTGCGTCCTGGTGCGCGAGCGGCGCTGGCTGCCGCAGACCTTCGCGCTCTGGCAGGAGTATCTGCAGGACACCGGGGTCGCCGCCGAGGCCAACGGCGAGGTCAATTTCTGCGATTACGGCGTGCAGCTCACGCGTGGCTTCCGCGCCCTCAAGCTCTGGCTGTCGATCCAAGTCTTCGGCCTGGCCGCCTTCCGCGAGGCGATCGCGCGCGGCCTCGCTGCGGCCGTTAGGGCCGAGGCGCTGATCCGCGCCGATCCCCGCTTCGACATCGTGACGCCGGCCGAGCTTGGCATCGTCACCTTCCGCTACCGGCCGCGCACGGCGGGAGACGATGCCGATGCGCTGCAGAAGGCGATCATCGAGGCCGCCATCCAGGACGGCTACACCATGTCCGGGACCACCGTTCTGCGTGGCCGCAACGTGCTGCGCCTCTGCACCATCAACCCGCGCACGACGGACGACGACCTGCGCGGCACAATCGAGCTGCTTGGGCGTTTGGGAGACGAGCTGAGCGCCGCGAGCTAGATGGACCCACGGCTTCACCTATCGCCCGCCTCGCCAGGGACGCTATGGTGCGAGGCAAACAACGAGCGAGGGGAGATGCCATGCCTGACCAACAGGGCGCTTTTCAGCCGATCGATTCCGCCGTGGCATCAGTCGGGCTGTACAGCCCCGCTGAATCTCTCCCGCAGCAGCGTTTCCATGGCCGTGGCGACGACCTCGGCGACACGCCGCGACCCGCTGTCGAGGAAATGCAGCCCGTCGTAGATGTCCGCATCGCTCCACTGGCGGGCCCGGGCCAGGTCTATTAGCGTGACCTCTTCGCTCAGCGCGACATGGCGGATGATCGCGTTCAAATAGTCATGGGTTCTCGCGAAGCTGTCCGGCGTGAAGTCACCCCGGGCCAGCTGCTCTTCCGCGAGATAGGCTCCTTGCAAGCCCTGAGCCCGCTCTGTCTCGCTGCCGCCCAGAGTGACCTGCGTCATCAGCACCGGCGCGATGTGCCAAGCGCGAACCACACCCACAAAACTCCGCAAGGCGCTTTCAAAGTCAGCTCCCATGCGGGCAAGCTCTGCGTCCCCGGTTGGGACCCGATGACCTGCCTTCCCCTCCACCGCGGCTGCTGGCTCGTCGGCGAGTGCCGTTGTCGGGCTCGGAGCGATATCGGCTTCGCCAAGCTGACGCAAAGCTCTGCGCAAACGTCGATAGGTATAGGGAAACGCCATGTCGCGAAGGTCACGCACCACGGTCTCGAGGGAGCGCTCCCGAGCGCGCACCAAGGCGAAGTTGGAATCCTCGGTCCAGTAGGTCCGGTGGGTGCTCAACACGCCAAGGTCGTTCGTGTTGTGCATCAGGACCACGTAGTCGGGTCTGCGCGGCAAGACCTTGCCGATGGTAGCCAGCAGAGAGAGCATGGTGTTGTTACCCGATTTGCCGGCATTGATGCCATTGACCTTGAGGCCAAGACGCTCCTCCAGCAGTCGCCCCGTGAGATAGGGGAAGCGGTTTTCCGGCATGACATACATGCACTCGGTCGTTGAGCCTCCGACAAAGACAATCTCCACATCGGCGTCTTGATGAATCACCGCCGGCTCGATAAAGCCAAACTGGTCAGTATCCAGCGGATAGACCTCCTGCAGCTCGCCTCTTGCGCTAGCAACGCGCGTTTCGGGCGGGCCGAAGGAAAAGCGGGTATACGGCTGCCATTCGCGCAGCGGCAGGAAGCGCCGAGGATCGGTCACGGAGTCGCCGCCCACGACCTCCGCGCCGGAGTCCGGCCGCAGAAGGGCCTCGCTCACAAACAGCACTAGACCAAGCAGAGCGAGGAGAACGACGAGCAGCGTCAGAGCCGGATGGCGTTCAAGTCGGTTCATGTGTTTATGCCTTGGAGCCATTCAAGCGATGCGAGAAAGGCAGGAGCATCCTGTTGGCCTTGGACGGGCCACAAGACTCGACGGGCCGAGGCCCGCAAAAGTGCAGACACGGATTACTCAAGGTCTTCCCCCATCCCCTACCCTAAGCTAACGCCATGCCAGCGGAGGGCCAAGACCTGCCTATCGTCGCTGATGCGGGAACTCAGGCGCCACCGAAGCACTGCTATCTTCACATCACATGACTTGCGGCATTGCTCGACCCAGGTAACCTCCGCGTGGAAATCGCAAAGGAAAACGACAAATGGATGTCAGGCCAGAGTCCAATGTCAGCATGGCTTCGGCTCTGGCCGAGGCGCGCGAGCACTATGTGGCGAACCATCCGGAAAGCCGGGCACAGCACGCGACGGCCTGCGGCTCGCTGCCGGGCGGCAACACGCGGACGGCGCTGTTCTTCGACCCCTTCCCGCTGACCTTCCTGCGCGGCGAGGGCCAGTATCTCTGGGATGCCGACGGCCGGCGCTACACCGACTTCCTGGGCGAGTACACGGCGGGGCTCTTCGGCCATTCCGATCCGACCATCCGCGCGGCGATCGACGGTACGCTCGACGGCGGCCTGTCCTTCGGCGGGCACAACCGCATGGAGGCCGCCTTCTCGGCCCTGCTGGTCGAGCGTTTCCCCTCGCTGGAGCTGCTGCGCTTCACCAACAGCGGCACCGAGGCCAACATGATGGCGCTGGTGACCGCCCGCGCCGTCACCGGCCGCAGCAAGGTGCTGGTGATCGACGGCGACTATCACGGCGGCGTGCTCTATTTCGGCGGTGGCGGCAGCCCGATCAACGCGCCCTTCGATTTCGTGCTGGCGCCCTACAACGACGCAGACGCCACTGTCGCTCTAATCGAGCGGCACGGGCCGGACCTGGCCGCCGTCATCCTGGAGCCGATGATCGGCGCCGGCGGCTGCATCCCGGCCGAGCCCGCCTACTTGCAGGCGATTCGCGAGGTGACCCGCGCCCAGGGCACGATCCTGATCTTCGACGAGGTCATGACCTCGCGCCTGGCGCCCGGCGGCCTGCAGGAGGCCCTCGACATCACCCCGGACATGACCACGCTCGGCAAGTACATCGGCGGCGGCATGAGCTTCGGCGCCTTCGGCGGCCGGGCCGACATCATGCAGCGCTTCGATCCGCGGCAGGCCGATGCCTTCCCCCATGCCGGCACCTTCAACAACAACGTGCTCACCATGTCGGCGGGCTTGGCGGCCATGAGCAAGGTCTTCCCGCCCGAGGCGGTGGCGCCCTTCAACGCGCGCGGCGACCGCCTGCGAGAGCGGTTGAACGCGTTGGCGCGGGAGCACAGCGCGCCGATACAGGTCACCGGCCGCGGCTCCATGATGACAGTGCACTTCCTCACCGGCGAGATCCGTTCGCCGGCCGACGCGGCGCGCGGCGATGCCGAGCTGCGCGAGCTGTTCTTCTTCGACCTGCTGGCGCGCGGGATCTACCTGGCCCGGCGCGGCATGATCAACCTCTCGCTGCCGATCACCGACGCGGATTGCGATGCCCTGGTCGAAGCGGTGGCCGACTTCCTGGTCGAGCGCCGTTCGCTCCTGGTCTGAACAGGTATGAGCTACAGCGTCCGCCAGGCAACGGAGGACGAGGCCCGCGAGCTGCCGGCGCTCGAGATGGACGCGGCTCAAGCCTTCCGTGACTTCGGACTCGAGTCCATTGCCGATGACGAGCCCTGGGCGGATGACTACTACCTGTACTTCTTGGATGCGACGCGGGCCGGACAGGTCTGGGTCGCGATCGATGACCGAGACGGCCGCGTCGTCGGCTTCGCGGTCGCAGGGGAAATGGACGGCCAGGCCTATGTGGCGGAGACTTCGGTTCGAGCGGCGCATGCCCGGCGCGGGCTCGGTCGGCGCCTGATGACCACTCTGATCGACTGGGCGAAGCGGGACCGCTATCGGGAGGTGGTCCTGACCACCTTTCGCGATATTCCCTTCAACGCGCCCTTCTACCGTACTTTGGGTTTCCGGGAAATCGAGGCCGGCGCCGATCGACCCGAGCTTGCCGCCGTGCGCCAGCGGGAGAAGGATGCGGGAATCGAGATCAGACCGCGCATCGCCATGGCCCTGCGCCTGCAAGACGGTGCAGACTGAGCGTCTCGCCGTGCAGCACTGGAGTCACCATGAAACTGACCGACTTCACCACTCTGACCTTCGATGTCGTGGGCACGCTGATCGACTTCGAGCGCGGCATGCTGGACTGGCTGGGCCCGCATTTCCGCCGGCACGTCCCTGAGGTCACCGACGACGAGCTGTTGCGCGCCTTCGCCGCGGCGGAGGACGTTCTGCAGCAGGAGAAGCCGCACCTGCCCTTCACAGCCATGCTGCCGGAGATCTACGACGCCCTGGCCGGGAGGTGGAGCCCGCCGGGCGAGGCCGACGCGCGTGATGCCTTCCGCAATTCGATCGCCGACTGGCCGGCCTTCCCGGACAGTGTCGAGGCACTTGCCGAGCTGAAGCGTCACTATCGCCTGGTCGCCGTCACCAACGCCGACAACTGGGCCCTGGCAGCCATGAGCCGCACCCTCGGCGACCCCTTCGATATGACCGTGACGGCGGAGGACGTCGGCCTGAACAAGCCGAGCCCGAAGGTCTTCGACTATCTGCTCGACAAGCTGGCGCCGCTCGGCGTCGGCAAGGCCGACATCCTGCACACGGCGCAGAGCCAGTACCACGACATCGTCCCGGCCAAGGCGCTCGGCTTCGCCACGATGTGGGTCAAGCGCCGCCACGGCGAAGACGGCTGGGGCGCCACCCCGCCGCCGAAGGAGCAGGTAGAGCCCGACTTCTTCGCCACCAGCCTGGCCGACGTGGTGGCGCAGGTCCGCGCGGCGGCGGATTGAGCGGCGCGCCCCGGAGCGCCCAAAGAAGGAGCGCCCACTGGAGCACCCGACGAAGATGTCGAAAGCAGTGAACCCGAACTGGGCTGTCTACGACTTGGGCCGACTGGCAAAGAACCATTCGGAACTGCGCCGGCGAGTCGGCCCCGATAAGAAAATCTTCGCTGCCATCAAGGGCAATGCTTACGGACACGGCGCTTTGCCCGTTGCGCGTGTCCTCGAGCGCGAGGGTGTAGCCGGCTTTATGACCGGCTCCTTTCGGGAGGCCTGCCACCTGCGCGCCAATGGCGTAGGTGCGCCGGTGGTGATGTTTGCCGGCGCCCTGCCGGACGGAATCGCCGAGCTGGTGGATGCCGGTTTGATCCCGACCATCGTGGATATCGCGGGAGCCAAAGCGGCAGCGGCGGCCGGAACGCAAGACAAGCCGACACTGGCCTATGTGAAACTGGACATGGGGCTCGGCCGATTGGGCGTTCCCGCAGACGAGGCGGCGGGGTTTCTGTCGGCCTTGTCCAAGATGCCCGGTTTGACGATTGCGGGACTCTACACCCATCTGCCCTTTGCAGAGCGGGCGGGGTACGAGTGGGCAAAGGGCAAGTTCGAGGTCTTCGACGACCTGCTCGCGGAGCTGGAGCGGAACGATCAGCTCCCTCCCATCAGCCAGGCCGGCGCAAGCAGCAGCATAGCCGCAGGGATAACCGACAAGGCGAATTCGGTCTGCGTCGGCCATCTGCTTTTCGGCCTGTCGCCCTTTTCCGACCAACCGGTCGGCGACATTTCCGCCTTCAAGCCGGTTCTGCGCGAGATCGGTAGTCGACTCGTTCAGGTGACCGACCATCATCAAGGCCAGGACATTGCTATCGCCGGTGTGTTCGGCTCCAGAGCGGGCATGCGGATCGGCGTGGCACCGATCGGAGCCGCCCAGGGGCTTCAGCGCCCGGCGCCCGGCTCCAAGCCCACGGTGCTCGTTCGAGGGCGCCGCGTGCCGATCGTATCGGTGTCCCTCGAACACCTGACGCTCGATCTCGATGACATCGACGATGCCGAGGTCGGCGATTCCGTGCTGCTGCTCGGCCGCGATGGGGACCAGCAAATCGAACACGCTGAGCTCGCCGGTTGGTTCGGCCAATCCTGCCTCGATAGCGTGCTGGCTCTATCCGAGCGGCTTCCCGCACACTATCGCGGCGGCCCATAGGGGAGAGCACTCGCTATCGCTGGCGCGCGTCGTGTAAAGACCGGCCCTTCCTCGCACAGCCACGACGAAGACGGCCGGCGCCACCGAAGGAACAGGCTGAGCCCGACTTCTTCGCCACCGGCCTGGCCGACGTCGTGGCGGAGTATTGGGCGGTGACGGGATGATCGGAGCATTGAACGCGGCGGGGTTTTACCGCAAGCAGATTGCCTTTTCGGCGCTCCGCGCCAGCCCCCCTCCCGGCGCTGCGCGCCGACCTCCCCCTCGAAGGGGGGAGGTGTAAACGGTTGTCATCGCTCTTAAATCCCCTCCCCCCTTTTGAGGGGGAGGGATTGGGAGGGGGGCGTCCGCGGAGCGGACAAAGAAGAAGGATACTGTCTGTCACCCCTCGCCCTTGCCGCGCCCAGACGACAGCGCGGAGACGATGCCGTGCAGGGTGCGCAGCTCGGCTTCGGTGAAGTTGGCGCGCTGGAAGAGGGCGCGGATGTTGCGCACCATCCCTGGGCGCTTTTCCGGCGGGTAGAGGAAGCCGGTCTCGTCGAGGTGGCGTTCCAAACGCTCGAAGAAGTTCACCATCTCCGCCTTGGGCGCCGGCAGGGCACCGCCGCTTTCCAGCCGTTCGGGCGCCGTCTCCATCTGGGTCTGGTAGAGCTCGTAGCCGACGATCAGCACCGCCTGCGCCAGGTTGAGCGAGGCGAAGGCCGGGTTGAGCGGCACTTCGAGCACCGTGTCGGCGAGTGCGATGTCGTCGTTCACCAGGCCCGAGCGCTCCGGCCCGAAGAGAAGGCCGATGTGGGCTCCTTCGGCCGAGGCCGCATGGATCTCGGCTGCCGCCTGGCGCGGCGTCACCACGCGCGTGACCATGCCGCGCGGCCGCGCCGTGGTCGCATAGAGGCGGTTGAGGTCGGCGACGGCCTCGCCCGTCGTGTCGAACAGGCGCGCGCCCTCGACCACCCGGTCGGCGCCGGAGGAGGCCTTCACCGCCGCCTCGTTCGGCCAGCCATCGCGCGGGCGGACCAGGCGCAGCTCGGTCAGGCCACAGTTCAGCATGGCGCGGGCCACCATGCCGATGTTCTCGCCAAGCTGCGGATCGACCAGGATGACCGCCGGGCCGCTGTCGCCGGCGCCGCCGCCCGCGGGGGCGTCCTTGCTCTTGTCGGTTCCCGCCATCGGCCGATCTAGGGCCGCTCGCCCTACTCCGCCGCCTTGGGCACCGCGGCGCCATCCTGCAGCAGCTTCCAGGTCAGGCCGTCGTGCAGCGCGTTGTAGGAAGCATCGATGATGTTGGTGGAGACGCCGACGGTGGTCCAGCGCCGGCCGTTGCTGTCGGCGCTTTCGATCATCACGCGGGTGACCGCGCCGGTACCGGCCTGCGGCGTCAGGATGCGCACCTTGTAGTCGACCAGGCGGATGTCGGCGAGCTGCGGATAGACGGGGACCAGCGCCTTCCTCAGCGCCGTGTCGAGGGCGTGCACCGGGCCATTGCCGTTGGCCACGGTCATCTGCGCCTTGCCGGCGACCTCGACGGTGACCGTCGCCTCGGACTCGGTGACCAGCTCGCCCTTGGCCGACCAGCGGCGGTCGTCCATCACGCGGAAGCGGCTGAGCCGGAAGAAGTCCGGCACCTGGCCCATGGCGCGGCGGGCGAGCAGCTCGAAGCTGGCCTCGGCGCCGTCGTAGGCGAAGCCTTCGAACTCGCGCGCCTTGACCTGTTCGATCAGGCTGCCGACCTTCGACTCCTCGACCTCGATCGCCAGCTCGCGGAAACGGGCCAGCACGTTCGAGCGCCCGGCCTGGTCGGAGACCACGATATGGCGCCGGTTGCCGACCTTCGCCGGGTCGATGTGCTCGTAGGTGCGCGGGTCCTTCTCGACCGCCGAGACGTGCAGCCCGCCCTTGTGGGCGAAGGCGCTGTCGCCGACGTAGGCGGCGTTGCGGGCCGGCGCCCGGTTCAGCCGCTCGTCCAGCAAGTGGGAGACGGTGGTGAGCTGGGTCAGTTGCTCCGGGCCGATGCCGATGTCGTAGTCGGTCTTGAGCAGGAAGTTCGGGATCAGCGAAATCAGGTTGGCGTTGCCGCAGCGCTCGCCGAGGCCGTTCAGGGTGCCCTGCACCTGGCGGGCACCGGCCTTGACGGCGGCCAGGCTGTTGGCCACGGCGTTTTCCGTGTCGTTGTGGCAGTGGATGCCGACATGGCTGCCCGGGATCTGCTCGCAAACCTCGCCGACGATGCGCTCGACCTCGTCGGGCAGGGTGCCGCCGTTGGTGTCGCAGAGCACCACCCAGCGGGCGCCGGCCTCGTAGGCCGCCTTGATGCAGTCGAGCGCGAAGGCCGGGTTCGCCTTGTGGCCGTCGAAGAAATGCTCTGCGTCGTACATGACCTCACCCGACTTGGTGGCGGCATGGGCCACGCTGTCGGCGATCATGTCCACGTTCTCGTTGCGCGGGATGCCGAGAGCCACGTCGACGTGGAAATCCCAGGCCTTGCCGACCAGGCAGACCGCGTCCGTCTTGACGTTGAGCAGGGCGTTCAGGCCGGGATCGTTGTCGGCGCTGCGCCCCGGCCGGCGGGTCATGCCGAAGGCCACGAAGCGCGATTTCCGGAAGGCCGGCGGATCGCCGAAAAAGGCGTCGTCGGTCGGGTTAGCGCCGGGCCAGCCGCCCTCGATGTAGTCCACCCCCAGCCGATCGAGCGCCTCGGCGATCGCGATCTTGTCGGCCACGCCGAAGTCGACACCCTGGGTCTGGGCGCCGTCGCGCAGGGTGGAATCAAAGATGTAGACGCGCTTGTCGCCGGCCATGCCGCTAAATCCTCACGGGAAGACAGGACATTCACCACAGCCGGGCCCGCGCGTCAACTTGGTCGGAATGGCTGGACCGCTGCGGCTGGAAAGCTTCGGAAAAGTGGGGTTTTCCTTCCAATCCCAAGATTTAGCTTGCATTTTGCCGTCCGCTGCCGCATATCCCGCGTCCCGATTGACGTCGGACATCTACTGGTTGGGGAGGACGGCCTATGTCTGCTTCAGACGCCCTCTTCCAATTGGGGATGGACTTGACATCAGGCTCAAGCACCGCCCAAACGGAAGCGCAGGATCACGACCCTTGTGGGATCGAGCCCCATGAGGAACGCAAGGATTACTTCGTCGAGCGGAACGGCGCCCGCTATGCTGGCACCCATCTGCTGATCGACCTCTGGGGCGCCGAGCGCCTCGACGATATCGAGTTCGTGCGACGAACCTTGGTCGACTGCGTGGAGGCCGCCGGGGCGAGCCTGCTGCACATCCACCTGCACCATTTCACCCCGAACCAGGGCGTATCGGGCGTGGCCGTGCTGGCGGAATCGCACATCTCGATCCACAGCTGGCCGGAAACCGGCTATGCTGCGCTGGACGTCTTCATGTGCGGCGGCGCCGAACCGCACAAGGCGGTCGAGGTGTTGCGCCAGAGCTTCCGGCCCGCAACGATCTCCGTCGAGGAGGTTATGCGCGGCCCCCAGCGATGACCCGCTGGTTCGAAGAGACGGACAGCGACGACTACCGGGTCAAGCTGAAGGCCGATCGGGTTCTCTACGAAAGCGAGACCGAGCACCAGCATCTGGTGCTCTTCGAGAACCCGACTTTCGGCCGCGTCCTGATGCTGGACGGCATCATCCAGACCACGGAAAACGACGAGTTCGTCTACCACGAGATGCTGGCGCATCTGCCGATCCTGGCGCACGGCCGGGCGCGCCGGGTGCTGATCGTCGGCGGCGGCGACGGCGGCATGGCCGAGGAGGTGCTGAAGCACCGATCGGTCGAAAGCCTGACCATGGTCGAGATCGACGGCAGCGTGATCGACTTCAGCAAGCAGTACCTCGGCGCGATCTGCGGCCGGGCCTTCGACGACCCGCGCCTGGAGCTGGTGATCGCCGACGGCTTCGAATACGTCGCCGACTGCGCTGCGCGCTACGACGTGATCATCGTCGATTCCACCGATCCGGTCGGGCCCGGCAAGATCCTTTTCACCGAGGAATTCTACCGGCGCTGCCACGGCGCGCTGACCGAGGGCGGCGTGCTGGTCGGCCAGCTCAGCCTGCCCTACGTCTTCCCGGAGGTCCTGCGCGACGCCATGGCCCGGCTGCGGCCGAACTTCGCTGACGCCACCTGTTACCTCGCCACGGTGCCGACCTACACCGGCGGCGAGACCGCGGTGGCCTGGGCCAGCGACAACCCGGCCCTGCGGGAGGTACCGCTCGAGACCTTGCGGCAGCGCTTCGCCGCGGCGGCGCTCGAGACCCGCTACTACACCCCGGAGGTCCACCGGGCCGCCTTCGCCCTGCCGGCCTTTGTCCGGGACCTGACGAGCTGAAGCAGCATCCGATCGCCGGCTTCCCGAGCCTTCCACAGCAGTGCCCAAAGCCTGCCAAGTCGTGAAAGTAGTAGGACACCGGCATCGTTCGCCCATTAGGAACAATTTGTTAACCGACAAACACTAGTTTGGTCCGGATAGCTGGGATTCAACTCATACGAACCGTTGTTTGATTAGTCGTTTCAAACGTTAACAGTCTTATGACCGAAGCGCAGGCAAGCGAGCAGCCTCGTAGTATTCTCGTTGTTGAGGACGAGCAGGACCTTCGCGAATTGCTCGCGGAGGAGCTCTCGGATTCGGGCTATCGCGTCCGCGAGGCGGCAAACGGTATCGAGGCGCTAGAGGCGATCAAGGCGTCTCCGCCGCATCTGGTGCTGTCCGACATCACCATGCCGGGTATGGATGGCCATCAGTTGCTGTCCGAAGTCAGAGCGACGGTCGAGAGCATGGAGGAAGTGCCGTTCATCTTTCTCTCCGCCCTGGCGGACAAGGACGACATGATGAAGGGCCTAGATCTCGGGGCCGACGACTACATCACCAAGCCGGTCGACTTCGATCTGCTGATCGCCAAGATCGAGAGCCGCTTCCGCGAGATCTCCCGCATGCAGGAGAAGCGCGAAAAGCAACTGGTCAAGCTCTACAAGGCGATGGCGCCCACCGGCGCCGCTGACGAGGCTGCCGCTGAGCCCCCTGCCGAGCCGGTAGCCGGACCCGCCAGTAAAGCCGGTACGAAAGCGGTCGCCGAAACCGCTGGTTCGACAGCGCCCGCCCCGGCAGCCCAGAGCAGCTCTTTCGCGGCCGCGGATTGCCCGATCGCGAAGCAGGTGCGTCGCGCCAACGGCGAGGTGGTCGCCGGGCGCTTCCAGCTGGTCAACCAGGGGCGGATCCAGAAACAGTCCGGAGACGGCTGGAACCAACGCTCCAAGCAGATCTTCAAGCTGGCCGACGAGGTCCTGCAGGCCCGGCTCGACAAGAACGACGTGGTCAGACGCAGCGGTGCGAACGATTTCATCGTCTGCTTCACCAGCCTTCCCGAAGCCGAGGCGACCAGCAAGAGCAACGGCATCGCGCACGAGCTGAACAGCAAGCTGCAAAGCCACGCCGAGCAGGGGATAGTTCCCGACTTCCGCGCGGACGTCGAAACCCTCGTCGTCTCGGACGAGGAGATCGAGGCCTGCGAGGGCATCATCGGCGCCCTTTCCGCCCGCTTGACGCAAATGGCCTACGACGCCAAGGCGAACGCCACGGCCGTGCTGAAGGAGGTGACCGAGTCCGGCGATATCGAGTTGGCGGATGTCTATACCAGGCGGGGCCAGCTCGCGCCCTTCAAGCTGCCGCGGCTCAACACCGCCACCATGAAGACGGCCAACCGCCTGATCATGGGCACGGGTGATGCGGCACCGATCGATGCCGAGACCGATTCCATGATCCTGTCACGCGTAGGCGAACGCTTCCTCGCCAGCAGCAAGGATCGGCCGCAGATCGTCTCGACCACGCTGCACTTACCCACCGCGCGCCACAAGACACTGGCGCAGCGCTACCTGAACGCCAGGGCGCAGCTGCCCGACGAAGTCAAGCAGCGACTGATGCTGGTGGTCTCCGGCGGGACCATCGACCAGCTGCTCGCCAAGGGCATCATGGAGTCGCTCTCGAGCCTCGCCAAGCTGACGGTGGTCGAGGTCAGCGAGCCCAAGATCACCAAGGACGACATCGTGCGTCTGAAGGCCTCGATGATCGCCATCTCCTACACCAATCTCATGGGCTGTGAGGCGGAGCAGGAACTGACCAGCAAGGCCTTCGCCAACCAGATCCACAAGGCTGGCGCCAAGCTGCTGGTCTACGACGTGCCGTCGCGCCATGCCGCCGGCCTGAACAGCATCGGCGCCGACTTCCGCAGCATGGTGGCCTAAGAGTCTCTTCGGCCTGTTCGTACGGGCCTAACCGCGGCAATCGCAGAGAAGCTGAATGCGGCCGTTCGGCTGCCGCCGCGCGATGAGCTCGCAGGTGCCCCGGCAGGTCTCCGGCTCGCAGGTGATGACCGGCCGTGGAATGCCCCCGCCCTGGCCCTCGAATCGTATCACCATTCGGCAGCCGACACGGATCAGGCCCGGCGGGGCACCGCCCGGCAGATCGGGTTTACCCTCGCAGATGCACTCGGGGATGATGAAGTCGTCCGGCTGCGGCGTGTAGCCGACCGGGCTTCGCGGGTTGCGCGGTTGCTTCGTCGCACGACGATAGCGCATGACGGCCGTGCAGTCGGGCGGACAGCGGGTGCCGATGATCCAGTCACCGGGGCGGCCCGGGGCCGGCACCGCCTCGAGCGCGGCGACCGCCTTCTTGCTCGGCTCGAGGTCGGTCATGCCTTTGGTGGCGGCCTTCCATTGCTCGGCCGTGAAGTGGATGAGCAAACCCTTGCGCGTGGTGCCGCGCAATTCCATCACGTTCCTGATCTGCAGCGGGGGAAACGCTGCGGGGCGCTTCAGCTTGGACGTCGGTTTCATCGATCGCTCCTATTGCGTCAAACGAATGCGGCCCTCCCGTCCAAGAGGGCCGCAGACTACGAGATCGCAATGGAGCAAGCTGTGAGACAGCGCACAGAAGCAGGCCAGCGAGGCGTCACGCACAGGCTGCGGGGATGGCGCGCCCATGGGCGACGGTGGAGAGGCGTGCCGCTACCCCGCCTGGCGCCAGGTGGTGCCGCCGGCGGAGTCCTCCAGCACGATGCCACGGGCCGTCAGCTCGTCGCGGATGCGGTCGGCCTCGGCGAAGTCCTTGGCCTTGCGCGCGTCGTTGCGGGCCTGAATCAGCGCCTCGATCTCGGCGGCCTCCGCATCTTCCTCGGCGCCCTTGAACCAAGCCTCCGGATCGCGCTCCAGGAGGCCGAGCAAGGCGGAACCGGCCAGCAACGCACCCTTGAGGCGGCCGCGCTCGGCGGCGTCCGCCGCCTTGTTGAGCGCGGTCGCCACCTCGTGCAGTTGGGCCAAGGCCAGCGGCGTATTGAGGTCGTCCAGCAAGGCGGCCAGCAACGCGTCCGGTGCGGCCGCGTCTTCCGCCGGCACGTTCACTACATGGCGCAGGGCCCCGTAGAGCCGATCGAGCTGCGTCTTGGACTCGGCCAGCTTCTCCCGCGTCACGTCGAGCGGTTGGCGGTAGTGCGCCGAGAGCAGGGTCAGGCGGATGGCCTCGCCCTTCTTGTGCGCCTCGCCCGGCCAGTCGTCCTCCTCCAGGAGCTGTCGCACAGTGAAGAAGTTGCCCAGCGACTTGGACATCTTCTCGCCGCCGACGATGACGTAGCCGTTGTGCATCCAATAGCGCGCGAAGCCGCCGTCGGTGCCGCAGGTCGACTGGGCGATCTCGTTCTCGTGGTGCGGAAAGATCAAGTCCTGGCCGCCGCCGTGGATGTCGAAGGTCTCGCCCAGGTGCAGCGCCGACATGGCCGAGCACTCGATATGCCAGCCCGGCCGGCCACGGCCCCAGGGGCTATCCCAGCCCGGCAGGTCTTCGCTGGAGGGCTTCCAGAGCACGAAGTCGGCCGGGTCCTTCTTGTAGGGCGCCACATCGACACGGGCCCCGGCGATCAGCTCCTCCCGGCTGTGCCGCGAGAGGCAACCGTAGTTCGGGTCCGAGGGCACGGAGAAGAGCACGTGGCCCTCCGCCTCGTAGGCGTGGCCGCGCTCGATCAGCCTTTCGATCAGCGCGATCATCTCGGCGATGGTCTGGGTCGCGCGCGGCTCGACCGTCGGCGGCAGCGCGCCAAGCGCCGCCATGTCGTCGTGGAAGGCCTTGGTGGTGCGCGCCGTCACGCTGTCGATCGGCTCGCCGGTCTCCTTGGAGGCGGCGATGATCTTGTCGTCGACGTCGGTGATGTTGCGCGCATAGGTCACGTGCTCGGCGCCGTAGAGCTGGCGCAGCAGGCGGAACAGCACGTCGAAGACGACCACCGGGCGCGCATTACCGATATGGGCCAGGTCGTAGACCGTCGGCCCGCAGACGTAGAGCCGCACGTTCTTCGGATCGAGCGGCTCGAAGGCCTGCTTCTCGCGCGCAAGCGTGTTGGTGATCTGGAGGGTCATGAGGCTCACTCTCGATAGGGGCGGCCCGGACGTTCTGGCGGGCGCAGGCAGACGGCTCCGGCGGCGGCAGCGCGCCGGTCAGAACCCTCTACATCGCGGATCAAGCGTGATCATGGGCCGGAAGCTACAACAGCCGCGCGCCGGGGTAAAGCGTCCAGCGCACAGGACGGGCTGAAAGCGCGAAGCCGCTTCAGTGGCGGCTCTGCGCGTGGAGCGGGCGCCGCCAGTTGCCGGTTTCCCAACGAGCTTCGCCTCGCCATCCCCTAGGCGTAGACTGGCCATGGGCTAGGGCCTGTTGAGATTCATCTTGAATTGATGATGGCGGCGGCGAGATGGATGCAGGCGGCGAAGCTCTGGTCGGTTTTGTCGGCGCGCAGGGCGATGCGTTTGAATTCTTTGAGTTTGCAGAAGA